>Ga0308158_10002638_pt1 | contig 16620 bp, 12 predicted proteins | sample PhyBR2_FD_201038 | JGI IMG/M metagenome (GOLD analysis project Ga0308158, IMG submission 201038) | Phyllosphere microbial communities from UC Gill Tract Community Farm, Albany, California, United States - DLSLB.R2 | ecosystem: Host-associated > Plants > Phyllosphere > Unclassified | place: USA... | reverse complement strand
GGCCCCTACGAGCGGATCATGCTCACGGTGATCCACTTCATGATGGTGATCCCCAACTTCCTGATCCTCGCGATGATCTCGAACGACGCCGGCGGGAACTGGATCGTCATCTCGCTGGTGATGATCTTCGTCGTGGGCTGGTTCATGCCGGCGCGCATCATCTGGACGCTGTCGCTCTCGATCCGCGAGCGCGAGTACATCCATGCGGCGCGCTACGCGGGCATCTCCGGCATCAAGATCGTGCTGCGGCACATGCTGCCCAACATCGGCTCGCTTCTCGTCATCAACTTCACGATCGGCGTCGTGAACGCGGTCGTCACCGAGACGGCGCTGTCGTTCCTCGGCTTCGGCGTGAAGCTGCCCGACGTCTCGCTGGGTGCGCTGATCGGATACGGCTCGAGCACCCTCGTCAGCGCACCGTGGCTTTTCTACTTCCCCGCTGCTGCGCTGACCCTGCTCACGGTGTCGATGGCTCTCATCGCCGACGGCCTGCGTGACGCCCTCGACCCGACTTCGGCGGCTGGAGGTCGCGCATGAGTACTGTTCTTTCCGTTCGCGACCTCAAGGTCAGCTTCGCTTCCGAGGCCGGACGCGTCGACGCCGTGCGCGGCGTCTCGTTCGACCTCGAGGCGGGCAAGACGCTCAGCATCGTCGGCGAGTCGGGCTCGGGCAAGTCGGTCACGTCGCTGGCCATCATGGGCCTGCTCGACGAGAACGCCAAGGTCACCGGGTCGATCATGTTCGACGGCCAGGAGCTCATCGGCAAGTCCGACAAGCAGCTCTCGATCATCCGCGGCAACGGCATGGCGATGGTCTTCCAGGACCCGCTCACCTCGCTCACGCCGGTGTTCACGATCGGCGACCAGCTGATCGAGGCGCTGACGGTGCACCGCAGCCTGCCGAAGAAGGATGCCTGGAATCGTGCCGTCGAGCTGCTGACCCTGGTCGGCATCCCTGAGCCCGAGCGCCGCATGAAGTCGTTCCCGCACGAGTTCTCGGGCGGCATGCGTCAGCGCGTCGTCATCGCGATCGCGATGGCCAACAACCCGAAGCTGATCATCGCCGACGAGCCCACGACGGCCCTCGACGTGACGATCCAGGCGCAGATCCTCGAGCTCATGGACAAGGCGCAGGACGAGACCGGCGCCGCCATGATCATGATCACCCACGACATGGGCGTGGTCGCCAAGACCGCCGACGACGTGCTGGTGATGTACGCGGGCAAGCCCGTCGAGCACGCGCCCGTGCGCGAGCTGTTCTATCGCACCCGCATGCCCTATTCGATCGGTCTGCTCGGGGCGATCCCGCGCGTCGACAAGAGCGAGAAGGTGCCTCTGATCCCGATCAAGGGCAACCCGCCGCTGCTGATCGACCTGCCCGACGCCTGCCCGTTCGCCGCGCGCTGCCCGATCGCGATCGAGGCGTGCGTCCAGCGGGAGCCCGACCTGATGCCGATCGGCACCGATGGCGACGCGCCGCACACGGTGGCGTGCATCCGGGCTCACGAGATCGACGACGACGGCATGATCGGCGGCCTGCCGGTGTACCCCGTCCCGGTGATCCCCGAGAGCACGCTGACGCGCATCCCGCGCGAGGAGCGTCCGATCACCCTCGAGGCGGTCAACCTGAAGAAGTCGTTCCCGCTCATGAAGGGCTCGTTCCTCAAGCGCAAGGTCGGCGAGGTCCAGGCGGTGAAGGGCATCAGCTTCGACATCCGCGAGGGCGAGACGCTCGCGATCGTCGGCGAGTCCGGCAGCGGGAAGACGACCACCCTGCTGCAGATCATGGATCTGGTGAAGCAGGAGGACGGCGACATCCGGATCACCGGCACGAGCGTGGCGGACATCCGCAACCGTGCACAGGAGCGCAAGCTGCGCCGCGACCTGCAGATCGTCTTCCAGGACCCGATGGGCGCACTCGATCCCCGCATGACGGTGTGGGACATCATCGCCGAGCCGATGCTGGCGATCGGGATGCCCAAGGCCGAGGTGTTCGACCGGGTCGAGGAGCTGATGGGCCTGGTCGGGCTCGATCCGGCTCACGTCGACCGCTTCCCGCAGGCGTTCTCGGGCGGTCAGCGTCAGCGCATCGGCATCGCGCGCGCACTGTCGACGAACCCGAAGATCGTCGTGCTCGACGAGCCGGTCTCGGCGCTCGACGTGTCGATCCAGGCCGGCGTGATCAACCTGCTCGACGAGCTCAAGGCGAAGCTGGGTCTGTCGTACCTCTTCGTCGCGCACGACCTCGCGGTGATCAGGCACATCGCCGATCGCGTCGCCGTCATGTACAAGGGCGCTTTCGTCGAGCAGGGCGACGTCGACCAGGTGTTCGACGACCCGCAGCACCCGTACACGAAGGCCCTGCTGTCGGCGATCCCGATCCCGGACCCCGACATCGAGCGCACGCGCGAGCGCATCATCCTCCCCGTCGACGGGTTCGATGCGGTCGCCGCTTCCTGACTCGCGATCGATTATGCACAGTCCGATAACGAAACGGCTGTGCCGTCGAACCGCGTTGCAGGGGCGGAGTTAGTCTGCCCCTATCCCAAGAAAGGCCGACAGGCACTAAGGAGTACCATGAAACGGCATCAGAAGCTGGTGGGCATCGCTGCCCTCAGTGGCGCCCTCGCACTCGTCATGAGCGGATGTGCACCCGCGGGCAACGGCAACGGAACCGGCGATGAGGGCGACGCCCAGACCGTCACCGGCGCGGACTACAACCCGCAGCCGCGCGAGAACCTCAAGCAGGGCGGCGAGCTTCGCATCCCCGTCTCGAACATCGCCGAGCAGCTCAACTACTTCCACGGCGACGGCGACGCACGCGTCACCCAGATCGGCACGTGGTTCCGTCCCCAGATCCTGCTGATGAAGCCGGACGGAACGGTCTACAAGAACGACGCGTACCTCGACGAGTACGAGTTCGGTGTCGAGGACGGCAAGACCGTCCTGCACTTCAAGGTCAACGAGAAGGCTGTCTGGAACGACGGCACCCCGATCGACGTGTCGGCGTTCAAGGCGACCTGGCAGGCGCAGAGCGGCGAGAACGAGGAGTACCAGCCGAACTCCACCGACGGCTGGAAGGAGATCGAGTCCGTCGAGGCCGGCGAGAACGACCGCGACGTCATCGTCACCTTCAAGGGCGAGTTCGCCTGGCCCGAGATGGTCTACTCGCAGCTGCTGCACCCGGCTGTCGACACCCCCGAGAAGTTCAACACCGCGTTCCTCGGTGACTGGCACCCGGAGTGGGCCGCCGGCCCGTACACGATCAAGGAGTTCGACAAGACCGGTGGCGTCGTCACCCTCGAGCCGAACGACAAGTGGTGGGGCGAGAAGCCGCTGCTCGACGAGGTGAGCTTCATCCAGATGGAGCCGACCGCTGCCGTCAACGCTCTGCGCAACGGCGAGGTCGACATGGCCGAGACCGGCTCCGCCGAGCTGCTCGCGCAGGTCGAGGACCTCAAGGGCGTCAAGACCTACAAGGGTCAGGCCACCGCGAACGCGCTCTTCACCCTGAACGCCAAGTCGCCGGCTCTCGAGGACCTCGAGGTGCGCAAGGCCGTCATGACCGCGATCAACCTCGAAGAGGTCAAGAAGATCGTCTTCAACGGCCTGAACTACACCGAGGACCCGGCTGGTTCGCTCACGCTGTTCTCGTTCCAGCCGAACTACTCGAACTCGCTCGAGAAGGCCGGCCGCAAGGACGGCGACACCGAGGCAGCGAACAAGCTCCTCGATGAGGCCGGCTGGGTCGCAGGCGACGACGGCATCCGCGAGAAGGACGGCGAGCGGCTGAAGCTCGTCTTCCCGGTGCACAGCGACACCGAGACCGCCAAGGCTCGCTCGCTCGCCGTGCAGGCGCAGCTGAAGAAGGTCGGCGTCGAGGTCGAGGTGGACATGCGTCCGTCTGCAGACTTCGCCGAGGACTACAACACCCAGAACGGTGACATCTTCTTCCTGAACTTCACCTCGTCCGACCCGTTCGGCGCGGCGTGGTTCTGCCAGCTGTACTGCCAGGGCGACAGCCTGAACCTCACCGGCACCCAGACGCCGGAGATCGACAAGATGATCCACGAGGAGCTGGAGACCATCTCCGACCCCGAGAAGCAGACCATCAAGGCCATGGAGATGGAGGCCGAGATCATGTCGCAGACGTGGGGTCTGCTTCCCGCCTTCAACGGCCCGGAGATCTGGACCGTCAAGGAGGGTCTCGCGAACCTCACCCCCGAGCCCTACGTCGGTCTCGACCTCTTCGGCATCCAGCCGGTGGAGAACGTGGGTTACGAGAAGTGATCTGACGGGTCGCTGAGCAGACAGCGCAGCACCCGACGAGCGGGGCCGGTGGATGATCCACCGGCCCCGCCTTCTTTCTTATGCTGAGGGGGTGAGCGTTCAGGTCGTCCTCGTGCACGGGATCCGCACGTCGGCGACGATGTGGCGTTCGCAGCTCGAATGGCTGGCGGAGAACGGCATCGCGGCGACCGCGGTCGATCTGCCCGCGCACGGCACGCGGATGGATGAGGACTTCACCCTGCATGAGGCTCTGCACACGATCGATGTCGCGGTGCGCAGAGCCGCAGCCGCCGGGCCCGTGCTGCTCGTCGGTCATTCGATGGGCGGCCTGCTCTCACTCGCCTATGCCGGCGGCGATGAGCCGCCGCCGATCGCGGGCGTCGTCGCGGTGTCGTGCACCGCTCTCCCCCGCGGGGCGGCGTTGCGCGCGTACCGTGTGCTCGCCGGTGCCATGAACTCGCTTCCGGGGCGTGGTCAGTGGCTCACCGACCGCGTGCTCGCGGCGACGCTGCCCGTCGACACCCGCGGAGACTTCGCCGCAGGCGGGTACGCGTTCGACGCGCAGGATGCGGCCCTGAGCGCTCTCGAGGCGCTCGACCTGTCGACATCGCTCTCGCGCATCCGGGTACCGCTCTGGTTCGTGAACGGGCAGTTCGACCAGCTGAGAGTGAACGAGGGGCTGTTCCAGCGTCTTGCGCCGCACGCCGAACTGATCGTCGTGCCGCGGGCATCGCATCTGGTGACGGCGATGCGCCCCTCGGTCTTCAACGCGGTGCTGCGGCTGGCGACCGCGGTCGTGGATGCTCGAGGGCCGGCGTGAGCGGGGATCGGCACGCCGATGGGTCGGGTTCCGCACCTGGGTCGCGCTGCTGGTAGTATTGTTTCTTGGCTTGCGTGTGGGTTCGTCCCTCACGACCGCTGTGCGGCGTCCCTCTACCGTCGGCAGCATCCGATTCCCATCCATACAGAAAGTGTCCACACGTGGCAAACATCAAGTCGCAGATCAAGCGCAACAAGACCAACCTGAAGGCTCAGGAGCGCAACCGCGCTGTCAAGAGCGAGCTGAAGACGCTGGTCCGCAAGACCCGCCAGGCCATCGCCGCCGGCGACAAGGAGGCCGCAGAGGGCGCCCTCAAGGTCGCTTCCGTGAAGCTCGACAAGGCCGTCAGCAAGGGCGTCGTGCACAAGAACCAGGCGAAGAACCGCAAGTCGGCCATCGCCAAGCAGGTCGCCGCGCTCTGAGCTGAACCATTCTGCTCTGAAGGCCCGTCCCGTTCGCGGGGCGGGCCTTCTGCTGTATCCGGTCAGTGAGACGCGGTGAAGGCGTCACGGGTGGCGACGACCGTCACCATCCGCTCGAGAGCGAAGATCGGGTCGCGCGCGGCGCCCTTGACCTCGGCATCAGCGCGGGCGGTCGCCTGGATCGCCATGCCGAGCGAGCGCTCGTTCCACCCTGCAAGGTCTTTACGGGCGCGATCGACCTGCCAGTCCTTCATACCCAGCTGCTGCGCGAGCTGACGGCTGGGCTCACGGCGGCCGGCGACGCGAGCCATGGTGCGCAGCTTCATGGCGAAGGCGGCGACCATGGGCACGGGGTCGGCTCCGGATGCCAGCGCGTGTCGCAGTGCGACGAGTGCCTCGCCGTAGCGCCCGGCGATCGCCGTGTCTGCGACGACGAACGCCGACACCTCGACGCGGCCGCCGTAGTACTTGCTGATGACGTCGTCGGTGATGTCGCCCTCGACGTCGCCGATCAGCTGCTGGCACGCCGCGGCGAGCTCGGTAAGGTCGTCGGCGAAGGCCGAGACGAGCGCGCGCAGCGCGGTCGGCTGGATGCGCTTCTTGACGGCCTTGAACTCGCCTGCGGCGAAGTCGACGCGGTCGGAGTCGCGTTTGACGGCGGCGCAGGGGATCTCGATGCCGCCGCCGGTGCCGGCCCGCACCGCGTCGAGCAGCTTCTTGCCGCGCACGGTCGCTCCGGTGTGGCGGAGGATCACCGTCGCACCCTCCTGCGGTGCCTCGAGGTAGCGCACGGCCTCCTGGAGGAAGGCGTCGGTGCACTTCTCGACGCCTGCGACGCGAACGAGACGGGGCTCGCCGAACAGCGACGGCGAGGTCAGGCCGAGCAGACTGCCTGCGGCATAGTCGTCGGCTCGGATGTCGCTCACCTCGAGCGCAGGGTCTTCGGCGCGCAGGTAGTCGCGCACACCGGCGATCGCGCGTTCGGCGAGCACCTCCTCGGGACCCGACACGAGCACGATGGGAGCGGGTCGCGGCTCGCGCCACGACACCTGCGGGATCTTTGCGCCCTTCGCGGCCGTGCTGCGTGCCGAAGAACGAGGAGCTGCCATGCTCTCAGCCTACCGGCGGGTGCCGACGTTCATTCCTGGCGCTCGGTCCACACGACGAGCCGACCGTCCTGCTCGCCGAGCAGCACAAGCCCTCGCCGGTCGGTGCGCAGCGCGCGGGAGCCTGCGGCATCGAGCAGCGAGAGGGTCTCGTCCCGCGGATGCCCGTAGTCGTTCCCCTCTCCCACGCTGATCAGTGCCACCGGCGCCGCGACCTCCGCGTACAGCGCGGGCTCCTGATCTCCACTGCCGTGGTGCGCGACCTTCACGACGTCGTAGCGACCGCTCACCCGTCCACTCGACAGCAGCTGCCGCTGGGGCGTCGCCGAGAGGTCGCCGAGCATCAGCATCCGCGGCACTCCCCCGCCGGCGATGTCGACGACGAGACTTGCGTCGTTGCCGCTCGGGAACGCTGCGGAATCCGGCGGTGGCCACGTGATCCGCCATCGGGCATCGCCGAGCGACCCGTGGCTGCCGATGGCGCCCTCCCGAAGCACTGCGCCTTCGGCCGCCAGTTCGTCCAGGATCCTCTGATCGGCGAGTTCAGCGACCGGTCCGTGCAGCACCGTGGTGACCCTGCCCGCGAGCGACGTGGCCGCGCCGACGTGATCGAGATCGAAATGCGTGAGCACGAGCAGGTCGATCCGGTCGCTGCCGGTCTGCGCCAGACAGCGAGCCAGAGCATCGGGATCAGCACCCGTGTCGACCAGTGCCGTGCGGCCGTTCGACCTGATCAGCACCGCATCGCCCTGCCCGATGTCGCATGCGGCTATCGACCACCTCCCTGGCGTCGTCATCGAGGCGAGAGGCCCGGTGAGCAGCATCCGTGCAGCCGAGACGGCCAGGGCGATGATGACGACCGCTGCGGCCGCGAGGTGCAGGGGCCGCGAACGCGGTCGGACGAGCACCAGCGTGATCGCGGTGCTGAGCACGGCGACCTGGAGCGCTGCGAGAGGACCAGCCGGCACGGGCGCTGTCGCGCCAGGAAGCCCTGCGGTCACGGTGGCCGTCGTCTGTATCCATGCCGCGGGCAGCCAGGCGGCCGCGGCGAGCAGATCTGCCAGCGCGGGCAGGGGCGCAGTGAGGCACGCGAGAAGCCCGATGACCGTCGCGACGGGGGCGGCGGGCGCCGCGAGGAGATTGGCGATCACTCCGACGATCGACTGGGTGTCGGAGAACAGCGCGACGATCGGCCCGCACACGATCTGCGCCGCCAGTGGCACCGACAGCGCCAGCGCAAGCGGCCGGGGCAGCCATCTGCCGAGTCCTCGCAGCAGCGGACGCGACAGCACGAGCAGCGCCGCCGTCGCCGCCGCCGACAGGGCGAAACCCGGTGTGGCGGCCAGCCACGGGTCGACGATCAGCAGTCCGCAGACCGCCAGCGACAGCATGGGCAGTCCCGCGCTCGGGCGGCCGAGCAGCACGGCGAGCATGGCGAGCGACGCCATCGCCGACGCGCGCACGACGCTCGGCTCCGGCGTGACGAGCACGACGAAGGCCCCCAGGGCGAGCAGCGACAGGACCACACGCAGCCCCCGCCCGCCGCCGAGCAGCGAGACGAACCAGAACACGGCTGCGACGACGATCGCGCAGTTGGCGCCGCTGACGGCGGTCAGGTGGCTGAGACCAGACGCCAGCATCGCCGCGGCCACGTCCTGAGACACGGCTCTCGTGTCGCCCACGGCGAGGCCGGGCAGGAGCCCGGCGCCAGGCTCCGGCAGGGCCGCGGCGCGCTCGATGAAGTCCGCGCGGGCTCCGGCGGCTACGGCGAAGATCCCGGATGCCGGTCGCGTGACCTCAGCCCGCGAGCCGAACACGATCAGGGCAGCGCGCTCTCCGTCATCCGCGCGCTTCCCCTGCCCCGTGACGCGCAGCACCGCTCCGAGGTCCGCGCCGTCGACCGAGTCGGCTCCGACACGTACCGGGGCGCTGATCCGCCGCTGCTGCGTCGGCGGTCCGATCTCGAGTGTCTGAGCGTCGAACCACAGCCGGCCGTCTCGACCCGTCGTTGCCGAGGAGGTGACCTCCACGACCGCCTCGATCACGTGGCCGTCCTGTGTGGCGAGGAGCTCGCGCGTCGGCTGCGATGCGGAGACGGTGGCCGCCAGCCCCGCGCCGCACAGCAGCCCGAGTACGATCAGGCCCGCACCGCGCCGCCGCATGGCGACCACGAGCACGGCCCCGCCGACGCCGGCCCCGGTCGCCGGAACGGCGAGGTCAGGCACATGGATCAGAAGCAAGGCGATCGCCCACAGCGCCGACGCCAGCAGGGCGGTGCGCAGATCTCTCACACCCGCACCTTCTCGCGCACACCGGCGAGCAGCTTCTCGCCGATACCAGGCACAGCCAGCAGATCGTCGACGGAGCGGAATCCTCCGTTCTCGTCGCGCCAGTCGATGATCCGCTGGGCGAGAGCCGGTCCGATTCGAGGCAGCGTCTCCAGTGCAGCGGGGTCAGCGGTGTTGAGGTTCACCACGCCATCACTGTCGGGGCCCGCACCTGCCGCTCCGGCAGCGCCCTGTGTCGGCTGAGCGCCGATCTCGGGGACGACGATCTGCTCACCGTCGCTCAGCGGCCGAGCCAGGTTCACCGCCTGAAGGTCGGCGCTCTCAAGAGTGCCGCCCGCCGCGGCCAATGCGTCCACGAGCCGGGCCTCGGGATCGACGATGTACAGCCCCGGCGCGACGACCTCGCCGAGCACGTGAACGTACAGGCCGTCCGCAGGCGCGATCCCCGATGCCTCGCCCCCTCCGGCCGAGATCGACGATCCGTCATCGAGTGCGATGCTCTCGGCCGGTGCCGCCTGTCCGCGAAGGATGCCCCACCCCACCGCGGCCGACAGCACCACCAGCCCCAGGGTCACGGCGGCGCCGACCCCGAGCCTGAGGCGCGTGCGCGCGCCGGAATGTGGCTCTGCGGGTTCGTCAGCTGGCACGCTGCAAAACTAGGCGACGCCCCGCATCACGCAGGGCACGGATTCCGCTGAGTGTGGACAACTCGTCGGTGCAGGCGGCTGTGCAGAACCGAGTGGATCAGCACGCCGCGCCGTTCCCGCTCCGGAGTGGACCGCGCGACGGCGCCGGCAGGTCACCCGCCGCGTCGCAGGAGCGACGATGTGCGGCGGGCGCCTGCCGGGACGTCTGCCGGTCAGCCCTTGACGGCGAAGTTGACGATCTTGGGCGCGCGGACGATCACGCGCACGATCTCCTTGCCCTCGAGAGCGCGCTGCACCTTCTCGTCGGCGCGTGCCGCGGCCTCGAGGTCGGAGTCGGAGATATCGGCTGCGACATCGAGGGTCGCGCGGACCTTGCCGTTGACCTGCACCGCGACGGTCGCCGTGTCCTGCACCAGCAGGGCAGGGTCGGCATCCGGCCACTGCACGGCGCTCACCGACGGCTCGTGACCGAGTCGGGCCCACATCTCCTCCCCGGTGTGCGGCGAGATGAGCTCGATGATCATCGCGACCGTCTCGGCCGCCTCGCGCACCGCCGGGTCGGCGGCGCCCGCACCGGTGTCGATCGTCTTGCGGATGCCGTTCACGAGCTCCATCAGACGCGCGACGAGCACGTTGAACTTGGTCTGCTCCACCAGCGACGGCGCGTCGGCCAGCAGACGGTGGGTGATGCGACGCAGGGCCACGTCACCGGCATCCGGAGCCGAACCCGGCTCGCTGGTGACCTCGTCGGCCACGCGCAGCGCACGGGACAGGAACTTCTGCGCGCCCGACAGCGATACGCCGTTCCACTCCTTGTCGTCCTCCACCGGTCCGGCGAAGGCCAGCCCCAGACGCAGAGCGTCGGCACCGTACTGCCCGAGCAGGTCGGACAGCTCGACGAGGTTGCCCTTGCTCTTCGACATCTTCGCGCCGTCCATGATGACCATGCCCTGGTTCACCAGGTTCGAGAACGGCTCCTGGAAGTCGATCAGACCGAGGTCGAACAGCACCTTGGTGATGAAGCGGGCGTACAGCAGGTGCAGGATCGCGTGCTCGACACCGCCGAAGTAGCCGTCGATCGGGGCCCATCGCCTGGCCTGCTCGGGGTCGAAGGCGAACTCGTCGCTGTTCGGCGACAGGAACCTCAGGAAGTACCACGAGCTGTCGACGAAGGTGTCCATGGTGTCGGCGTCGCGCAGGGCGGGCTCACCAGAGGCCGGATCGACCGTGCGCACCCACGACTCGGCCGCGCCCAGGGGCGACGAGCCCTTGGGCCGCAGATCGAGACCGTCGACGCTCGGCAGCTTCACGGGCAGGCGGTCCTCCGGCACCGGCACGACGCTGCCGTCGTCCAGGTGCAGCATCGGAATCGGGGTGCCCCAGAAGCGCTGTCGCGAGATCAGCCAGTCGCGCAGGCGGTAGTTCTTCGCGGCCCGGCCGGTGCCCGCCTCGCTCAGCTTCTCGACGGTGCGGGCGATGGCCTCGTTCTTCTCCAGGCCATCGAGCTCGCCCGAGCCCGTCATCCGGCCGTTGCCGACCAGCGCGACGCCGGTGGTAGCGGGATCGAGCTCAGCCAGGTCCTCACCCTCGTTCGCCCCACCCGCGACGGTCGTGTCGAGCACGACCCGGATCGGCAGGTCGAACGCACGGGCGAAGTCGAGGTCGCGCTGGTCGTGCGCAGGCACGGCCATCACGGCACCGTGACCGTAGTCGGCCAGGACATAATCTGCGGCCCAGATGGGCATCCGCTCGCCGTTCACGGGGTTGATCGCGAAGCGCTCGAGGAACACGCCCGTCTTCGGACGATCGGTCGACTGGCGCTCGATCTCGCTCTGCTTCTGCACCGTCTCGAGGTAGCCCTGGAAGCGCTCGCGCACCTCGGACGAGGCTCCGGATGCCAGCTCCGCCGCCAGGTCGGAGTCGGGGGCGATCACGAAGAAGGTCGCGCCGTGCAGGGTGTCGGGGCGCGTCGTGAAGACGGTGACGGGCTCGTCCCGACCCTCGATCAGGAAGTCGACATCGGCTCCCGTCGAGCGGCCGATCCAGTTGCGCTGCATCTGCAGCACCTTGTGCGGCCAGTGGCCTTCCAGGGTGTCGAGGTCATCGAGCAGACGATCGGCGTACTCGGTGATCTTGAAGTACCACTGCGTCAGCTTCTTCTTGACGACCTCGGCGCCGCACCGCTCGCAGCGCCCGTCGACGACCTGCTCGTTGGCCAGCACCGTCTGGTCGTTCGGGCACCAGTTCACGGCGCTCTTCTTGCGATACGCGAGACCCCGTTCGTACAGCTTCAGGAACAGCCACTGGTTCCAGCGGTAGTACTCGGGGTCGGACGTGTGCAGCACGCGCGACCAGTCGTACGACATGCCGTAGCCGCGGAAGCCGGCCTTGTGCTGGTCGATGTTCTTGTAGGTCCACTCGCGGGGGTCGGCACCCCGCTTGATCGCCGCGTTCTCAGCGGGCAGGCCGAACGAGTCCCACCCGATCGGGTTGAGGACGTTGTGACCGCGGTGACGCCAGTACCGAGCGACGATGTCGGGATACAGGTAGTTGATGGCGTGACCCATGTGAAGGTCGCCCGACGGGTACGGGAACATGCCGAGGATGTACTTGCGCGGCCTCTCGTCGTCGTCGCCGCCGGCCACGAACGTCTCGTTGTCGGCCCAGTACTCCTGCCACTTGAGCTGGATGTCATGTGCGGACATGACTTCAGTGGACTCGGCGTGCGACGCGTGCTCGGTCAAGGAAACGGCCAATCTGACGATGCGGGACAGCCCGGAAATCGGGCCCTTCCAGGGTATCGCGAGCCAGACGCGCCTAGGTAACCGGCAGCAGGTCCCGCCAGGGCTGAGGCAGCTGCGCACCGAGGGCGGCGAGGGGCGCTCGCGCCTTCGTCGCGACCTCGGCCGCCTCGGCTTCCGCCTGCGACAGCCAGGTGATCCCGCCGCCGGCGCCCACGGATGCCGAGTCCGCGTCGACCACGATCGTGCGGATGACCATCGCGAGGTCGACCCGCCCGTCGAGGCCGACGTGCCCGAAGCATCCGGAGTAGACGCCGCGAGGCGCCCGCTCGAGGCGGTGCAGGATCGTCATCGCCGACAGCTTGGGCGCGCCGGTCATGCTGCCCGCGGGGAAGGCGGCGTCGCACAGGTCGCCGAAGGTGACGCCCTCACGCAGTCGCACGCTCACCGTGCTGACCAGCTGATGGACCGCAGGATATGTCTCGACCTGCCAGAGCCTCTCGACGTCGACAGTGCCCGGGACGCCGACGTGCGACAGGTCGTTGCGCATGAGGTCGACGATCATGACGTTCTCAGCGCGCTCCTTGACATCGGCACGCAGCTCGTCCGCGAGCCGAGCGTCGTCCTCCGCCGTCACGCCCCGGGGCCGGGTCCCCTTGATGGGGCTGGTCGACGCCCGCCCGTCGACTGTGGCGAGGAACTGCTCGGGGCTCGCGCTGAGCACGTGCTGCTCCCCCACCCGCAGGTAGCCGCCGTGATGTGCGGGCGTCGCCGCACGCAGTCGCCGGTAGACGGCGAAAGGATCATCGGGCCGTGCTGTCGTGAATCGCGTGGTGAGGCACAGCTGATACGCGTCGCCTCGCCGGATCGCCGATCGGCATTCCTCGACGAGTGCGCTGTACTCGGCCACCCCGTGCCTCGGCGTCGCGATCTGCGAGCATGCGGGCTCCGCGGCGGGTTCGAGACCAGGGGCCGTCATCGCCTCGCTCACGGTGCGCGCCCATGCATCCAGCTCGTCCGCCGGAGCGAGCGCATGAACCTCGCCCGTCGCATGGTCCACCGCGACCGCGCGGGTGACGCCGATCCAGGTCGGCGTCGCGGCGGTGCCGGCCACGGGGGCGCCGATCGCCGCAGCGCCGTGCTCGTACGGCAGCCAGCCGACCCAGCCGCCGAGGAAGGGGATGCGCGATGTCTCCGCCGGTCTGCTCAGGCCGACGGCGCGCACCGCCGCGGGGTCCCTCTCGGCGAATCCCGCGCCGAGGAGGCTCCAGCCGCCGTGCGGGTCGGCTCCGGCATCCAGCCAGAAGACATCTCCCGCACCGCCGAACAGGTGGGCGAACAGCGACTCGACGTCAGGGCGCCGATCGTCATCGACAGGCGCGACGCGCGCGGTCAGCGGGAGGGGTGCGGGCACCTTCACAGCGTATGGCTCCACGGCAGGCTTTACGCTCATGGGGTGAACGACTTCGTGCTCTGGGTCATCGAGGCCGTGCAGGCCGTCGACCCGGTTCTGCGCACGGTGCTGGCGGGTGTGGCGATCATGCTCGAGACGAGCATCCTGATCGGCCTCGTGGTTCCAGGCGACACCGTCGTTCTCGTGGCCGCGATCGGTGTCGACGGCTGGGTGGAGGGCATCGCCCTCGGCGTCACGGTGGTGATCGGCGCGCTGATCGGCGAGTCCATCGGCTTCTGGCTGGGCACCTGGGCAGGGCCCCACATCCGCGCCTCCTGGCTGGGACGCCGGATCGGCGAGGAGCACTGGCAGCGCTCAGAGCGCTACCTCCGGCGCCGCGGAGGCGTCGCCATCTTCCTCTCCCGCTTCCTGCCGGTGCTGCACTCGCTCGTGCCCCTCACGGTGGGTATGAGCGGATACGCGTATCGCCGATTCATCGCCTGGACGCTGCCCGCGTGCGTGCTGTGGTCCGGTCTCTACGTCGGCCTCGCCGCCACCGCAGCCGGCAGCTATCACGAGCTGTCCGAGCGAGTGCATTACGCCGGGTACCTGTTCGTCGGAGTCATCGTGGTGCTGCTGGTGCTGCTGCTCGTCGGCAAGAAGGTGCTCGCGCGACGCGAGGAGCGGCACATGCGCCATCCGGGCGACGTGAATGAGGGCGAGCGGCACCCTGAACCGTGACCCGGTGGCGCAACCGTGAAAGACTGGTGACGATGTCTCCTGCCTCACCGGCCAAGATCCATTGGTTCGCCCGACTCGAACACCGCGTCCACGTCTGGCGCGAGCGACGCGCTCGCCGACGGGGGCGTTCGGCGACCGCCGTCCCCTTCCCCGGCTACGGCAGCACCGCCGGCTGGGTCCGCGTCGTCGGGCGCGCGCTGATCGTGCCGGCACCGCTGAAGAAGACCCGCGGCGAAGGAAGCGTCAGAGGCTGGCGCTCGTTCGTCAGCATCCCGGTCAGCTTCGCGTCCGTCGTCATCGAGATCGGCGGACGAACGCACACGGTCGTCGCCGACCGCGGCGGTGTGATCGACACGGTGATCGAGGCGGATCTTCAGCCCGGGTGGCAGACCTTCACGATGTCCGTCGAGGGGCAGAAGCCGCTCGAGGCCACCGCCTTCATCGTCGACGAGAACGTCGAGTTCGGCGTGGTGTCCGACGTCGACGACACGGTGATGGTCACGGCGCTGCCCAGGCCGTTCATCGCCGCATGGAACTCGTTCGTGGTCGACGAGCACGCTCGCACGCCGGTGCCGGGCATGGCCGTGCTGCTCGAGCAGCTACGACGCGACAACCCGGGTTCGCCGGTGATCTACCTCTCCACCGGAGCATGGAACGTCGCGCCGACTCTGCGGCGCTTCCTCAGCCGTCACCTGTTCCCGGCCGGCGCCATGCTGCTCACCGACTGGGGTCCCACGCACGACCGCTGGTTCCGCAGCGGCCAGGCCCACAAGACGAGCAACCTCCGCCGGCTGGCGCAGGAGTTTCCGAACATCCGGTGGCTGCTGATCGGAGATGACGGACAGCACGACGAGGCGATCTACTCGCAGTTCCAGGAGGAGCATCCCTCCTCGGTCGCGGCGGTCGCCATCCGCCGGCTGCTGCCCGCCGAGGCGGTTCTGGCCGGCGGTCGCGCGTCGGGAGAGCATGCCGACGGCGACGTGCCGTGGGTGAGCGCCGAGGACGGCGCAGGCCTCCGCGAGCGGCTCACTGACGTGGGCATCCTGAACGACCCGTCATGACGACGCTGTCGCGCGCCGAATGGTCGGCTCGCGCTGAGGCGCACGCCGAGCGCGCTGACACGCTGACTGCTGCGCACCGCGCTCGGCAGCAGCGAGGTGAGAAGCATCCGGTCGAGGACTTCCTCTTCACCTACTACTCGTACAAGCCCGCGCAGCTGCGCAGGTGGCATCCCGGTGCGGGGGTGACGCTCCGCGACGCGACGGAGCGCGCCGAATGGCGCTGGTACTCCCCCGGGTTCCGCCCCGGCGATGTCGCTCCCGATGCCGACGCCTTCCGGACAGAGAAACCTCAGCTCGCCTCACTCGTCGAGCGGATGCTGCGGCTGACGGCGGCGCGCCCCGGGCAGTTCGGATGCTTCGGACTGCACGAGTGGGCGATGGTCTATCGCACCGATGAGCACCGGCATGCCGTGCCCCTGCGGCTGGGCGGAGCTGGTACGGATGCGGTCGTCGAGGCCGGCGAGCTCCGCTGCACGCACTTCGATGCCTTCCGCTTCTTCACCGACGACGCCGTGCCCCGCAACCGGCTGCCCTTGAGCCGTGAGAGCCAGCCCGATCTCGAGCAGCCCGGATGCCTCCATGCCGGCATGGATGTGTACAAGTGGGCGATCAAGCTGGGTCCGCTGGTCCCAGGTGAGCTCATGCTCGATGCCTTTGAGCTCGCCACGGAGATCCGCCGTCTCGACATGGAGGCGGCTCCCTACGATTTGTCGGAGTGGGGTGTCAGGCCGGTGCGGATCGAGACGGCGGAGGGCAAGGCCGAGTACGTGCGCAGGCAACGGGTGTTCGCAGAACGCGGCAACGCTCTGCGTCACGCCATGCTCGACGCGTGGCTCGGGGCCAGGCTCGCCGCCGACTCGGCCGCGAGCTGAGCGAGGTGCCGACGCACCCCCGCTGCGGCAGTGCGGCCGGCGCGGTTGGCGCCGATCGTGCTCGCTGAGGGCCCGTAGCCGACCAGCTGGATGCGCGGGTCGGCCACCGACGTCGTGCCGCGTCCTCCGCGATCGAGTTGGATGCCGCCCCGCGGGCTGCGGAGATGAAGCGGCGCAAGGTGGGCGATCGCGGGCCGGAACCCGGTCGCCCAGAGGATGACGTCGATGGCTTCGAAGGTT
>Ga0308158_10002635_pt1 | contig 16628 bp, 18 predicted proteins | sample PhyBR2_FD_201038 | JGI IMG/M metagenome (GOLD analysis project Ga0308158, IMG submission 201038) | Phyllosphere microbial communities from UC Gill Tract Community Farm, Albany, California, United States - DLSLB.R2 | ecosystem: Host-associated > Plants > Phyllosphere > Unclassified | place: USA... | reverse complement strand
CCGAACATTTGTCATGTCCATTACATTGCTCTCTCACAAATATTGAAGGACACTGCCGAAGAATATGGATTTAATTATAAAGAAACTAGTTTGTGGGGAGCGGCTTTGTCTCACTATAAATTTTTAAAAAAAATGGGACAGACAACAATCCCAAATAACTATGTATCTACTGAAAATCTACAAACTTCTAAAAATTGAATATTTTATAATACTTCAAAACCACATTGCTACCTACCTCTCAATCAAAACAAAAAAATCTCTTCTGAAATTTTCAGAAGAGATTTTTTTGTTTTTAAACTAGCTATTTACAAACTTATTATTTCTATAACTTTATAACTTAATCACTCCTCTTCTTCTGTAGCATGTGATTTAGAATAATTGCGCCATTTCTCGATACAATCCTGAAAATCCTGTGGCAATTCAGTATCAAAACGCATTAATTCTCCCGTATTAGGATGCACAAAACCAAGTGTTTTTGCGTGCAAAGCCTGTCTTGGCAAGGCTTTAAAACAGTTTTCTATAAACTGCTTGTATTTTGTAAACGTAGTTCCTTTTAAAATCAAATGACCTCCATAACGTTCATCATTAAACAATGGATGTCCTATGTGTTTCATGTGGGCTCTAATCTGATGTGTTCTTCCTGTTTCTAATTGACATGAAATCAAAGTCACATAACCAAAACGCTCCAAAACCTTATAATGAGTAATGGCAGGTTTACCAATTTCAGGGTCAGCAAAAACAGCCATTTGCATACGGTCTTTCAAATGACGGGCAAGATTTCCATTAATCGTTCCTGTTTCTTCAGCTACATTTCCCCAAACCAAAGCCACATATTCCCTTTCGGTGGTTTTAGCTTCAAATTGTTTGGCCAGATGTGTCATAGCTGCTTCGGTTTTGGCAATTACCAATAAGCCCGAAGTGTCTTTATCAATTCGATGCACCAATCCCGGACGCTCACTGCTGTTCATTGGCAAATTATCAAAATGATAAGCCAAGGCATTCACTAAGGTTCCGGTGTAATTTCCATGCCCCGGATGAACAACCAATCCCGGCTCTTTATTCACCAATAATAAAGCATCATCTTCATAAACAATATTCAACGGAATATTCTCCGGAAGCACATGATTTTCAAACGGTGGATGCGATAACATAATAGTTACCACATCAAACGGTTTTACCTTATAATTGGATTTTACCGTAATATTATTGACAAAAATATTGCCCTCGGTAGCAGCATTTTGTATTTTATTTCTGGTTGCATTGGGAATCAATCCCATCAAATATTTGTCAATACGTAACAATGCCTGCCCTTTAGGAACTTCAAATTTATAATGTTCAAATAATTCCTCTTCCTCTAAATCAATCGGCTCAATATTATTGTTCATTTGGTATTTGTTCTGTTGGTGTTTGAGTTGGAGTTGCAATCGTATCTGTTGCTATATCTTCTTCATAACTTGCTTTTCCGTCTCCTAAAACCAGGTCAATTTTAGACGATTTCAAAACTCTGTCTCCCGGTTTTATATTTCTTCCTCTGCAACGCATTTCCAAAACCATATCTTTTCCAAGATTTGGGATATAAGTAATGGTTCCTTCTTCAAGTCCTAATGCTTTTAATGTTGGCACAGCCTCACGATAGGTTTTCTCAATCAAATCAGGCACTTTTACCGATGAAAAACCAGAACTGTTAATTTTAATATATACTTTTCGTCCTTCTTTTACCTTTGCTCCCGGCATTGGATCCTGCTGAACCACACTGTATTTAGGGTAATCCCCTCTGTAATCTACACTGTCCAATAAAACATAATCCAAATCCAATTCGTCCAATTTCTCTTCTACCTGTTCTTCGGTCAATTTTCTCAAATCGGGTACGGTAATTTCATTTCCATGATCGGTAGTAAAAGTCAGCCAATGCATAAAAAGATAACCCAAAACGGCAATGATTAAAGCAGCAAGAAAAACCTGTGTAAAAAACACGCGACTAGTAAGGTATTTACGTAAACTCATAAATTTAATTTTTTCAAAGGTCACAAAGATAAAGCTATTTCGTTTCAAAAAAAATGATAATTTTGTTTTATGTAGCTTCAGTCCTAGACTTATTTTTAGATTGGAGCTATTTCCCGCTATTCGTTGCAATCTTTTTATTTTTAAAGAAAAAATAAAAAGGATTTCCACTACTATCGGGGCTAAAAAATCAATTTTTACAATACATAACGAGACTAAATGAAAAACATTGCCATCATCATGGGCGGCTATTCCAGTGAGTACAAAATTTCACTTATTAGCGGTAACGTAGTTTACAAATTCTTAGATAAATCAAAATACAATGCGTTCCGCATTCACATTTTCAAAGAAAAATGGGTGTATGTAGATGATGCCGACAACGAATTCCCAATAGACAAAAACGACTTTTCGGTAACCGTGAACGGAAACAAAATCAGTTTTGACTGCGTTTTCAACGCCATTCACGGAACACCAGGCGAAGATGGTTTAATGCAGGCTTATTTTGAATTATTAGGCATTCCGCAAACTTCTTGCGATTATTATCAGGCTGCTTTAACTTTCAACAAAAGAGATTTACTTTCGGTACTAAAACCATACGGAATCAAAACCGCCATTTCTTATTATCTAAACAAAGGTGATGTAATCAACACTGCCGAAATCATCAACAAAGTAGGATTGCCTTGTTTTGTAAAACCAAATAAAGCAGGATCCAGTTTCGGGATTTCGAAAGTAAAAGCAGAAGCCGAATTGCCTACAGCCATAGAAACCGCTTACAAAGAAGACAACGAAATTATCATAGAAAGTTTCCTTGACGGAACAGAAGTTTCGGTAGGTGTAATCAATTACAAAGGCGAAATTATTGTGTTGCCAATCACCGAAATCGTTTCTGAAAATGATTTCTTTGATTACGAAGCCAAATACCAGGGAAAATCACAGGAAATTACCCCGGCGAGACTTTCTGACGAAATGACTCAAAAAGTGGGAACTATTGCCAAGCGTGCTTATGAAGTATTGAAAATGAAAGGATTCTCCCGTTCTGAATTCATCATTGTTGATGGAGAACCACACATGCTGGAAATGAACACCATTCCGGGATTAACCACCGAAAGTTTGATTCCTCAACAAGCTGCTGCAGCCGGAATTTCATTGGAAGATTTGTTTACTAATGCGATTGAGTTGGCTTTAGCCAATTAAAAACATACAGAATATTTTTTTGCCACAGCTTTAAAAGATTAGCACAGATTAATCTTTTAAAGCTGTGGATTAATAACTAAAAAGTTATCAATTCTTTAATCTCCAAAATAAGCATCTTCGAAAAAATCTGTCCCACAAAATCAGTATAAATTATGATGGTACTTATTGGAACTCGAACTTCTCTAATTCAAGAGGGACATATGACAAATGTGGATTGTCCAAAATGTGCAAATAAAAACTCATTAACCTTTAGAATTTATTCAAAATATGTTCATATAACAATGATTCCTTTATTTGCTGTTGGAAAAATTTTCGAATCTGAATGTTCTAATTGCAATGAGAGTTTTGATTATGAAGATTTTTTAGAAAAAGACAAACAGAAAATAATTGATCTAAAGGAAATTAAAGAAGCCGAAACTCCTTTTTGGGCATATACTGGAATTATAATATTAATTGGTTTTATAATTTTCAGTCTTAATTCTTACATAGAAAATAATAATCTCATCACCGAAAGAATTAAAACGCCAACAATTGGTGATGTTTATAATTTAAAATTGGATAACGGTTATTATTCAACAATAAGAATTGATAAAATAAAAAATGACAGTATTTATACAACACAAAACGACTATAATACATGTTTGCCTTTTGATGTTGATGACATAGACAAACCTGAAAATTATACTAACAGTAGAGTAACTTATTCAAAAAAGGAACTCATTGAATTATTTGAAAAAGATATTATTAATTCAATTAAAAGAAGACAATAAACTTCTAAAAAAGGAGAAACTTACCAGATTCATTAAAGATAAAGTTCATACCTAAAAAACTTTGTAACTTAGCACCCCAGAACCTTAAACTCTCAAAAATGAGAAAAGCCATATTTCCGGGATCCTTTGATCCTATTACCTTGGGTCATGAAGACATTATCAAAAGAGGGATTCCGCTATTTGATGAAATCGTTATTGCCATTGGGGTGAACGCCGAGAAAAAATACATGTTTCCTCTGGAAGAAAGAAAACGCTTTATTGAAGAAACTTTCAAGGACGAACCTAGCGTTTCGGTCATTACTTATGAAGGCTTAACCATTGATTTGTGCAAAAAGATTAACGCTAATTTCATTCTTCGCGGTTTGCGTAATCCTGCCGATTTTGAATTCGAAAAAGCCATTGCACACACCAACAGACAATTATCTAAAATAGAAACCGTGTTTTTATTGACCGCTGCAAAAACTTCCTATATCAGTTCGAGCATTGTTAGAGATGTACTTAGAAATGGTGGAGAATATGAATTGTTAGTTCCAAAAGCCGTAAGAGTGAAGTAGTATCCAGTGTTCAGTCGCAGTATTCAGTTCCGATTGCTATCGGAAACAGAAAGCAGTAAGCAAAACAACAAACTATAAACCAAATTTGCAAAAAGTGCACAATAACTGTACATTCGCCAAAAAAATCAATAATGAGCATAGATAGAGAATTAAATAAACGCAGCGGAGCCAAATGTGAACTTTGCGGAGCAACCGAAAACCTGAAAGTTTACCAAGTGCTTCCTACCAAAAAAGGCGGAATTGACGAGGCTATTCAGGCTTGTACAACTTGCGTTGAACAAATTGAAAATCCAGGTAACGAAGATTTAAACCACTGGAGATGCTTAAATGACAGCATGTGGAGCGAACACATTCCGGTGCAGGTAGTAGCCTGGAGAATGTTAAGCCGTTTGCGTTCAGCAGGCTGGCCACAAGAATTACTGGACATGATGTATCTGGATGAAGATGTTTTAGAATGGGCAAAAGCAACCGGCGAAGGAGAAGACGACGAAAACAAAATCATTCATAGAGATAGTAACGGGGTAATTTTAGAACATGGAGACTCTGTAGTTTTGATAAAAGACTTGAAAGTAAAAGGATCAAGTATGGTAGCCAAACAAGGAACTGCGGTAAGAAACATCCGTTTAGATCATGAAAACGCTGAATATATTGAAGGAAAAGTGGATGGTCAACAAATTGTAATTATCACTCAGTACGTGAAGAAAATATAGTCTTTAGTTTGCAGTGGTCAGAGAAAAGAGTAATCAGTGACTTCATTTATAGTAAAAAATCGTTAACAGTAAATCAAATTTACTCTTAACGATTTTTTATATTATTATACTATTTTTACTGCTTACTAAAAAGCTGAACACTGAACACTACTCTTCTACTTTCTTAATTACATTTCTGGCAACTTGAATTTTATATTTCTTGCCTTTCATTTTTTCGTCCTTAATATGGTGCAGTAAGTCTTTTACTTTACTGAATTTCACAGCGGCAAACGAAATAAAATCTTTTACTTCTATCAATCCTAAATCACCTTTTTCTAATTTTCCTTTTTGGGAAAAGAAACCTACAATATCAATTTTATTCAGCTTATTTTTCTTTCCACCACTAATGTAAATCGTTTGAAATTGTGGAGGTTTAGGTAATGATTTCGCCTCTTCAACTGAAAAAACATTCGTGTTTTCATAATCCACATAATCCATTTTTTTCTCGGATTCATGTGCAATAATATACGCTGTTCCCGTAGCGGTCATACGCGCTGTACGCCCATTTCTATGCGTGAATTCGTCTTCTTTTAATGGTAAATGGTAATGAATTACGTGATTCATTTCGGGAATATCGAGACCACGAGCGGCTAAATCAGTTGTAATTAAATAACTCACACTGCCATTTCTAAACTGAATCAAAGCACGTTCACGTTCTTCCTGATCCATTCCTCCATGATAATAGGTCGAATAGATTCCTTTTTCGTTCAAGGTATCACTTATACGTTCAGCAGCATCACGATGATTACAAAAAACAATTGCCGATTCAGATTGCAACGAACACAGCAATTGAAATAAGGAATTCAACTTGTCTTTTTCTTTAGAAATCACTAATCTGGTCGAAAGATTCGATTCCTCTTCACTTTCCGGAATAAAGTCTAAAACCGTTGGGTTCACCACTCGGGTGTATTTTGGAATTTCAATATCAGAAGTTGCCGAAACTAAAATGCGTTTGTTTACCTTAGATAATTTACCTATGATAAAAGACATTTGTTCGTGAAATCCTAATTGCAAAGACTTGTCAAATTCGTCCAAAATTAAGGTTTGGATTTTATCCAAGCGAAAAGTACCTCGCTCGATATGATCGGCAATTCTACCCGGAGTTCCAATTAAAACGGCTGGCGGATTGCTCAAATTTTTAATTTCAGTATCGATTGAATGTCCGCCATAACAAACATTTACCTTATAATCTGTACCCATTTTTTTCCAAACCTGTTCGATTTGCAAACCTAATTCACGCGATGGAACTAAGATTAAACATTGTACTGAAAGGATTTCAGGCTGTAACATTTCTAAAACAGGCAATAAAAAAGCCAATGTTTTTCCGGAACCTGTTGGCGAAAGCAGCAACACATTGTTTTCGTTCAAGATGGTTTCCTGAGCAGCTTCCTGCATTTCATTCAGGCTTTCGATACCTAAATTCAAAAGTATATTGTTGGAATGGTGTTTCTTATTCATGCAGCAAAGGTAGTAAAAAGTAAGCAGTGATCAGTAAGCAGTATTCAGGCGGTAGTGATTAGTTTGCAGTCAGCATATTTTTAAATTTTAACCAAAAAAAAACAGATTAGAAATTTTATATTCTAATCTGTTTTCTTTGCACTCTGTTTTCTACTTTCTGCCTTCCGCTAACTGACTACTGCAAACTAATATTCTCTTCTTCAAATAATAATTTAATATTTTCATAAGAATTCTTCAAAACTTCGGGAATATCATTTGGATGAATCCAGGCTACTTTTTCAATTCCTTCTTCCAATTGTCCTTGCGGCGTTCCGTCAAAGTCAGAATACATTTCGAACCAATGTGTAATTTTCAATTTATAAACCCCGTTCCGCTTGAAAACATGGTAGGTTTTTTGCAATTTATTGGTAATTTTCAACTGGTTTACTCCTGTTTCCTCTTCCACTTCACGCATGGCAGTTTGCTCAATCTCCTCCTTTTTTTCGACACCACCTTTTGGCAAATCCCATTTTCCATTTCGAAAGATAAATAAAACCTCACCTTTTTTATTATAAACTAATCCTCCACCTGCTTTATTAACCGGAATTTTAGCCTTAAGCGTTTTCATAATCTCCTTTTCATCAGGATGATAGAGATAAGCTTTTTGAATTTTATTTTGAAATATTTTGATAATAATTTGCTCAATATCAATACTTTCCAACAAAAAAAGCTTAAAATCCGTTTCTTTTGAGATTTTATTTGTCAAAAAAAGTGGTTTGTCGTTCACAAAAACTTTATACATTTGTACTATGATTTTTAATAAAGATACAGCCGAAAAAACAGCCGAATTGCTTTTACAAATAAATGCAATTAAATTGAATCCTGAAAATTCTTTTACATGGGCTTCTGGATGGAAATCACCTATTTATTGTGATAACCGCCTAATACTTTCATTTCCAGCGATAAGAAATTATGTGAGAGATGAATTTGCAAAACACATTGAAAAACAATTTGGAAAACCAGATGTCATTGCAGGAGTAGCTACCGGAGCTATCGGAATTGGTATGCTGGTTGCCGAAAGCATGGGATTGCCTTTTGTTTATGTACGTCCTGAACCTAAAAAACACGGTCGTCAAAACCAGGTGGAAGGTTTCCTTCAAAAAGGACAAAATGTAGTTGTAGTGGAAGACTTAATTAGCACAGGAAACAGTAGTTTGCTTGCTGTTGAGGCTTTGCGTGCTGCAGGTGCTAACATTAAAGGAATGGCCGCTATTTTTACTTATGGATTTGACGTTGCACAGGAAAACTTCAAAAACGCAAAACTGGATTTGTATACTTTAAGTAATTATCAAAATCTATTGAATTTAGCTGTAGCTAAAAAATATATTACTGAAAAAGAAGAAAGTACTTTAAGAGAATGGAGCGTTACTCCTTCTACTTGGGGACAACTTGAAACCAAATAAAAACAGCATCATGAACTTAGAAAGTCCAAAGGTTAACGTTGAAAAATCAGCACAGGAATTATTCGATCTATTGACAGATATGAAAAATTTCGAAAAACTGATGCCTGAAAACATTGCTAAGTTTGAAGTTATTGGAGATGATTCTTTTCTCTTTGGTTTAAAAGGAATGCCAGAAATACAATTAAAAGTAAAAGAAAAAACAGCTCCCAATAAAATTGTTTTTGGTGCTGCAACTGATAAAGTTCCTTTTACATTAATAACCAATATTGATTCGGTTTCAGCTAATTCCAGCGCTGTAAAACTCGATTTTGAAGGCAGCTTCAACCCTATGATGGCAATGATGATAAAAGGTCCAATTGGGAAATTCATCGAAACCCTTGCTACCAATATCCCTAAGTTATAATCGATATTTTTTTAAAACACATATAGACCCTTTTAGTTCTCAACTAAAAGGGTTTTTCTTTTTTCCCCACCTATGTATAATAATACAATAAAAATCATCAACTTCATTAATTTATAGCTATTGCAATTGAACTATTGTAATTATTATACTCTTGTTATTCTGCCGATAAATGTTTAAATTTAACATACCAACAAGTTATTTCGTTAGCAGTATTGAGTACCAATTTTAAAATATACACATCATGAGCTTATTGACAGACAACATTATCCCGGGAGAACACGGCAAAATTTTTAGCACCAACGCAAATGAAGAAATCGAACTAACAGAAATAAAGAACAAACTGTTAAAAATAGACGGCATTACCGATGTTCAAATTAACAACACCATTTTCCCTAAAGAATTCACCATTACCACCAACAAGGTTATTAGTGTTCAGGATGTAGAAAGAGCGGTCAAGGCTATTGGCTATCACGCCATTCCAAAAGCAATTATATAAGGTTAATAATTCCAGAAAAACAGCTATCAAAAAATAATAGCTGTTTTTTTTTCAATTTATGATTTAAAACCAGCCTCAATATCGTAATATTGCAATATAAATATATAACAATGGGAATTACTAAAACCGAACATTTTACAGCAGAACAAAACGAGCTAGCTTCCTTAGCTAAAGCTATAGGACATCCGGCGCGTATAGCCATAATTCAATATCTTATAAAAGTGAATAGTTGTATTTGCGGAGATATTGTAAACGAACTTCCTCTAGCTCAACCGACGGTTTCCCAACATCTGAAAGAATTAAAAAATGCAGGTCTAATAAAAGGAAACCTTGAAGGAAATGCAATTTGTTATTGTCTTGACGAAAAGGGATTTTCAAAAATAAAAGACTTTTTCCAAATCGTAAACAACTATTTAGAAAACAAGAAAAACCAATGTTGTTAATTTTCAAAGCACAAAACCATGAAACTATCAGAAATTAAAAAACAATTAAGCAACGTAGAAACAGTTGCTTTTGTATTGCCAAACGAAACCTACGTTCCTGAGCATTTTCACGTAACCGAAATAGGATTGATCACAAAGAATTTTATAGATTGTGGCAGTACTGTACGAAACGAAACAGTTGTTAATTTTCAATTATGGAATGCCAATGATTTAGAACACCGCTTAAAACCTAAAAAACTACTAGATATTATTGCATTATCCGAAAAAGTATTAGGAATTGGAGATTTTGAAATCGAAGTAGAATACCAATCTGAAACTATCGGCAAATACGATTTAGGATTCAACGGAAAAGATTTCACCTTACTAAACAAACAAACCGCTTGCCTGGCTCAAGACCAATGTGGAGCCCCAAAAGAAAAACAAAAAATAAAATTAGCCGATATCACAATTCAAACGAACTGCTGTACTCCCGGAGGAAGCTGTTGCTAATCTATTCACTTTAAAAAATTTAAAAAACATAAAAAAAATGACCTCGATACAAACCAGCGTATTTCCGGAAATCGAAAAAATAATCCGTAGTTTTAATTTCGAAAACATTTCTGACGAGCGCAAACTTGTTTTACAACCTTTAATCGATTTTATTCAAACTAAATCAAGCAACCAACAGGAAATAAGACTGAACCTGATTTGCACACACAATTCCAGAAGAAGCCACCTATCTCAGGTTTGGGCACAAACTGCGGCAGCTTATTATGACATCAAAAATGTATTTTGTTATTCTGGCGGAACCGAAGCAACAGCCTTATTTCCTATGGCAGCTCAAACCTTAGCAAAACAAGGATTCCAAATCAAAACCATTGCCGAAGGAAACAATCCCATATACGCCATAAAATACAACGAAAACGCACATCCCATAATTGGATTTTCAAAAACCTATGATTCCGATTTTAATCCACAATCGGAGTTTGCAGCAATCTTGACCTGTTCCAGCGCCGATAAGGGTTGTCCTTTTATTGCAGGTGCCGAAAAACGCATCCCAATTACTTTTGAAGACCCAAAAGCTTTTGACAATACGCCACAACAAGCTGAAAAATATGAAGAAAGAAGCATTCAAATTGCTTCGGAATTATTTTATGTATTCTCTCAAATAAAAAAATAACATGTCAGCAAACCATTGTACGCCAGTAGTTGAACGAAAAAAATTGAGTTTTCTCGACAGCTACCTTACCCTTTGGATATTCTTAGCAATGGCTTTAGGAGTTGCTATTGGAAATTTTATTCCGTCCAGCATGAACTTCATCAATTCCTTTTCAAGCGGAACCACCAATATTCCACTTGCCATAGGATTGATCTTAATGATGTATCCGCCATTAGCCAAAGTAAAATACGAACAAATGGGCGAAGTATTTAAAAATACCAAAATTTTAGGCGCTTCCCTAATTCTGAATTGGATTATCGGTCCCATTTTAATGTTTTTCCTGGCGCTTCTTTTTCTAAATGATTACCCTGAATACATGATTGGGGTTATCTTAATCGGATTAGCGAGATGTATCGCTATGGTTGTCGTTTGGAATGATCTTGCCAACGGAAACAGGGAATATGCCGCTGGACTTATTGCCTTAAACAGTATTTTTCAGGTATTACTTTACAGTGTTTATGCTTATGTTTTCATCACTATACTTCCTCCCTATTTTGGATATAATGGATTTGAAGTCAACATCAGCATAGGTCAAATTGCCGAAAGCGTTGGAATCTATTTAGGAATTCCATTTGCATTAGGAATTATCAGTCGCTATAGCTTAATAGCTCTAAAAGGCGAAGATTGGTTTCAAAATAAATACGTTCCAATCATTTCTCCAATCACATTAATTGCATTATTATTCACCATAATTACCATGTTCAGCTTAAAAGGAGCACTTATTGTTCAAATTCCAATGGACGTTGTACGCATAGCCATTCCATTAGTTATCTATTTTACACTAATGTTCATCGTAAGTTTCTTTATAGGAAAATATTTTGGTGCCGATTATTCTAAAAGTACTGCAATTGCTTTTACCGCAACAGGAAACAATTTCGAATTAGCCATTGCTGTTGCTATTGGAGTATTTGGCATCAACAGCGGACAGGCTTTTGCCGGAGTTATAGGTCCATTGGTTGAAGTTCCTGCACTAATAGCTTTGGTTAATCTTGCTTTTTGGTTCCAAAAAAGACATTTTCAACACACTTAAGTAATCATACTTAAAAAAAGCATCTCTCACATTTTAACAAAAGCATCGAAATAAGTATATTTCCAAACTTATTTTGATGCTTTTTCGCATTATAATTTATGCAAACCTTCTTTTTAAGTCGTTTTTTTATCTCAAAAACTCTCAAAAAAGCATTTTTAAAGATTAAGCCGGTAGAAATTGATTAGAAATTAAAAAAAACAGTCGTCATTTTTTACACATTTTCCATTTTAACCTCCTCCTTTTCACAATATCTCAATTAACAACCAAAAACAATAATTAAGTATTTAAATTAAGTATTAATACGTATATTTGCTTCGTAATACTTAATAATGATATTATGATTAAAATAATTGTAGTCGGAAACGGCATGGTGGGTTTCAAATTTTGTGAAAAATTCGTTTCAAAATCTGGACAAGAAAAATATCAAATTACCGTATTTGGTGAAGAACCGAGACGTGCTTATGACCGTGTTCACCTTAGTGAATACTTTGCAGGAAAAACAGCTGACGATTTGTCAATGTCAACTGCAACTTGGTACGAGGAAAATAATATCATATTAAATACTTCTGAATTAGTTACTGATATTCATAAAGAAAACAAAACGATCACGACTCATTTAGAGAACACTCACTCTTATGATTATTTGGTTTTAGCAACCGGATCAGCTGCTTTTGTTCCGCCAATCGAAGGTGTAGAAAAAGAAGGGGTTTTTGTATACAGAACCATCGAAGATCTGGATGCAATTATGGCTCACGCCAAAAAAATAAAACAAAACGGTTCAACTGAAGCTGCTGTACTTGGTGGTGGATTATTAGGACTTGAGGCTGCAAAAGCAGTACGTGATTTAGGATTAAATGCTCACGTAGTTGAATTTGCTCCACGCTTAATGCCAAGACAATTAGACAAAGGAGCCAGTAACATGCTTCGCTCTAAAATTGAAGAATTAGGTATTAAAATTCACTTAAGCAAATCAACACAATATATTGACGGTGAAAATACTATCACCGGAATGATGTTTGAAGAAGAAGAACTTTTAAAAGTAGATATGCTGGTAATCTCAGCAGGGATCAAACCTAGGGATGAACTGGGAAGAGGTGCCGGTCTTGAAGTTGGTGTTCGCGGAGGTGTTGTGGTAAACAACAAAATGCAAACTTCTGATCCAAATATCTTTGCTATTGGTGAAGTTGCCTTATACAACCACATGATCTACGGATTAGTAGCTCCTGGTTATGAAATGGCCGATGTTGCTGCTGAGCAAATCATGCAAGGTGAAAAAACCATGAGAGAAAGCATCGACATGTCTACTCAATTAAAATTAATTGGTGTTGAAGTAGCTAGTTTTGGTGATCCATTTATCGAACAACAAGAAGGAACCCCTATTGTTTATGAAAACAAATTAAACGGAATCTATAAAAGAATCAACATCTCTAAAGACGGAAAAGCTTTATTGGGAGGAATCTTAGTAGGTGATTCTAGTGATTACAATACTTTATTCCAAATTTACAGCAACGGAATGACTATCCCTAAAAACCCGGAAGACTTGATTCTAGGTGCCAGAGGTGGTGAATCTTCATCAATGGGAAGTGCAATGGACTTGCCTGATACAGCTGTAATCTGTTCTTGTGAAAACGTAACTAAAGGAAGCATCTGCTGCTCTATTACTGACGGAACTGCTGAAACTTTAGGTGATGTTGTAAAATTAACCAAAGCCACTACAGGTTGTGGAGGTTGTAAACCAATGGTAGTTGACCTTGTAAAAGAAGCTCAAAAATCATTAGGAAAAGAAGTTAAAGATGTAGTTTGTGAGCACTTTGCTTACAGCCGTCAGGAATTATACGATATTGTAAAAATCAACAAATTCACAAACCATAACGAAGTTTTAGGTACTGTTGGAAAAGGTGACGGTTGCGAAATCTGTAAACCGGTTTTATCTTCAATCTTCTCTAGTATCTATAATGACACTGCTAACAAACACGTTGTTGAACAGGATTCTAACGACCGTTTCTTAGCTAATATCCAACGTAACGGTACTTACTCAGTTGTACCACGTGTTACTGGTGGAGAAATCACTCCTGAAAAACTAATCGTTCTTGGAGAAGTTGCTAAAAAATACAACCTATATACTAAAATTACAGGAGGTCAACGTATCGATTTATTTGGTGCCGAACTAAACGATTTACCTGAAATCTGGAAAATACTTATCGACAGCGGTTTTGAAAGTGGTCATGCTTATGGAAAATCACTTCGTACTGTAAAAAGTTGTGTGGGTAATACCTGGTGTCGTTACGGTATGGACGATAGTACAACTTTTGCTATCGAATTAGAAAACCGTTACAAAGGATTGCGTTCACCACACAAAATCAAAGGAGGAGTTTCAGGTTGTATCAGAGAATGTGCCGAAGCCAGAGGAAAAGATTTTGGTATTATTGCAGTTGAAGGAGGATGGAACTTATACATTTCCGGAAACGGAGGTGCTAACCCAAAACATGCCGTTCTGTTTGCTGAGCAAGTTGACAAAGAAACTTGTTTCAAATACCTTGACCGTTTCTTAATGTTTTACATCCGTACAGCCGGACCATTAGTACGTACTTCTACCTGGTTAGAAAAACTGGAAGGTGGTTTAGATTACCTAAAACAAGTAGTAATCGAGGACAGCTTAGGAATTGCCGAAACCTTAGACAAAGAAATGCAGGAATTAGTAGATTCTTACTCTTGCGAATGGACAGAGGTTATCGAAAGCCCTGAATTACAAAAACGTTTCAAACACTTCACTAACTCAGATGACCGTGATGATAATATTGAATACGTTCCAATGAGAGGTCAAATAATGCCTAGACCTTGGTAATATTTTTTGAGTAAAAAGTTAAAAAAATAAACCTTTTCATTTTCCTGGTTTTAATCCAAAATCAGGAAATGAAAACCAAAATAAAAACAACATGGAAAATATATTAGAACAATATAGCTCAGTTGCTCTTAACGATGTAAAAGTATGGTTTAATGCCGGTAAAACTTCTGATTTCCCAGCCGATGGAGGAAACTGCGTAAAATACAAAGGCAAACAGATTGCGGTAATCAATTTCGAAAGAAGAAACGAATGGTATGCTTGTCAAAATTTATGCCCTCATAAAATGGAAATGGTTCTTTCAAGAGGAATGATTGGTTCAGCTGATGAAATTCCAAAAATCGCCTGTCCAATGCACAAAAAAACCTTCTCTCTAAAAGACGGAAGCAACTTAAGCGGTGATGATTTAAAAATTGCAACATACCCGGTAAAAATTGTTGAAGACGAAGTATTGATTGGGTTTATGGATTAAATATGTATCTTTGGTGTATTAAAAAATACGCCAAATGACAACTACACCATTCCAACAAGCCAGTCAATGGATCGACGCTGAAAACGCACAAGATCCCAACATAGAAATACACGAATCCATAAGTTTTCCAAAAGAACTATTATACTCTAATAGAATGTTTGAAAAGCTTATGGATTTTTTTCCTAATGCCTCCGAAGAAGTTCAAATTGCCTCTAAAGCACAACATATTTGTCGCTGGAAAATAGCCCGTGAATCTTATCCAATGGATCGTGTGGGCTATTTAAAATGGCGCGAAGACCTGAAAAAATTTCACGCTAAACTTACTGCTGAAATCTTAGAAAAAGCAGGATACAGTACTGAATTTATTGCCCGTGTTTCTTTTTTAATCGAAAAAAAATTGCTTAAAAAAGACGAAGAAACACAATTACTGGAAGACGTAATTTGTTTGGTGTTTTTAGAATATTACTTAGAGCCTTTTGTTGAAAAACACGATACTGAGAAACTAAAAAACATCATTCTGAAAACCTGGAATAAAATGTCTGAAAAAGGACATCAGGCGGCATTAAAAATCAATTACAGCCCAGCAAATCTCCAATTAATCAAAGACGCTCTCGGATTGTAATTTAACTCACTATGGCAAGAGAAACCAAGGCGCTTTCTGAAAAACTTAATTTTAAAAAATTAAAGCGATTATATATTTTCGCTTTAATTACTATTGCTATTACAGTTCTTCTAAGCCAGTTACTCATTCAGCACAATATCAACAGTCAGCTTAATGATTCGCGATTGATTAATCTTTCGGGGAAACAGCGAATGCTGAGCCAGAAATTAGCCAAAGAAATCCTGATATTAAACTCTTCTTCAAACCAATTGGATTTTGATCAGGAAATTGCTGCAGTTAAAAAAACGCTGACACTTTGGAAATTTACCCATCAGGCCTTAGAAAAAGGCAATGACAGCCTTAATTTCCCAAAGGAAAAAAGTCCCGAAATGATAGCTTTATACAAAGACATTCAACCGAATGTCTACATTATAGCTAAATCAACAAAAACATTTTTAGAAAACAGAAAAAACATTCTAAACTCTCCCAAAGATCAGGAAGAAGTACAAACTATTCTCGACAATATTGCTCTCTTCCTGTCTAAAATGAACCGTATTGTAGAGCAATATGAACACGAAGCATCTGAGAAAGTTACCCGTCAACGAAATACAGAATACTTAGTTTTAAGCTTCACTCTAATTGTTTTATTATTAGAATTCCTTTTTATCTTTAAACCTACCAATAAGAAAATTGAAATTCTGATTTCTAAGTTGTTGACTTCAGAAAAAAGAGCTTTAAAACTGGCTCGTGATACCGAAATTATTAGTGTTATCAAGGAAAATTCAGTAAAAGAATTAAAATCACTGAATTATGCCATGGAAAATACCTTATTGTATTGCCGAATAAGTCCCCAGGGAAAAATCATCCACATGGGGGATAAATTTGCCAAATTGCTGCATTACAATCCTTCATTTGACGTCGATAAAAATTTTTCCAAAGCCTTAACAGCAGTAGAAAAAGAACAATTAGACATTG
>Ga0308158_10002633_pt1 | contig 16632 bp, 17 predicted proteins | sample PhyBR2_FD_201038 | JGI IMG/M metagenome (GOLD analysis project Ga0308158, IMG submission 201038) | Phyllosphere microbial communities from UC Gill Tract Community Farm, Albany, California, United States - DLSLB.R2 | ecosystem: Host-associated > Plants > Phyllosphere > Unclassified | place: USA... | reverse complement strand
ATCAGCAGCAGAATTTAGTTAATTATAAGTTGAGAGATAGTAAATCAAAACCAATTCGGAGGGCTTTAATAGCCCTCCTTTTTTATATTAATGTTTTGTAACATTGCCTAAGTTGTCAGGGAAATACAAATCGGATAGATGCGTAAATTCATCACCACGCATAAATAGAGAAACATCTACGTCTTCATAAGAGGTTTTTCCTGCGGCAGCCAGTAATTCGTTGGCGGCATGAAGCGTATTCTTATGAAAATGATAGACTCTTTCAAATTTATCCTCTATTACTAAACCTTTTTCGAGCATTCGATCCTGAGTAGCGACTCCTACAGGGCATTTGTTGGTGTTGCAACGCAAAGCCTGAATACAACCCAATGAAAACATAAATCCGCGGGCGCTGTTGCATAAATCGGCACCTAAAGCAATTGCCTTGAGAATGGCATGACCGGAAATGATTTTTCCACTGCAAATAATGCGCATTTTATCGCGGATGTTTAATCGAATTAAAGTTTTGTTGACGAAGATTAATGCCGGTTCTAAGGGCATACCTACACCATCTGAAAATTCCAGGGGAGCTGCACCTGTACCACCTTCGGCACCGTCAACGGTTATGAAGTCGGGATAGCAGTTTTGCTCTATCATTTCCTGGCAAATAGTTTCAAATTCTACAGTTTGACCAATGCAAAGTTTAAATCCAATGGGTTTTCCATTGGCTAATTCACGTAATTGAGCAATAAATTCGACTAAACCTTTTGGCGTATTAAAAGCCGTATGACAAGGCGGTGAAAGGATTTCAGTATGCGGTTTTACGCCTCTTATTTTTGCAATTTCTTCTGTGTTTTTTGCGGCTGGTAATACGCCTCCATGGCCTGGTTTGGCGCCTTGCGAAAGTTTTATTTCAATCATCTTTACAAAAGGATGATTGGCTTTTTCTGCGAATTTTTCGGCATCAAAATTTCCTTCTTCATTACGGCATCCAAAATAACCTGTTCCTATTTGCCAGGTAACATCTCCACCCTGTAAATGGTATTGAGTTAATCCTCCTTCGCCGGTATTGTGATAGAAATTTCCCTTTTGCGCGCCTTTATTCAGTGCTACAATTGCATTTTCACTCAATGCACCAAAACTCATTGCCGAAATATTAAATAAAGAAGCCGAATAGGGTTGTTTGCAATCGGCACCACCAATGGTTACACGAGGTAATTCATGATTTACTTTTGCCGGGAAAATAGAATGTTTCAAACCTTCGTAAGAAGAAGTGTTAATATCCAGTTGGGTTCCAAATGGAGTGGTGTCGCTAATGTTTTTAGCACGGCGGTAAGCCAGAGAACGTTCGTTTCTGGAAAAAGGTTTTCCATCGGTGGTTCTTTCAATAAAATATTGTTGGATTTCAGGAGCTATTTCTTCAAACATATATCTAAAATAACCTAAGACAGGGAAGTTTCTAAGAATGCTGTGTTTGTGTTGGAATGAGTTAAAAATACCAATAACCAATAATATGAATAAGGAAATGGCAATTAACAAGCTGGTTTTAAATAAAAAGTGAGCAGCAAGACTAAGGATAAAAAGACCAAAACCAATGGTGAAAAATTCTTTTCTCATGATAAAAAACTTTGTGAAAATCTAAAATAAGAAGAATAACTAAGAATTGAATAAATACAGGGAATTTTAATATTTATTTAATGTTTTAGTGGATGTTTTACTTGACAAACGCATCAGTGTTTTTTTTGCCACCAATTACACTAATTTGCACTACACTCAATGATTCTAAAAATTAAATTTCACGAATTTTATCTGCTTCAGTTTGATTCGTGTAATAGTATGACTTCAGTATTTGTGTTAGTTCGTGAAATTCGTGGCTGTTCTTTTTTATTTTTTGTACCGCTTGTTTTTATTAGAGTTTTAGCTAAAAAACAAACGAACATATACATGTTTGATTCCTTTCTTGTCTGAATCTCTTTCGTCAATTTCAAGAATATCAGTAAGCGATTTTAACATCGGAGTTAGTTTTGAAAAGCCATAATTTCTTGGGTCAAATTCCGGTTTTTTCTTTACAATCAGGTTTCCTACATCTCCCAGAAATGCCCAGCCGGCATCGTCTGCCAAGTCTTCAATGGTTGATTCTATCAATTCTATAGTAGGTTCGTCAATTTTGTTAAGTGGTTTTTGTGCTGGCTTTTCAGGGGTTTTAGCAGTTGTTTTTTCGACTGTTTTCTTGGTATCAATGGTGTTTTTAGGTGATTTTTTCTTGATAGCACCGTCTAAAACTTCGAGGAAAATAAATCGGTCGCAGGCGCTAATAAAAGGTTTGGGTGTTTTTTGTTCTCCAATTCCAATGACTCTCATACCTGATTCTCTCAATCGGATGGCTAAACGTGTAAAATCAGAATCACTGGAAACAATACAAAAACCGTCTAATTTACCCGAATACAATAAATCCATAGCGTCAATAATCAAGGCAGAATCTGATGAGTTTTTGCCTGTGGTATAGCTGTATTGCTGAATAGGAGTGATGGCATGTTCCAGTAAAACCGCTTTCCAGCCGTTAGCATTGGGTTTCGTCCAGTCGGCATAAATGCGTTTGGTGGTAGGAGTACCAAATTTGGTAATTTCTTCCATCATTCCTTTTACATTGCTGTACGGAACATTATCTGCATCTATTAAAACGGCGAGTTTTAACTCTTTTGGGTTGTTTGACATGGATTGAAGTATTGAGACAGACTTCAAAGATAGGGCATTTTAAGTACTTTTTTGCAAAGTATACAGTTCGGAAACTTTATAAAATTTCATTTTATTCTTTTTGACATAATTGCAAATTTCAATTAGTGTTTGGTATTCGGTTTCGTAGCTGTTTTTAACAGTGGAAACGGGTTTATGGGCATAGAAAATCACAATTTTGTTGTTGTATTTTGCGTATTCTAAAAGTGATAAGAAATAGGAAACACTAAAATGAGCATAATTATTGTCGATACCAAGGCCAAAAACCAGTCTGTTGTTATCGAAATAACAGTTTTGATATGCCGGATTCATCAGGTCGTAAGTGGTTCCTCTGATGATTTGGAATTCATTAAGAAGTAAATTGTCGCTTGTTTTGTCTCTTGCGCCATAAGGATAAGCAAAAGAAGTAGGCGTCAAATTGTTTTCACGCATTGAATCCAACATCGGGAAAATTTCATCGTTAAGATAAGCAGCCGTTCCGTTTGCCGAAATGTAGTTAGGCGCATTGATGTGATTTACCCCATGCGCTCCAATTTCGTGTCCCTGACTTTTTAAGTCTTTAAGTTCCTGAATTTTGCCTCCGGATAATTGATTGAATTTTGTAACAAAAAAGGTTGCTTTCCAGTTGTAAGGTTGCAAAAGCGCGTTGACAGCATACCATTCGTCTACATAATCGTCATCAAAAGTAAGTACAACGCCGGATTGCGGGCCGGTGGCTTGCTGTGTGGTTTGATCAGTAGGTTCTTCTTCAGTGATGTTGTCGTTATCTTGGCTACAGGAAAATAATGTTAAGGTTAAAATAAATAGAAGGTAGTTTTTGATTCTCAAAATAAGGGTTGGTGGTTAGTTGGTAATGGTTTTTTGGTTGGCTCATTGTAGGTTTATTTTGAAGTTTGGGGTAGGGTTGTGGTGTTTTGTAAGTTATTTGTACATAGTGGGTTGTTGATTTTGTGATGCCGACAAATATATAAATATTGAGTTAGGAATGGATTTATTTCCTTAAAATTTTTTCCATTGACTTTCCTTTTGCCAATTCGTCAATCAATTTATCTAAATAACGAATTTGCTGCATTAGTTTGTCTTCGATTTCTTCCACACGGTAGCCACAGATAACTCCTGTAATTTTAGAAACATTGGGATTGATTTGTGGTGCTTTTGCAAAGAAAGTTTCAAAATCAATTTTGTTGTCGAGTATTTGTTGTAAGCTTTGTTCGTTGTATCCAGTGAGCCAAAAGATAATTTCATCTACTTCCTGTTTGCTGCGTGCTTTTTTCTCCGCTTTAGTAATATAATGTGGGTAGACTGAGACAAAGGACATTTTATAGACTCTGGTGTTGTTCATGTTTTAGTGTGTGAAAAGTTGTTGTTTCACAAAGATATGCAAAGGATACAGAAAGATTCACTAAGGAATTAGAAAGGGACTTCATTATTATTTAAATTGTAAATAGGATGAAACAGATGTTTTTATTTCTTCAATTAATTCTTCGTCCATGAATTTATAGTTATCCTGAATTTCTAAAATAATAATTTCTTTGTTTTTGATTTCTGTTGGAAAATTCAATAGTAATTTTTCTTTATGGTGTTTCTCCATAACAAAAATACAATCAGCCCAATTAATTAGTTTTGAGTTGATTTTTACACGTGCTGAGTTTTCAGTTCCAGCTGACTTGACTAAAAACTCAGAACTGTTTTTGTAAATAGTTTCAGCAGTTAAACTCCTCCATTTATTCCTACTACAAACAAATAATAGATTTTTCAAGTGATAATTTTTGTTTAGATTGTGGCTTGCTTTTGTGGGCACGGAATGCAATTCCGCGCTATCGGGTTTTGGAACTAAATTAAGCCCTATTCTCGGATTTGCCAAATCATCCCAAATACAAACCAACTTTTCCATTAAGACAAATACCCAAATCCGTTGTAGCGTGTGTTGGCAGTAGTTTTTTATTTTTCCTTTGTTAATCGGTCAAGTTCTTTAAGTAAAGTTGGAATTCTATATTCTCCTTCCATACTTTCTATTTTCTTCACAGCATCTTCAAGTTCAATTCCGATTGATGTAATAAATAATGGTTTTTTGCTTTCACCTCTAAATAAAGGCTTTTTATATTTTTCGATTGTTGCAAAATTAGTTTTTGCAACACCGATTATTGGAATTTCTTTATTTAGTTTTTCATACAAATAACCGCCTAATCCGAATTTCTTTTCATCATCTAAATAAACAAAACCATCAACAATAATTGCTTCAACCTTTTTAAGATCAATTTGATTCAATAAACTAATAATGCAAGGTAACTCTCTTTTATAAAACTCTCCCGGAATATACTCTTCGACATTATCTATTATTTCAGTATAAATTTTGAAGTTCTCACTTTCATTCCATTTAGCAAATTCAAGACAAACTGTTTTTGCTTTTTGTTCAAAATAATATGTATCAAAAGCTAAAATCATAAATTTAATATATGTTGATAGATGGTTCAATTTTTTCTTTAATCATAATTATATCATCAGAAATCATATCAAAAATAGTTTGACTTTTTTCGTGTAATAAATAGGTTGTATATGAATATATTTCGCCATTGTGAATGTACTCTTTTTCACCACCGTGATTGTCATAGCCAACTATATTTTCATCATCACCGTTTAAAATTAATAAATTTCGACCTCCACAACATTCAGCAAAAGAAATGCAATAAATTAATAAGTTATCTTTTTGAGGAATTTGATTATAGACTTCTTCAATTGCAATTTTATTAAATTTTTGAGTTTCGTGATCAAAATAGCCATCTTCTATATCTGATTTAGATATTCCAAAATTTATCAAAATTTTTACGAATTCTAATGAGAAGAAACATTCGATAGGATGATAAGAAATTCTATGATTAAAAAGTTCAGAATGAGAATAACCTTTAGTTCTAAAAATTCCAATTACACTTTTTAAATTTTCAGAAAGAATAACATTAAATTTTTTTTCAAACAATTTAGCTTCTTCTGAAAAATTATAATAAAATTTAGTTGACTCAAATAGAATGTCTTGTAAATTTTTGTTTTTTGCAACTAAACTTTTTTTTGTGTCAAAATCAATTTTAGTGACTATAACTTTTAGCTCTGTAATTAGTTTGGATATTTTTTCTAATTCTTCCATTTACGATTCTGTTGTAAAATTACTGCCAACTTGTAAATTGGCGAAACAAACCTTCGTATATACACCTAAAATCGGGTAGATCGGCGAAGGTTTGTTTCGCTTTATTGTTTTTCAAATATATAAATATATCTTACAAAATTTAAATTTCATTGTGTTTTGGAAACAAATCCGTTGTTAATAGCCCCGATAGCAGCGGCATCCTCTTGTGGCTCGTTTCTTTAGCGAGGCGCAAGAGATAGAGCGGATAGCGGGTGAAAATGTTAATTATAGCATCGGTACGTAGTGGCTCCTGAAAATAATTTTACTTAGAAGACCTTTATAAAATTTAAATAATTATTTTTGCAAACTCTTAAAATTAAAATTATTACTGGATATATTATGGTAAAAGATTTATTCGAAAGGATTCAAAGCAATAAAGGACCGTTAGGAAAATGGGCATCGCAGGCAGAGGGATATTTTGTATTTCCAAAATTAGAAGGAGAATTAGGGCCTAGAATGAAGTTTGGCGGAAAAGATATTTTGAACTGGAGTTTGAATGATTATTTAGGTTTAGCTAATCATCCTGAAGTTCGTAAAGCAGATACTGATGCTGCGATTCAGTTTGGAGCTGCCTACCCAATGGGAGCCCGTATGATGAGTGGTCACACAACTTATCATGAGCAATTAGAAAAAGAATTGGCTGAATTTGTAATGAAAGAGTCGGCTTATTTATTGAATTTTGGATATCAGGGAATGGTGTCTATTATTGATGCTTTGGTGACTAAGAATGATATAATTGTGTATGATGTGGATTCTCACGCCTGTATTATTGATGGTGTTCGTTTGCATATGGGGAAACGTTTTACCTACAAGCACAATGATTTAGAGAGCATGGAGAAAAACCTGCAACGTGCTACTAAAATGGCGACTGAAACCGGAGGAGGAATTTTATTCATTACCGAAGGTGTTTTTGGAATGCGTGGTCAACAAGGGAAGTTGAAAGAAATTGTGGCTATGAAAGAAAAGTACAATTTCCGTCTTTTAGTGGATGATGCGCACGGTTTTGGGACACTTGGAAAAACAGGTGCCGGAGCAGGTGAGGAGCAAGGTTGTCAGGACGGGATTGATGTTTACTTCTCGACTTTTGCAAAATCTATGGCTAATATTGGAGCTTTCGTAGCTGCTGATAAAGATGTTATTGATTATTTAAAATACAACTTGCGTTCGCAAATGTTTGCTAAAGCATTGCCAATGATTCAGACAATTGGTTCATTGAAACGTTTGGAATTATTGCGTCAGTCTTCAGAAATTAAAGATAAACTTTGGGTAAATGTTAATGCGTTGCAAAACGGATTAAAAGAAAAAGGATTTAATATTGGAGATACTAATACCTGTATTACTCCGGTATATCTTGAAGGATCTATTCCTGAGGCAATGGTAATGGTAAACGACTTGAGAGAGAATTATGGTATTTTCTTGTCTATTGTGGTTTATCCGGTTATTCCAAAAGGAATTATCCTGTTGAGAATGATTCCTACGGCTTCACACACAATTGAAGATATTAATGAAACACTAACGGCTTTTGAAGCAATCCGTGAGAAATTAACTAACGGAACTTACAAAGCAATCGCTGAGAAGACTACAGTTGATATGGAAGCTTAGGTATAAAAAATAGTATTCAGTGTTCAGTTTTTAGTGTTCAGTGAAAATTAGTTACAAAAAAATCCATTCGTTTTGCGAATGGATTTTTTTGTTTTTAAGGATCAACCAACTGAACACTAAAAACTGAACATTGAACACTTTTCTAAAGGTTCTTTCTGAATGTTTTTCTGCGGCAGTGTACTTTCGGGTCAAAATGTTTCCAGATGTTGTGAATGGCTACATTATCGATTAATTCAGGGGTTCTAAAACAATATTCAACTCCTTTTTCTTTAAAAGTATCGTAATATTCATTGAAAATCACTGCTGTTACCGCTTTGTTTTGGTAGTCAGGGTGAATTCCTATTAAATAGAAAATCATATCCTTACTTTGTTTTCTTGCTTTTAACAGATGAAACAATCCAAAAGGAAACAACTTTCCGTTGGCTTTTTGCAATGCTTTAGAAAAAGAAGGCATAACAATACCAAAAGCGATAATATTCTGGTCTTTATCTTCGACAAATTTGATGTACTCAGGATTGATAAAACCGATGTATTTTTTCTTGAAATATTCTTTTTGCACATCGGAAATGGCTACAAATGAAGATAAACTGGCATAAGAAGCATTGAATAAATCAAACATCTTATCGACATAGGGCATCACTTCCTTAGTTGATTTAAAATTAAGGGCTTTTAGTTGGTATCTTTTCTTAACTACTTCATTTGCTTTTTGGAAAAATTCAGGTTGTACGTTTGAAAAAGGGAATTTACTTTCTATATATTCTTTTTCAACGACATAGCCCAGTTGTTCAAAATGAGAAGCGTAGTACGGGTGATTGTACCAGGTAATCATAGTTCCTAATTGGTCAAAGCCTTCGGTTAGCACGCCCACTTTGTCAAGGTTAGAAAAGCCCATTGGACCTTCAACATATTCTAAGTTGTTTTTTTTTCCTAATTCGTAAACTTTTTCCAGTAAAGCTTCGGTTACACTGATGTCATTGATTACATCAAACCAGCCAAAACGTACTTTTTTCTTTTGTTGTCCGTTTACTTCTGCCCAATTGATAATGGCTGTAATACGACCTACAATTTCGTTGTTTCTGTAAGCAAGATAAAAGTAAGCCTCGGCATTTTCGAAAGCAGGGTTTTTGGTTTTATCAAAAGATTCTAATTCGTCATTGATTAAGGGTGGAACCCAAAATTCATTGTTTTTGTATAAAGAAAATGGGAATTTAATATATTCGGTTAGTTCTTTTTTTGTTTTTGCTTCTTTTACTGTAATCATTGTAATGGTTTCTTTTCTATTGTATTGCGTCTTTTCGTTTTTGGTCTTTTTTAGCTGCTTTTCGAACCGATCTGGGTTGGGAAGGAGCATCGTCGAGGTTGATTCGTACTTCTTTATAGTTGGTGTCATATCGCCAGGAGAATCCGACTCCGCCATAAAATACACTAGGAGTGTCTTTTAGATTGTGACTAATTGAGGCGTCTATTTGCATATTTTTGCTCAGTAAAAAGGCTGCTCCGCCACGAAAGATGGCGTCGCTGTAAAAATTACTTTTATATCCCTGGTTTTCAATAAATCCCGACCATTTGCGACTAATGCCTTTGGTTAAAGTGATGATGTAGCCGTAACTTGGGTAATCAGTTGCAATATAATCGGCAATAATATTGGTTACAAAAACCCAGGAACCGTCACCTAAATGGTTTTGCGTAATTAACATCACTTTTGGCGAAATCATGGCATCAGGTGAAAAAGCATACGGATTGTTTTTCATTGTAAAATTAGCACCTGCAAAAACAGAAACTGCTGGAATTAATTGATGCCAGTTGAAGGCATGGTTAGCTTTCCAGCTGTATATGTTGATTTTTTTTTCGTAATTTTTATACGGGTCGAAGATGAGGTATTTAGCTCCTAAAACCGTTTGTTTTAATGCTGATTTGCTGTATTGTTCATAAGGCAATGTGAAATCTTCTTTTTGATATTGAATGTCGGCAATTGCTTCTAATCTTTCCATCATAAGACCGTAACGTAAATTCAAATCCAAGCCATATCCGTTAGCATCATAACCTAATAAACTGTGGTTTTCTTTAATACCATAAATACCCGTTTCTACCTGAATTACTGATTTCCCAACAGCATAAGCTGACATGGTTTCTCCTGGTCTGTTAGAATTAATTTCATCGGTGTGTTGTGCGTAAATTTCTTTGGCAAACATACTTAGGGCTAAAACCAATAAATATTTGAATTGAGACATGATCTTCGGGGTTTAAAAGTAATAGGCTTCCCAAATGTACTATATTTTATTATTTATTTAAGAATGATAATCTGTTTTTGAATTCAGTATTTGTTAATTTTGCTAAAAAATATTTGATTATGCAAGAAGCATCATTTTCAGGATTTATAAGAACGCTGTTTTATATCATCACTTTCTATTATATTTTTAAATTTTTGGCAAAATTATTTTTGCCGGTATTAGTGAAAAAAGTAGTAGAGAAAGCGGGAGAAAACATGCAACAACAACAGCGTCAGTATCAGGATTCCTGGCAAAATAGCCAGGAAGGAGAGACCTCTATTTATAATACTCAAAACGTAAGACAAACTAGGGAGACCAAAAAAGTAGGAGATTATGTGGATTACGAAGAAATAGACTAAATTTGTCCCACATAGAAATCATATTTTAATAAAATTCCCGAAAATTGAAAATAATAAATAGGTTTTACCCGCACGCTATTGCCATTCTTGGTTTTGTATTAGTTTCACTAATTTATTTTTACCCGGTACTTCAACGAAAACAAATTTTCCAATCGGATATTGCCCAATATACGGGGATGGCCAAGGAACAAAACGATTTTCGGGCTTCGGAACATGTTGAGCCTTATTGGACCAATTCGGCTTTTGGGGGAATGCCTACTTATCAATTAGGAGCTAAATATCCGTATGATTTTGTAGGTGCATTGGATGATGTATTACGATTTTTACCTCGTCCTGCCGATTATTTATTTTTATACTTTTTAGGATTTTACGGTTTGTTATTGGTCTTAAAAATCGATCCTTTAAAAGCTTTTTTTGGATCCATTGCTTTTGGTTTTTCTACTTATCTCATCATTATTTTAGGTGTTGGGCACAATGCCAAAGCTCATGCTATTGCTTATATGCCATTGGTAATAGCCGGTTTTATACTGGTTTACAGGAAAAAATATGTCATTGGCGGTTTGCTTACAATGATAGCGACGGCATTAGAAATTAATGCCAATCACTTTCAAATGACTTATTATTTGTTGATTTTTCTGTTGATTCTTTCAGCTTATTTTGCCTTTAATTTTATAAAAGAAAAAGAATATAAATCGTTTTTAACGGCAATTGGAGTTTTAGCTATTGCAGGAATTTTATCTATTGGTGCCAATGCAACTAATTTATTAGCTACAGCTGAGTATGCTAATTTTAGTACTCGTGGGAAAAGCGATTTGACTTTTAATCCTGATGGTTCCAGCAGTACTGATACCAGTGCAATGACCCGCGATTATATTACGGAATACAGCTATGGCGTTGCCGAGAGTTTTAATTTGATTGCGCCAAGGCTTTTTGGAGGTTCTAATCATGAAGCTTTAGGAACCGATAGCAGCATGTATAATTTTATGGTTGGTCAGGGTGTTCCTGAGGGTCAGGCAGCTGATTTTGTTAGCGGAATGCCAACTTATTGGGGAGACCAACCAATTGTTGCTGCTCCGGCTTACATTGGTGTAGTGGTTTTCTTTTTAGGCATTTTAGCTTTAATTATAGATGACAGAAAAATAAAATATGTTTTCGTTTCGGGAGCTGCGGTGGCTTTGTTACTTTCCTGGGGGAAAAACTTTTCGACATTAACTGATTTCTTTATTGACCATGTACCCATGTACAATAAGTTTAGAGCGGTTTCCTCTATTCAGGTAATTTTAGAATTATGTTTTCCTGTTTTGGCAGTAATGGGATTGCAATCCTTTTTTAAGGCAGACAAAAAGAAACAATGGGAAGGATTATGGCAAACAGCAGCTATTGGTTTGGGGACTATTGTGATTTTGTTTTTGTGCAAAAGTATGTTTAGTTTCTCAGGAGCCGGTGATAGTTATTATACCGAAAGTTATGGACCTAGTTTTGTTGATGCACTTAAAAGCGACAGAAAAACATTGTTCAGTGCCGATTTATTGCGTTCAGCTTTTTTAATTGTTTTGACAGCCGGCGTTTTATGGATGCTTATTAAAGATAAAATTGCCCAAAACACCGCTATCATTTTAGTAGGTTTGTTTATGGTTGCCGATTTGTTTTTTGTGGACAAAAAATACGTTTCGGCTAAGGATTTTGTAAGTGGAAGAGAGGTAGAAGTTCCTTTTCAGGAAACACCTTCTGATGCTCAAATCTTAAAAGATACTACTCATTACCGTGTTTTTGAGGTAAATGGAAACTTCTCCAGTGCAAGAGCTTCGTATTTCCACAAATCAATTGGAGGTTACCATGCGGCTAAACCTCAAAGAATGCAGCAATTATTTGATTACCAGATTGCCAAAAACAATTTGGAAATATTGAATATGTTGAATGTAAAATATGTTATTCAAACCGATAAAGACGGTAAGGAATTTCCAACTTCTAATCCGGATGCTAATGGAAATGCCTGGTTTGTAAATGAGGTTAAAGTAGTGAACAATGTCAATGCCGAAATGAAAGCATTGGATCATTTGAATACTAAGAAAATAGCTGTTTTTAATACGCAATTGCATGGGGATAAATTTAAAAATGCAACTTTAAAACACAATTTAGATACAACAGGAACGATTCAGTTACGTGTGTATAAACCGAATTACATCAAATATATTTCGAATAGTAACAAAGAAGGTCTGGCTGTTTTTTCTGAAATTTATTATGAGAAAGGCTGGAATGCTTATGTTGATGGTGTAAAAACCGATCATTTTCCTGTAGATTATGTCTTAAGAGCGATGATGCTTCCAGCAGGAATTCATACCGTAGAATTTAAATTTGAGCCGGAAGTTATCAAAATAGGAAGTACCATTACACTTATTAGTGGTGCCGGAATGCTGTTGTTGTTAATAGGAGGAGTTTATTATGAAAGAAAAAAGGGCTCGTTCGTAGTATAATATTTATTTGTAAATTTGATATAGATAAATTTTGAAAAAAAATCAAATTTTTAAATGGTATGGGCAAAGTCAAATTAAATCATGCACATCCAAAATTAATGGAGGCAAGATATATAGAAGAGGCTAGACAATTGACCTATCAAGAGCGTTTTAAAAAATTGATAGCAATAATTGAACTTTCTTATATGTTGAGAAATGCAAAAAAATATTCAAAATCAAAATAATTTGAAATGAATATGAATGACCAAATAATAGATGTTTGGAAACATTTAGCAGAAAATAAAGTAAACTATCTTACTATTGGTGGATTTGCAGTAAATATTTATGGTTACGGAAGAAATACCGGAGTTATTGATATTTTTATTGAAGATACAATAGATAATCGTAAAAATTTAAGAAATGCCATTAAACAAATGGGATTAGGTGATTATGAAAGTATTAATACGATGCAATTCATTCCGGGTTCGACCGACTTTACTCTGAATTTTAATTTTAGACTGGATATTATGACTTCGGTTAAAGGTCTGGAAAATCAATCTTTTTCGGCACTTTTAGAGCAAGCAAATGTTATCGATATAGATGGAATTCCTGTATTTTTTATTGATTATAAAAATCTAATAATTGCAAAAAAAGCAGCAAACAGACCCAAGGATCTTTTAGATGTTGAGGAACTTGAAAAATTAAATAGCGATTTATAACTCAACATCACAAAAACATAAACTTGAAACCAGAAAAAATTTTAATTATAACCTATTACTGGCCACCAGCAGGAGGTCCGGGGGTGCAACGTTGGCTTAAATTTGTTAAATATTTGCCTGATTTTGGTGTTCAGCCGATAGTCTATATTCCTGAAAATCCCACTTATCCGATTGTTGATGAAAACCTGGTAAAAGAGGTTTCGGACAAGGCTACTATTCTAAAACAGAAAATATTTGAACCTTATCAATTGGCTTCTTTTTTATCGAAGAACAAAACCAAAAAGATGAACTCGGGGATTATTCCCAACCAAAAAAAACAATCGTTTTTAGATAAGGTTTTTCTTTGGATTCGGGGTAATTTATTTATTCCGGATGCCCGTTTTTTTTGGGTAAAACCTTCGGTCTCGTATTTAGAAAAATACATTATTGAAAATAATATTGATACTATTGTTACTTCAGGTCCTCCGCATAGTTTGCATTTGATTGGCTTGGAATTGAAAAAGAAATTAAATGTAAAATGGTTTGCTGACTTTAGAGATCCCTGGACTACCATTGGTTATCACAAATCGTTACGATTGTCTAATTATGCAGCTAAGAAACATAAGGATTTAGAATCGGCGGTTTTGAATACGGCTGATACTATTATTGTTACCAGTAAAACTACAAAAACTGAATTTCAGGTTCTTACTACCAAACCAATTGCTGTAATTACCAATGGTTTTGACGTAGAAAAAGTAGAGAAACAAACTTTAGATGCTAAATTTTCTTTGGCTCATATTGGTTCTTTTCTTTCGGCCAGAAATCCAAAGTTATTATGGGAATCTTTAGTTGAATTAGCGGCTGAAATTCCTGATTTTAAATCGCATTTAGAAATTAAACTAATTGGCGCAGTAAGCCAGGAAGTTCTCGATTCTATTGCCGATTTTGGTTTGGATGTTTATTTGAATAATTTAGGATATGTTTCGCATCAGGAAGCAATAGCACATCAAAGAAAATCACAGGTTTTATTATTGATCGAAATTGATTCTGAGGAAACAAAGAGCATTATTCCCGGGAAATTGTTTGAATATATGGTTTCTAACCGACCAATTATTGCGATAGGACCAAACGGTTCTGATTTTGCCGAAATTATTTCCAATACCAATACCGGAGTATTTTTTGATTATTCTGAAAAAGTAAAACTTAAAAAACTAATTTTGGACTTTTATAATCAATATCTGGAAGGGAAATTACAATCTCATGGTATTGGATTACAAAAATACTCGAGAAAATATTTGACTGAGCAATTGGTGCAACTTTTAACTTCTAACTTCTAATTTCATACTCATAAATGGGACTTGTATTAAATCAGTCATTAAAAAATACAATACTTACTTACATAGGTTTTGGGATAGGAGCGGTAAATACCATTTATTTATATCCGTATTTTTTAGGAGCTACTTATTATGCTTTAAATAATTATATTCTTTCGGCGGCGGCTATAATTATGCCTTTGCTGGCTTTTGGAATGCAAAATACGCTGGTTAAGTTTTTTTCACAATGCAGGAATGATAAAGAAGAAGACCAATTTTTGTCTTTTGCGGTTTTGGTCCCACTATTGTTGTCCATTCCGTTGTTATTGATTTATTTGATTTTTTACAATGAGATTTCAGATTATTTGTCAAAGGTAAATCCTGTTGTAAAAGATTTTTTATGGCTGATACCCTTCATCGGTATTTGTATGGCTTATTTCGAAATTTTTTATGCCTGGGCGAGGGTACAAATGCACTCGGTTTTTGGGAACTTTATCAAAGAAGTAGGTTTGCGATTGTTTTCGTTAATTGCATTGGTCGGCGTGTATTACAAATGGATTGATGCTATTGACTTTATTTATGTGACGGCAGTAATTTACTTCGTGGCTTTTCTGGCAACAATGTTTTATGCTTTTTATCTAAAAAAACCCAATTTTCAACTTTCTGTTCCTCATAATTCAAAGGACATTTTAGTCTATACTTTTTTTATCATTTTATCAGGAGGAGTGGCGAGTTTGTTGTTAGATATTGATAAATTAATGTTGAATCAATATATCAAAATTGAAAATATTGCTTATTATTCGGTTGCGACCTATATCGCTTTGGTGATTTCAGTTCCTAGTAGAGCCATGCACCAAATTGTATATCCTATTACGGCAAAATTGATGCACGAAGAAAAGCATGATGAATTGAATGATTTGTACAAAAAGACCTCTATTAATTTGCAAATTGTCGGTGGTTATGTAATGTTGTGTATCTTTGTTAATATCAGTCAGTTATATGAAATGATTCCTAAAGAATATGGCGGTGGTATTTTAGTAGTGTTTATGATTGGTTTATCTAAGTATTTTGATTTGATTCTTGGGAATAATAATGCCATTATATTCAATACAAAATATTATCGTGCAGTACTGTTTTTAGGAGTTGTTTTGGTTTTTCTTACTGTGGTGTTGAACATGATTTTTATTCCAATGTATGGCATTATAGGTTCGGCATTTGCCACTTTATTGTCTATTACATTGTATAGTTTGGCTAAATTAATGTTTGTTGTAAAAAGATTGCATTTATACCCTTTTACAAATCAGACACTATATTCATTAGGGCTTACTTTTGTTTTGTTTGTGTTATTTTATTTTTGGCAGTTTCCTTTAAATTCCATTATTGGCATTTGTTTAAAATCAATTTTAGTGAGTATAGTTTATGTGTATTTGAATTATAAGTTTGTGATTTCACCTCAAATTAATGAAGTTATTGATGGATTATTGAAAAAATTTAAGGTGGTAAGATAAATTTTATGATTGTTTTTTTTTGATACAATAAATCACTAAAAGTGGGTATTGAAAATGTTGAATTCTGGTATTAAATTTGTGACAGTTTTATTGTTGTTGAATAAGTATTAATCCCTCATAATACCACCCCCAATCATGAAAAACATTACACTTATTAAAAATGAAAATTTAAGGTTGTCTTTAGCTCAAAAGATTAAGAAAGGTTTTGTAGTCGAGGAGGTCAATGATAAATTGCCTTTTGTGGTTTTGTCTAAAAAACCAACGAAGGTAAATCATCGGTTGAATTTTTGGATTTCCTGCGCTACTTTCGGCTTGTGGTCAATTCCCTGGGCTTATAAGTCATTTGAAGCTAAAAAAGAAAGAAAGATTATAATTGCTGTCGATGAAGATGGAAATACTTTTGAAGACAAATGTTATGGTTAGACAAATGATTATAAAACAAAAAACTCCGTTTCGAAATAAGAAACGGAGTTTTTTGTTTTTATTGTCCCGTCCTGAAATAACGATACATAAAAAACATCGTCATGGAAGAAACCTCC
>Ga0308158_10002632_pt1 | contig 16634 bp, 15 predicted proteins | sample PhyBR2_FD_201038 | JGI IMG/M metagenome (GOLD analysis project Ga0308158, IMG submission 201038) | Phyllosphere microbial communities from UC Gill Tract Community Farm, Albany, California, United States - DLSLB.R2 | ecosystem: Host-associated > Plants > Phyllosphere > Unclassified | place: USA... | reverse complement strand
ATCCGGAGATCCGCCTGCCCAGCCTCGACGGGCAGGACCGCATCTTCCCGCTCGATCTGGGCGTGGTGGAAAGCCCCAGCCAAGCGCAGCGGATCGCCAAGCAGGTTTTGCAGCGCAAGCAGTATCCGCGCGAGTTCTCCGCACCGTTCGACATCCGCGCGTGGAAGTACGGCGTTGGTGACGTCGTGCCGTTCACGTTTGCGGCGCTGGGCTTCGATCGGGCGCTGTTCCGCATCAAGGATCAGGAACTTGGTCAGGGCGGCGTCTGCAACATGACGCTAACCGTGGAGAATGCCGCGATCTACGCATGGGATGCCGATGACGCCGCACCCGTCCAGCCGGCGGAACCGATCGTCTATGACAGCCGCAATAACCCGCTGATCCTCGCGATCGACGAAGCAGCCATGACCGCGGACTGGCCCACGATCACCGGCGAGGGCAAGCCGGAGGACTATGCCGACGTCACCAAGGACCATCTGCCTGACGCCTGGGCAGAGTTCACGGGTATGCCGGCAAAGCAGGTCGTCCACGACCTCCTGTCCGCCGTCGACACCATTGCGACCGAGACGATGCGCGCCGCGACGTGGCGCGGCGAAAGCGACGACATCCTGTACATGCCGGATGGTCGCCCCGTCCGTGTCGCGGTCGAAGCGATCGGCGCGAATGTCGACGGCGTGCAGCAGTTCGTCGCCTTCCTCAAGGAAGTCGACGCGAGCGCCAAGACGTCGAAGTTCCTGTTCTCGGCGCGGTCGGATGGTTCGATCGTCGGCATCGAGGGCATTGCCGGGGGCGGATTCAATCAGTTGAGTTTCGTCGCGTCGCGCTTCCTGTTCGTCGACGAGAATGGCGGCAACCCGATCAACGCCATGACCTACGAGAACGGCGTGTGGAAGCTGAAGGCGATCGTCGTCGACACGCTGGAGGTAAACACCGTCAAGGCGAAGAACATCGTCGGTGCGGCCGTCCAGCAAACGAAGTTCGACCCGTTGGCCGGCGACATCACGATCGCCCGCGGCACCATCGCCACTGTTGCCTCGGTGACGTTCACCAAGGACGAGGCCGCAAGCATGGTGAAGGTCACGTTCTTCGGCATGTTCTGGAGCACGGACGATCTGCAGTTCAATTGCAGCGTGGTGGTCGACGGGAGCGTGTCATACCCGGCCGGGCAACAGGACAACATTTTCGACAACCGCAACAGCAACGCCAAGTCGACGATCACGCCTTTCGTCTACCTGACCGGGCTTAGTGCCGGGCAGCATACGATCTCGTTCAATGTCCAGAACGTCGAGGAAGACAACATCTCCCTCACGGTGAAGGCCGGTTCCACGCTCGAAATCCTCGAACTCAAGCAGGGTGCCGTCTGATGGCCGATCCCGTCGATCAGGCGAGCTTCGCCGCACTCGTCCAGCGTTTCTCCGCGCTGGTCGACCAGTGGCGCGGCATCGTTAGCCGCGTGATGGTGCAGGAAATGCCCGGCGCCGGTCCCGTCGCGCTCACCGATGCGGCCTATGGCGGCAAGGCGTTGCTCGTCGGCAATGGCACTGCCACGGCCGCGATCACGCTGACGCTGCCGGCAGACGCGGCGATCGGCACGCTATTCCTCGCTGATCAGGTCGGCGCCGGCCCGCTGAAGCTTGTGCCGGCGGTCAATGCCGCACTGCTGCACCGCCTGGGCCACAATGGCAGCGCCGGACAATGGGCAAGCGTCAGCGCCAAATGCATCCGCAATCCGGACGGCAATAGCGCGGTCTGGCTTCTCGCCGGTGATACGGCTGTCGTGGCATGATGCTGGCGGTCCATGGCGGCTATTTCGCCGCCTTCAATGCGACGCTGCGCCCGCCCTCCGCGCGCCGCACGCTGCGGATCGCGCCGGGCGGCGCCGGCAATTGGTCGGGGGATAGCTGGGCGAACGCGGCGCCGCTCGCGAGCCTGAACACGATGATCGCGCGGGCGAAGGCGCAAGGGGCCGAGGTCTGGCTGCGCGCTGACGCGGGGCCGTACAAGCAGGATGCCACGCTGACGCTGACGAATGGCGGGGTGGTTGTCCGCGGCGTCGATGTGAACGGCCTCGACATGCATGCCGAGATCGTCGGCAGCCGGATGGTCGACGCCAACGGCTCGCATATGTGGAACGCGAAGGCCGACACCGCGGCGGGGGTCTACGGCAAAGAGGTTTTCCGGTTGAACGCCGGATGCGACTTCACGACGTTCCGCTTCCTCCACTTCCGTAATCAGGGCCGCGGCTGCATTCGCTTCCGACAGGCGCAGACCAACATCGTGATCGAGGATGTGAAGGCGACCAACGTCGCCGCGTTCGTTACGAACGATGCGGCGAGCGGTGCCGGCATCCCGACCGTGACCTGGCTGACCATTCGCCGAGCCCAGGTGCGGGGCTTCTCCAAATTCGCGGTGAAACTGGAGACCGGAAACAGCAACGCGATCTCGATCGAGGACTTCGTCTTCGATAGCGAGCGGCAGGACGGCGACAACTTCGCCTCGGGCATCGTTTTCGACGGCACGGCGCATGACATCGTCATTCGCCGCGGTGAGATCCACAACATCATCGACAGCGTGAACACGTACCAGAACGGTGACGGGATCGCTGGCGAGCGTGGCAACCGCGATATTCTGGTCGAGGATGTCACGATCACACGCTGCACCGATGGCGGCGTCGATTTCAAAGGCGACAACATCGTCATGCAGCGGGTGCGGATCCTCTACTGCCACCGCAATTACCGCCTTTGGGGTTATGCGGTGCTTGAGGACTGCGAGGGCGTCGAGCCGGGCGACAATGCCGGGTTCAACAAATACGCGAAGGCCAACATCTCCGTTTTCGACTTCGGCATGGTTCGCGTGATCGGTGGTAGATACACGCAGGTCACCGGCAGGCAGGCCGTCATCCGCGTTGAGAAAGGCGGCATGGTCTCGGTTTCCCCGTCGACCGTCATCAACAAGCCGTCGGACGGCACCCTGTACTACGTCGAGCCGGTGACCGGCACGAACCCGCCGGGCGCCTACCTCGTCATGAATCCGAACGACCACGTCGCGCCGGTCATCACCTCGTCGCTCAACCTGTCGCTAGATGAAAACAAGTTCGGGATCTTCCCGATCGCGAGCGATAAGCCGGCGCAGTTGCGGATCGTTGGCGGGCCGGCGGCCAAGTATTTCGCGACCTACGGCACGCAGCTGCGGCTCACCCGGCGCGACTATGAAGTCCCGGCGCCGGAGGCGCTCGACAATATCTACCGCGTCGATATTCAGGTCATGGATGGAAACGGCAACCTGTCGGCTATCCGGCGGGTCAACGTCGCGATCGGCAACGTCGACGACGATCCGATCACAGCAACGGATCTCCGCTACCAGTTTGGCGTCACCAAGGGCGCCTACAGCATCCTTCGCCCGGAGCTTTGCTGGCAGGACGTCGATCGCACCATCCCGGCACTGGTCGACACCAAGGTCGCGCTGGTCGACGACGAGTATGGCTTCGGTACCGCAGCCTTTCAGGATGATCCCGATCAGCAAGCATTCCTACGCCAGATCGGCGGGGTCTACTTTCTGGAGATGACGGGCGCGGAACGGTACGCGATCGGCGCGCCGGGTTATTTCAACTTCGCTGAGGTCACGGCCAGCTTCATGCTTCGGCGTGGCGATGACGACACCGACTTCCGCGTCCTCTTCACCAATCCCCGCAACGTCGCGGCGTCGACGACGTCAAACTATCGCTGGGGGATGACCGTCACGGGCGGGCAGTCGTTCACCGCGGTCATCAACAGCAGCAACAACACCGCGAGTACAACGAAAGCCACGGTCGGCGCCGACAAGGTGCTGTCGATGCAATCGAAGACGCGCAGCGGTCGATCGAACGCCGAACAGGTGTTTCCGGCGTCACCGGTGGCCGAGACGACGATGACCAATGCGACGATCGCGCAGGCATATATCGGGGGCAGCTATACCGGCGCCCAGAATATGTACGGCCGGCTGTACGGCTGGGTGATCAGCAACGTCACGCTCGACCCGTCCACCACGCTTTTCCGCGTCGAACGCCAGCTGGCCGATGCGGCAGGCCTGCTTCTCTAACCGGCCAAGGAGCCAATCATGAGCAATACCAGCTTCGCGGCCCAGGCGGTCGCGAATGGACCACGCACGATTGCGCAACTCAGCTTCGAAGGCATGGGTTGGCTCGTCGTCATCAACCTCGCCGTCATGACGATCGCGACGCTCGTCGGAATCATGGTGGTGGTGAAACTGGTGGGCGACGCGTGGAAGCATCGCCGCCTCGACACCTGGCTGTCACCGGCTTGGATCTATCGCGCGCTTGGCATCATCTTCGCATGCGGCATCACGATCCGCTGCGGTGCCGAGGCGCTGACGCTTTGGGGCTATGATCCCCGCGATCCGGCAACGTCCGGCATGTACGCGACGGTCAAACGGCTGTTCGATCCCTTCGCGGTCGCCTTCGGCTTGTCGGGTCTCGGGCTCTACATCTGCTCGGAGCCCGGCATGATCGAGCAGCAGCGCAAGGAGCCCTTCGCAATAAACATGTGGCTGGCGTGGCCGATGATCCGGCGAATGCTCTGGCTCGGTGGGGGGACCTTTCTTGCCGCAGTCGGGGTGGTGTCGACGCGATGATCAGCACCGGGGGCATTTACAAAGGGGGCGCAACGATGGCGGCTATACTACCTGTCGCCGCGGCAGCGATGGCGCAGAAGGGCGCGACGATGTCCACGTCGCAGCCAATCGTACTCCACTTCCTTGGGTATCCGTTTGAAGTTGCAGGCATGATTGCCGCTGTATTTGCATGCGGCGCGGCGCGGTGGTGGATCGGTGCAGCTCAGTCGGTCCGAAAGCAGCACCGCTGGAGTCTCGATATCCCGGTATCGGGCATTGCCATCGCATTCTCGATAGCGATCGTAATCTCGCAGCGGCCCGAACCGCTCGGCGGGCTGCTCTACGGCGCCGGCTTCGGCATGCTTGGCGAGGGCATTTTCAAGATCGCGGAAAGCTACCTGAAGAAGGCCGGCACGGTATTCGGGATCGATACCGACAAGCCGGAAGAATAACGGCCCGCCCAACCGGGAGGGGTTCTGGCGGGCCGACCGGACCACTTGGAGGTAATCCCGGCGCGTCAATAACGGCCGACCTGCTCGATAGCTTCACACCAAAGGAAAAAACCATGACGACGGCATCAGAGCCGGCGTGGCTTCGCCATGCCCGGTCGATTCTTAATACCCGCGAGGCACCGGGGGCAGCGAATAACCCGACCATCATGGGCTGGGCGAAGAGGCTCGGCACGAAGGTGCTGGGCATGCTTTACAACGCCGATAGCGTGCCATGGTGCGGGCTGTTCGTCGCCCACTGCCTCGCTGAAGACGGCATCGCGGCCGCGCCGATCGCGGTGCGCGCAAAGGCATGGTCGACGTGGGGCGCGAACATTGCGGCCGACCGCATCGCGCCCGGCGCCGTGCTCGTGTTTGATCGCACGGGCGGCGGTCACGTCGGCTTCTACGTCGGCGAGGACAAGACGCACTACCACGTCCTGGGCGGCAATCAGGGCGACCGTGTCAGTATCATGCGGCTCGAGAAGTCGCGGTGCATCGCGCGGCGCTGGCCGCTCGGGAGTGCCGTCATCGGCAAGCCCCGGTTGATGACCGCGACCGCCGGCATCCCCGTGTCGAGCAACGAGGCATGACGCGCCTCCTGTCGCCGATCCTCGCGGATTACGGACCGGACATGGTCGCGTTCTGGTGCCCCGGTTGCAACAGCAACCATCCGATCCGCGTCGCCCCAGATCAGAACGCCGCGTCATGGGGATATAACAACAATCCGGTTGCGCCGACGTTCACGCCGTCGGTGCTGATCCGATCAGGCCATCATATCCCCAGCCAAGAGGGGAAACGGCGCTGGTGCGACTATAACCGCGAGCGGATCGAAGCCGGCAAGGAACCGTCCGGCTTCACCTGCGACGTCTGCCACTCGTTCGTCACCGACGGGCGAATCCATTTCCTCGACGACTGTACGCACGCATTGGCCGGGCAGACTGTCGACCTGCCGGAGTGGCCGAAGTGACGGTCGCCGGGGGCTTCGCCCTGCTGCGGCGCTTCTGGTGGGCGGTGCCGATGATCGGCCTGCTGATCGCGCTGCACTTCACCCGCGAAACGCTCGCCGATCGCACGGCAACGCTGAAAGCCGAACGGGCGGCATGGACGGCAGAGATCGCGAAAGCCGAGCAGCTGCGCGCTGCTGCGGAAAAGCGGTTCGCCGTCCAGCAAACCACGGCGCTGACGACCTTCGCCGACCGCCTCGCGAATCGCGAACCCATCATTCTTCGATCCACTGACACCGTGAGGACCTATGCGCAAACTGATGCTGGCCGTGCTGCCTGTCTGCCTGCTGACCGCGTGCGCGGGATCGACGCGCTCGACGCTGAACTATTCGCCGGTGATCCCGCCAGTCCCGCTGGAAGCCGCGAAGCCCTGCACGGCAACGCCGGTACGCCGGCAGCCGGACGGTAGCTCAACTAGCGCAGACGCCGAGGGCTCGATCCGCGATGCCCGCGCCGATCTTGCCCTTTGCGACGTCCGCCGCGCGCTCGCGGTCGACGCTTGGCCCCGCTGAACACACAAACGAAAGAAGGAACTTCAATGAGTCGCTCTCGCTATCCTCGCGTCCCCGGATCCGCTGCTGCTAAGGCACAATCTCGTGCCGGGTTCGTCGCTACTGGCGGCGTCACGCCAACGCCCACCCCTACCCCAGCACCGGCGTTCACCATTCAACCGTCAGTCTCGCCGAATAGCGGTTCTGTCGGACAGTCGTTCACCGGCTCGGACGGGACGGTATCGAATGGCACCATCGCAAGCCGTCGCTGGCTTTTGAACGGCATCCAGGTCTCGACGGCCACGATCTACGTGAGCACGGCCGCGGGCTCACTGGTCTACGAGGTGACGGCAACCGGGGCGGGCGGAACGACGAGCGCCACGTCGCCGGCAGTTACGGTGTCGGCTGCTGGGACGGTCTATCGCATCGTTGCGCTCATGGGGCAAAGCAACATGGTCGGTCGGGGTTCCTTCTCGTCGACGCTCGACACCAATCAGGCCAACGTCAAGCAGTACCCGAACTTGGCTAGCAACACGGCCACCTACCGCACGATCCGAGATAGCGTCTATCCGATGTATTATCCCGAGGGTGCGGATAGTTCACTGGTTGGCCCCGGTCCGTCGATCGGCAAGGCCATTGCTGAGACGTTGGGAGCCAACGAAGTCGTTTTGCTGGTCCCGTGTGCATGGGGCAACACGTCGCTGGTCAATCCGAACCCCAACGACGCGGCAAGTCCGCCGCAATGGGCAGTAGGACAGCCGCTTTATGAAGCGTCTTTGGCACAGGTCATTGCGGCGGTTGCCGCGGCCAAGGCCATTAATCCCGCGTCGTCGTATCTTGGCGCCGCATGGATACAGGGAGAGACCGACAATAGTCAGGTTCCGGCGACCTACGAGACGGCGTTGCGAGCGCACATCGCTGACTGGCGAAGCCGCGTCACCGGGGGCGCTGGCACGCCCTACGTCATTGGCTCAATGCTTCCCGAGAAGTTCCTCATCTCGACGGGCCATGCCGCCATTGATGCGCGCCAGCGCGCGATCGCGGCGGACCTGGCCGGAGTTTCTTATGTCCCCGGCCCATATGGTCGCGATAAGGGAGACGGCACCCACTATAATTCGCCGGGTAGCCGCACCGAGGGTACGGATATGGGCCGGGCTATGACCGGTGCGGTGCTGGTCAACTTCCAGCGCATTGCCGTGTCGACCACTGAAGGTAATTCCGGGTTTACGGAAGTGACCTACACCGTCCACCGCACAAACGGCTCCGGTGCGTTGTCAGTACCCGTCGTATTCGGTGCGGGTACGACATCGCCCGCTGACTTTGATGGCGGCTCCAACCCCGTGCTTACCGCGACTTGGGCGAGTGGTGCAGTCGATACCACGGTAGCCGTCCGCGTGAAGGGTGACGTCGATCTTGAGAGTGACGAGACGTATACGCTCACGCTAAATCCGACCGCGCCAGTTATCGTTGGCAGCCGCCCGGCGGTGACCGGCACGATTGTCAACGATGACGTCACCGCACCGGCCGTGGATCTGCCTGCAACAACCGGGTTGTTTGCATACCATGATGCGTCGGATCGCAGCACGCTTTACCAAGATACTGCCCGGACGACGCCCGTGACTGCCACGGGTCAGACCGTGATGGGCATCGCTGACAAGAGTGGTAACTCCCGTCATGCTGTCGGTGTAGGTTCGCCAGTTCTAGGCCTTATCGGCACTCATGACGCGATTACAGTCAACGGCACGAACCAGCGTTTCGATGTTGTCGAGATGGCGGCAATGATGACGACCGAGTCAGAGTTCACGATCCACACGCCCTACTATGCTACGACCGAGGCGAACGTGGGCCGTGCTATTTGGAGCAGTGCATCTGCCGGGACTTCTCGTCGGACCCTCCAGCAAGACAATGCCAGCGGCCTCATGCGATTTGCCGAGCGTGATGCGGCGGGTACTTTCTCACAGCCAACCTTCAGCACGCCGCTTCGTGGTGCATTGACGGTGTTGTCGGTGCGCAGAAAGATCGACGGCACCGTAACCGTCCGACGGAACGGAGCTGAGATTTATAGCGGCGTCGTTGGTCCGCTGACCCAGACGGCTATCGATGCTTTCTATTGGGGTGCGCGGCGGGGTACGTCGTCACCAGACAACTACATGTTGGGCCAGCTAGGCTCGATGGTGGCTTACAACATTGCTCAAGCGGATACCGACTACTTGGCTGTCCATGAGTTCTTGCGGAGCAAGTGGGCGTAAGATCGCGTTTTGCCTCACGGACTGAACGCCTGAAACTCGGCGCGATCTTTTTCGCATTGCGGCGAGCAGGTCGGGCCGGGTTTCCCGCAAAAACATCTGGGCTGGCGGGCAAACAAAGATCTGAACGCTGCGAAAATTCTCATATCTGGAGTCTGTCAAATGCACCGTCATGCATCAAAGGCAACCGTCTTGACGTACGTTAAGAATATGATGGCCGCCCTGGCCGCTCTCTTTCTCATGGCGCCGGCTTTTGCCGGTCCGGCAAAGCCGCTCAAGCCGGGGACGGTGATCACCAACGCGCGGAACCTGACCGGTTACCGGTATGTCGACGCGAAAGACGAGGCGACCGGGCTGCGCATGGATAGATTTGCCCTGAAGTACGGCCGCGCCGGCATCCGGCTTCAAGGCAATGCGCACGACATCGTGATCCGCAACGGCGTGATGACCACCAAGGGCATCACGTCGGGCAGCGATCTGCCGGTTGGGATCGACATTGGCGGGACCGTCCACGACGTCCTGATCGAGGACGTCACCGCGACCGGGCACCGGATGGTCTACGTCCCCAAAAAGTACACCAACGGCGACGGCTTTAGCCAAGAGGCGCAGGTCTACCGCGTGACCTATCGGCGCGATGTGTCGACGGACAACAGCGACGGTGGCTTCGACCTGAAGGGGCAGGCCCGCCTTGAGGATCTCGTCGCCGAGCGCAACGGCCGCAACTATCGCTTCTGGAACGACATCACGGCGAGCACGCTTATCAGCAAGGAGCCGTCGGGCGCGCATGTCTGGCTGAACGCTAAGGCTGCGCAAGCTGTCGTCATCGATCGGCTCATCGTCAGCAGCAGGACTACGGCGCCGGTGCTGCGCATCGAGAACACGTACCCCGTCTCGATCGTCGTCAATGAATGCGTCATCGCCGTTCCTGCCGGCACGCTGCTTCAGTGGGGTGGCAAGGCTGCCCGGGTGACCTGGGGGAAGAACTGCGCCCGTGACGCCAAGGGCTATGCGGTGAACACGCCGGTGGCGGCAGCCGTGCCGCGGGGGTTCAACGCGGGGGAAGTGCTGGACGATCGGGACGGCGACGGGCTGGTAAAGCTCGGCGCCGCTTGGGCGAAGAAGCTCAAGCTTCCAACTGGCACGACGGTCCGCTCGACTGGCGGCACGTGGTACGAGACCGCAAAGTAGGCGCGGTCAGCGCATCAAAGAGGCTTCCTCGGATTGTACGCCATCAAATGCCCAAGGTGGCAAATCTGATGCCAACAAATGCAACAATCCACGCCAGCGCGCAGAGCGCAGCGAATTTCATACGGGTCGTTTCTACAGGCATCGCCGCACTCCTCGTCGTGCGGAACTACCGGATGCCGGTTAATAAAACCGGAATGGCGTGGATAGCCGAATGGACAAGTCGAACATTATTACTGTCGCTGGGCCTCGTTGATCGCGTCGACCGCTTCGGCAACGCGCTTCCAATCCGCCCAATGAGGATCATCTCCTAGCACATCGAGCAATGTATCCATCACGGGCGCAGAGCCCATCGTGCCGTGAGTTCTGACGACCGTCATCGCCTTGTGCCAGACATCCCGTTCGCTCATCATTCGCATAGCTTATGCGCAGCAGGTCGATTCGGGCAAATCATCTCGATCGCCGACTGACCACACTCGATCGACCGAAAAGCCCCGGTCGGACGCGAATGGTTCGCGCTTTAACGCGAATAACTGCAGGCTACCCTTGTCCGATAACGCACGATTCCTGTTCCCAGATCAGACCCGCATCACATCGATCGGGCTCACGTTATTGACAACGGGGTCGAGTGACGTTGCGCTGGTCGACGCCGTTTAGCTGGTTCACATGTGGGCAAAATCAAGATCAATGCTTAGTTATGCCTTGGTCCGTGAGAGACGCGGGATGCTCCGCAACCGTAGCTTGCTCAGATGAACTATCAAACGTCGGTGGCTCAATCAGGTCTTCGCCAAAATGCAGTTTGTAAGCCGCCTGAAAACGTTCGCTTTTTCGTATGAATGAAAATACTGGCCAGCTCTTAATTGACTCGGCCGGTATCCGTTCGGAAGCTTTGACTATCGGCAGGATCCTCTCAATCTCGTCATGATCCTCGTGCAACGCCGCGACGCAGAGCTGAAAGTCGTCCGAGGTTGCCGTCCAATCCTCTTTCTTTAACGTGCGTTCAAACGCCTCAATTTGCTTCATATGCTTTTGTGCACTAGCGAGATTCACTATGAACATAAGCCGTGTCGTTGCTGAGGACTTTGTGTTTTCGAGTGATAGCGCATATTCGGCAATCCTTGCAGCAACTGCGTATCGGCCACTGTCGATCAGGCTAAAAGCTATTTCATTCAGGGATAACATAGCCTCCGCCTCGTCGTTCGGAACATGTTTTCTCCAAAGGCTAAACGCTGTTAATATTCCAAACTCAGTGAGTATGTTTGAAGCTTGTCGCAAATACTGAAAGGTTATTAGCACTGGCGTACCTACCAGTTCTTCCGACTTTTTGTGACCTGCCTTCGTGCAAATCTCCGCGTAACGCCTCGTGAACGAGCGTTCACCGTGTGCGACCAAATTTCTACGCTCAAAGATTTCGATCAAGTCAGGCCATCGTTTCCACTTCTCCTTGATTTTTATGCTAAAGGCTTGTTCTATATACGAGATTTGATCGTCATGACTGCCGCGAGAAAATTGATAGACCTCATCAGAGATTGCTTTGTCTATCAAGTCTTGCAGGCTTGTTGCTGCCATGATCTCAGACAACGGCACAGTACGCTGGCCAGCGCGCAAACGATCTGATTTGATGCCTAGCATAACGCGAACGATGTCCGCCATTTGGGTATCAAACGTTGCAACTAAGCTGAGCAGCAATGCTGTCGGGATAGCAGCTAGACCCTCTTGGGTCCGCACCACACGGCTCATCATTTCATGCATTTTAGGAAGCTGACTGCGCTTGATTGATGCGATAGTGTAATCGGCACCCGTCTTCACCGTCGTATTTGACGCCATCAAGTCATCTAAAAACTCTGACTTTGCGATCATAATAGGAAATATATCACGGACCATATTCAGGATAGAGAGCATTTCACTTTGCTCATGACCTGTTACCGTAATCTTTTTCATGGACGACTTCAGGGGATGCGTTTCCACATCAACTATCGCGGTCGGCTTGTTTGCTGGCTCATCGCTGGCCGATCCACTATTCTCTGCCCACGCTACAAGTTCGGTTAGATCAAAGCCGAATTTGAACCCCGCGGGGATGTACTCTCCAGCCTTTTGCTTCAACGCAAAAAATGGTCCCTCAGCGTCAGCCATCTCGATATCCCGCCCGACTCATACCGTTATCAAACCGTAATACGCATACGAAGTCGGAAGGAAAATGCCGATGAGACGAGGTTCGTATCACGTCTCATAAGCCAGCAGCTGTGCGAAGGCTGGCACGCCCTTTCGGTCTTGGTTCGGTCGGACGTTGCAGTCCTGTGCTTCACCACTGAAACCGGACCGCCTGAGCGAAGCGCACCAGCGGTTAACCGCTTCAGTAATTGATGTGAAAATGCGTTACGAGGGTTAGCCATTGGCCGCGGGACGCCGCAGAAAAGCGTCGCCCTTACCGCCAAGGTTAGACAAGCCATGCCACTGATTTTGCACGATTGTTGAATGCCCTCCGGGCGCGTCACCCTATACCGGTCGAACCCGCACGTTCGTGCTTTGACACGGAAAAGTCCGCGCAAGATCAGTTATGCACATGCACGACGGCCTAAGCGAATGACGCATCGCCACGTACGGCGCGGTCCTACCTTACCTAAGGCGTGGTCAGAACGTCTGCTTTTGATAGAAAGGGGCCATTCCGCTTACGCAGGCTTAGACGCCATAGGACGACGCCCGTCGATGAACCTAGTGGCCGCGGCTATCTTACGACCCGCGCATCACCGAAGCTGTAACGGTCACGACATACAAGACATTTCAATCCGTGCGCCCTACATAAATGGATCTAAGGGGCGCTTCATGTTGCAGATCATATTTGGCGATGACGAACATACCGCGGCGGAGGGAACATACACGCGCGTCATGAAGACACGAAAGTGGCTGTACATGTCGTCGGCGGCTTCGTTGATTGTATCCCTCGGATTTTACGACGCAAGCTCCGCTACCGGCCTAGTTAAAGTTGTCAAGCTTCCAACTACGCTAGTTGCACCCTCCCTTGCGTTCGGCGTCAGCTATCTACTTATCCAGTACGGATTTCTGTTGGGTCAGCTAATCTCCACATACGATATCGTTTTGCAAGACCGCTTTATATTTAGGAGGGCCGACGAGCTGTCATCCGCTAGAGAACGAATGGTAGACGCTCGCCAAAAGCTGAATGCGAGTATTGAAGAGTTTAGACGTAACAATGATACGGCCTTTAATAGCCGAGAACGCGAGCTGGCGGCGAGCCTTCAGCTAGAAGACGACTTGCTCGCAGCCGCAACGAAAAATCGTGTTAGTCTCGAAAGACGCAGATCTCCTGCCGAACATATAGCTCTAGCCCGTCACGATGAGGGGCGGAGAAATGCTCTTCGTGCTGTCGCGGCAAATCATTTGAAGAAGCTGCGAGAGGATAGGCCGGGTGAGCTTCAACCGGACCACGATCCGAACGTACGGATGGCAGAACTTGCGTTGGAAGATTGTGAGCGAGCGTTTGTCACTCTACAGAGGCAGGTGCCGTCAGAGCGAACAGGCTATCAACTGGCAGAACGGCTTATCGACTTTAGTCGCATATTACCGCCGCTCGCTTTCGCCGCTCTAGCGTTACTTCATTATTGGGATATTTGGCCGTTTACCGCGTGAACTAGGATAATTTGACGTTACTTGCGAAACGCGGAGCCGAGAATGGTGGCACGGCTACAGCATGGCTCCGGATCCAGACCGTACCGACTTGCGACAGGCTGGGTAATACGTACGGTGGCGGGATGAACTCAGATAGTCCGCTTACCTGGGTCGGCGTGGTCGCCACGATCATTGCAACTATAATCGCCGTGCTGACCTATTGTTCGCCGCCAGCGGCCCCGTCGGCTGCACCCAAGGTCACCACGCCTGTAACAAAGCCGGCCGCGCGACCAATGAAGTTGCCGATTCAGCACGAGTGGCAGAACGCTTCGGGTCCACAAACTTTTGCGGTGCGCTCAAGCGCCGGAGTGATTGAGGAGGGGAAGTATGGGACAGCCCTTCACGTGCGATTTTCCGTACGGAATGCCTCGACCGTTCCTGTGTCGATATGGGCGCGGTCTGCGACACCTCGACGACAGGGGAACATTGAGGGCTGGACCGTCGACGCTGGTTCTACCGTATGCTCCCCCGAGGCGGACCAGTTTACGATCATTCCCGTGGGCGATCCTAGCGAGCAGCTGATTAAAGAGAATGAGGCCGGCCGAGTGATCGAATGGGCACCGACCGTCGCTCCCGGTGGCATGCTTTTGTTTACGGCTAGGTTCGAATGTGCTGAGCAGATCAAACAGGATGCCATTCTGTTTGCGACGGTCCGATTAACCTTTGCACACGGCCGAGCTCGACGCACAGTGTATTTTCAAAACAGTGCGCTGCCTATCTATCTCGGCAAAGGAATGATGCCAGCACTTTAACTTGGTATCGCGCTGGTATCGCAAACTGGTCAAAGTGACTATCAGCTATCCCGATTTGCCTGCGCCCTTCCCTCGTAAGCGGCTCTAAACTGCAGCATTGGGAGCAATCGCACTGCAGAGGTCAGGGGTTCGATTCCCCTCGGCTCCACCAGCATTTCAAAAGCTTAGCTGGTACCGCGCGCATCAATACGAAAACGGCACGGAAGACGCCCCCCCGGTCAGCGCATCGCTTTTGCGCCCACCGAACGGTGTGATCAAGCACGTACGTGGCTGGGCCGGACATGTGTTCGACGCGCTAGGACTCCTCGAACGCGATGAGGATGGGGCAAGGCCCCGCCGAGCCCGACCCGCACTCGTCCGCCAACCGCGCGAGCGCCTGACGCGCTGCGATCATCTCTGCGATGCTGGCATCCAGCGCCGCAATGCGCGACCGGGCAAGCTCGCGCGCGCGGTTGCGATCTTCCGTCGCGTCCAGCGCCAGCAGCTCGCCGATCTCGTCCAGTGTGAAGCCCGCCGGCTGCGCCTGACGGATGAAGCGGAGGCGACGCACGTCGCCTTCGCCATAGCTACGAAAACCGGTCCCGCCGGGTCGCGCTGGCGCGATGAGCAGACCGCGCCGCTGGTAATAGCGGACGGTCTCCACACCAACACCGCCTGCCTCGGCGAGCTTGGCGATTGTCATCGACATCGGGGCTTGACTCCGGACCATGGTACGGACGCTATATGGGGCGGGTGCAGTGATCACCAGCGAGGAACGCACCCGTGTCAGACCGTCCCGAAGCCGTCCTCCACCGCATGGTGATGCCGGCGCACACCTGCCCTTACGGCTTGAAGGCGCTCGACCTTCTCCGGCGCAAGGGCTTCGCGGTGGACGACCGCCACCTCACCACGCGCGAAGAGACGGACGCGTTCAAGGCCGCGCAAGGCGTGCGGACGACGCCCCAGGTGTTCATCGACGGCGTGCGCATCGGCGGCTACGACGACCTGCGTCGCCACTTCGGCATGTCCGTCGCGGAGCCGGGATCGACCAGTTACCGCCCCGTCGCCGCGCTGTTTGCGATCGCAGCCCTGCTCGCGATCGCGGCCAGCCATGCGGCCTTCGGTTCGCCCTTCACGGCTCTCGCGCTTCAATGGTTCGGCGGCTTCAGCATGGCCATCCTCGCGCTGCTCAAGTTGCAGGACATCGGGAAGTTCTCGACCATGTTCCTCAACTACGACCTGCTGGCGAAGCGATGGGTACCATATGGTATTCTCTATCCGTTCGCCGAAGGGCTTGCGGGCGTGCTCATGGTCGCGGACGCGCTGGATTGGCTTTCCATCCCGGTAGCGCTGTTCATCGGCACCGTGGGCGCGGTGTCCGTGTTCAAGGCCGTCTACGTCGATGGGCGTGATCTCAAATGCGCATGCGTAGGCGGCTCCTCCAACGTGCCGCTCGGCTTCGTCTCGCTTACCGAGAACCTCGGCATGATCGCCATGGCGATCTGGATGCTCGCCAGGATGTGAGCCAGACGAAATCCCTGCCACCATCCTATAGTCTCGCACCACATCTTCGATACGCGGCCAAGCGGCAGTTTTGGAATGACGCTCACTGTCATAAAGGGTTAGCATAACTGACGCGGTTATGTCGCGCCGGTATCATAGGCGATGCCTTCGAGACCCCGACCGGGGTCGCGCAATAGGCAGGGCCAGCCATCCCGTTCCGGGGAAGCCTCTCTGCTTGTCCCATTCGGAGATGCTGGCCCAATGTCGTGTCTTTCGCCCGCCGGACGCGTCCGGCTGGTCGCGTCCGCGGCCTGTACGCTGCCGCTGTTCTTCATCGCCAGCGCCGCAAGCGCCGAAGATCCCGCCGCCGACGCCGATCAGACGAGGTCCGACATCATCGTCATGGGCGATCGCGCGGTCCGCTCGGGCAAGGAGCAGGCGACGTCGGTGCGGGATTCGATCGTGTACGACGATCTCGAGACGCTGTCCGCCGACGGCAGCGTCGCGGGGCAGCTCATCCTGCTGCCCGGGATCAGCGCGATCGAGGACGGCGATGCGCCGCGCTTCGTCAGCATCCGCGGCATTTCGCCCGATCTCAACCAGACCACGATCGACGGGATCACGCTCGCGACGATCGGCAATGACGGCGAGGGTTCGCGCAAGGTCAATCTGCAGCAGATCCCGTCGGAGC
>Ga0308158_10002630_pt1 | contig 16641 bp, 11 predicted proteins | sample PhyBR2_FD_201038 | JGI IMG/M metagenome (GOLD analysis project Ga0308158, IMG submission 201038) | Phyllosphere microbial communities from UC Gill Tract Community Farm, Albany, California, United States - DLSLB.R2 | ecosystem: Host-associated > Plants > Phyllosphere > Unclassified | place: USA... | reverse complement strand
GCCGTGTGGTTGAGGTGGCCATGGACCGCGCCCTGGGCGAGGAAGTAGGACACCGGAACCCCTGCCCGCTCCAAAGCGGAGGCAAAAAGCTCGGTTGAGCCGCGGGCGTCATCGTACTCGCATGCAAGCAAAGCCGTAGGCGGAAGTCCGGCAGGGTCGGCGTAGCCGGGCATCGCATAGGAGGATGCCATGCTCACGGGTCCGCCCACGTAGTTTTCCGCCGTGCGGATGCAGTCCTCCAGGGTGAAACGCAGGTGGCGCGGAAGTCCTTCCATGACATCTTGGTCCAGTCCGCCGGCCGGCGGCGGGAGTTCGGCGTGCAGGAAGGGGTAGGCCAGCAGGAGTTTGGCCGGCAGCGGTTTGCCCGCATCGATGAGGTACAGCGCGGCGCCCACGGCCAGGTTGCCGCCGGCGCCGGCACCGCCCAGGCACAACAGGTCCGGATCCAACCCCAGGGATTGTGCATTCCCACGGGCCCAAAACCAGGCAGCCAGCGCGTCGTCGTGCGGGATGGGGAAGGACACGCCGTCCCGTGCCAGCCTGTAGTCCACCGACAGCACCGGCGTGCCCTGGTTCGCGAGCACCCGTGCCAGGTAATCGGATTCCGGAATGTCCACGCTGCCGCTGACGAATCCGCCGCCGTGCAGCCACACCAAAGCTGGGCTGTCCGTGCCGGCCGGTTCGCCATAGATCCGGATGCCCACCGGGCCATGGCGCCCGTCGGCGGTCACGGCGCTGATGGGGACATCCGGGCCGGGCGAGCGCACGGCGTCCGGGTTCAGGAACTCCGGGCCTTCCGGGCTGGCGAGGTACTCGGCGAAACCGGCGGCGGCCTCCCCCTGGGCGTTCCGGGAGAGCCCAGTGGATGCGGCGGCTGATTCTGTCCGGGGTGTCATGGTGTTCCCAGCTTCCCTGAGAAGTAGTCGACGGCGGTGGCCAGGATGGTGTCCAGCTGGTCCTCGGCGCCGAAGAAGCAGTGGTCCCCGCCCTTGATGGTCACGAGGTCATGTTCCACGCCGGCCTTGGCGAGCGCGGCGGCCAGGAGGTCGGTCTGGGAGTGCGGGACCAGCCCGTCCGAATCGCCGTGGACCAGGAGGAACGGTGCGGCATCAGCGGTCACGTAGCTGACGGGGCTGGCCGCGGCCAGCAGTTCGGGGTCATCCAAGCCCCCCACCAGCATGTTCTCCGGCTGCAGTGACCTGCCCGGCGGGACGGCGGCGGTCAGTGCCGGGGGAAAGAGTCCGGCGGGATTGTTCATCGGCGGAATGTCCACGAGGGAGGACACACCGTAGAAATCGACGACGGCGCTGACGCTGCTCGGGTGCCCCTGCGCGCCGAGCCCGCCCTCCAGGTCGCCGCGGTTGCCGGTGAGTCCCAGGAGGGCCACCAGGTGGCCGCCGGCGGATTCGCCCCAGGCGCCGAACCGGTCCGGGTCGATGTTGAGGACCCCGGCATATTCCCGAAGGTAGCGGACCGCGGCCTTGAGGTCGTGGAGCTGCGCCGGGAACGCCGCCTCCAGGGAGTGCCGGTAGTCCGCCGTGGCGCAGGCAATGCCGGCCTGGTTGAGCAGCCGGAACACGGAGCCGGGCGCGAAGGTGGGCGGGAGCTCACGCCGGTCGCCCAGCTGGAAGGCGCCGCCGTGCACCCAGAGGACCAGCGGGGTGGGGCCGGCCGCGTTGCGGGGCAGCCAGATGTCCATCTTCAGAGGCCGGAACCCGATAGCCCTGGCGTAGGTGACCTCCCGGTGGACCGAGGAGACGTCTGATACGTGTTCAGGGGTTCCCGGCGCATCAAAGACGGGGAACGGCGGAACCTCCCTGCCTCCGGGCCGGGAAATGTCACCGGACGGGTCCAGTACGTCGGTAGCGTTGTCCACTGTCATAGTGTGCTCCTCATCAGTTCAGGTTGTGCGGTGTCCCGGCCGGTTGCGGCAAGGAAAGTATGGTGTCCGGGCCCGACGACGGCGGCCGGTTCCCGGGCAGCCGCACCTCCGCGGTGGTGCCGGAGGGGATCGCGGCACTGAGCGTCAGCACGCCGTCGTCCGCCCCCCATTGCACCTCAATCATGCCGCGCGGGCCCTGGTGCGAGGTGGCCGCGGACGTCAGGCCGGCGCCGGGGCGCGGCTCGATGATGATGCGCTCCCAGCCCGCGCTGCCGGGAGCCTGCCGGAGCCCCGCCGTGTAGCGGTGCAGGAAGGAGACCACGGCGCCCTTGCTGTAGTGGTTGAGCGACTGGTGCGCGGTGCCGTCGGCGTCGATCCCGTTCCACAGCTCCCACATGGTGGTGGCGCCGCGATCCACCATGGTGAGCCAGGACGGATCCGAGTCCTGCACCAGGAGTTCGTAGGCAAGGTCCAGTTCGCCGTTGTCGGCCAGGGCCGCGAGCAGGTACGGCGTGGCCAGGAACCCGGTGCCCAGGTGCGTGCGGGCGTCACGGATCAGGTCCACCAGTTGTGTGGTGACGGTGGCCCGGTGTTCCGGACTGACAAGGTGGAACGCCAGGGCGCGGACGCAGTTGGCCTGGCTGGCCTCGGTGACCCGGCCGGACGCGTCCAAGTATTCCGTTTCCCACGCGTCCCGGATCCGGCCCGAAAGCCCCGCCAGCTCGGGGGCGTCCGCGTCCAGGCCTAGGACCCCGGCGATGCGGGCCATCAGGTCCGTGGTGTGCCGGTAGTAGGCGGTGGCAACGATTCCGTGGTTGGCGGCGCGGGCGGCGAACAGGTCAGGTTCCGGCCCGCCCGGTTCCATCCATTCGCCGAAATGGAAACCGCTGTCCCAGAGGTACTGCTCGTGCGGGGCAGGGGCGGGGCGTGCGGCGGCCCGGGTGGCGTGGCGCTGTGTTTCGGCGGCGGTGCGGACAAAGTCCAGCCAGCGCTGCATGGCCGCCCAGTTCTCGGCGAGGATCCCGGCGTCACCGGACGCGAGGTAGACCTCCCACGGCACCATCACGACCGCGTCGCCCCAGCCGGCGGAACCGTTGGTGAAGCCCATGAACTCAGCCGAGGTGACCGAGGGCCCGGGCGACGGCGAGATGTTGGCGATGATCCCGTTGTCCCACTGGTCGGCACGGACATCGCGCAGCCACTTCCGGGAGAAGCCGGTGACGTCGTAGAGGTAGGCGGCGGTGGGGACGAACAGCTGCCAGTCCCCGGTCCAGCCGGCCTTTTCGCGCTGGGGGCAGTCGGTGGGGACCTCGCAGGAGTTGCCCAGGAAGCTCCATTCAACGATGTAGTGGAGCTTGTTGAGCCGCCCGTCACTGCAGTGGAAGGTACCGATGCGTTCCAGGTCGGTCCGGACCAGGCAGCCGGTGATGTCCGCTGGCTGCAGATCCTCCCCCAGGCCCCGGACGGAGACGTACTGGAAGCCGTGGGTGGTGTGCCGGGGCTCGAAGACTTCGCCCTCGGACCCAGAGGAGATGACGGTGTCCACCTGGCCCGCATCACGGAAGGCACCGGGCGTCCGGAAGTCAAGGGGGCGCAGGTGGTCCCGGGTGACGTCGCCGTCCGCCCCGAGCGATTCACCGTACTCGAGGGTGACTGTTTGGCCCGGCGGCCCGATCCTGGTGAGCCGGATCCAGCCGTGGATGTTCTGGCCGAAGTCCACCACCTGGCTGCCGTTGGCCAGCCGCGTGATGGACACCGGGGCAAGCTCCTGGGTCACCCGGGTGGGCGGCGCGAGGGGTCCGGCCAGTGCGTCGAAGCGGCCGGGACGGACGACGGCGGGAGGCGGCTTTGGTGCCTGGACATCAGTGCCGCCGGTGCCCGGCTGGGGCGGGCTGCCGCCGTCGGCCGTCCTGAAATCGACGCACTGGCCTGCCATGAGGTCGGCGCTCAGGATCTCCGTGGCGGACACCAGCCAGGAGCCGTCGGTGCCGATGACCTGCCTGCCGGCGGTGGACTCAATCTCGAGCTGCGCCAGGAGGGCTGTCCGCGTGCCGTACATGTCGGCGTCGCGCGTGTACCCGAAGGTGCCGCGGTACCAGCCGTCGGTGAGGACGGCGCGGACGGTGTTGCTGCCCTTCCGCAGCAGCCCGGTGATGTCGTAGGCCTGGACCTGGAGGGTGGTGTTGTAGCTGGTGGAGCCCGGGGTGAGCTGCTGGTCGCCCGCGCGGTGGCCGTTGATGAAGAGCTCGTAGATGCCGTGGGCGGAGGCATAGGTGCGGGCCTTGTGCGGGGCGCCCGGCACCGTGAAGGACTTGGTGAGGGCGTAGCCGGGCCGTTCCCCAGGCGCCGGCACTTCCGGTTCCTCGGGGCCTATCCACTGCGCTGTCCAGTCCGTTGAGTGCAGCAGGCCCAGCTCCACGGGCATTGGTTCGGACCAACCGCCGGCTGTTTCGGTGCCGTGTTCGTCGGTGTTCCAGGTGCGGACGCGCCACTCGAACCGGTCCCTGGAGTGGAGCGCCGGGCCGCTGTAAGGGATGCCGGTGCAGGCGCCCGACTCAACTTTGCCCGTGTCCCAGCCGTTGTCCGCGGTGATGCGGTACGCCGTCTGGCCGGCGGTCCCGGCGGGCGGGGTCCAGCTGAGCCGCGGCACGGTGATGGTCAGTCCCATCGCCTCGGACAGGTGCTCGGCCCGAAGCCGGGTGGGGGCGGTCATGCGGCAGGACTCCTGGAGTGCGGTTGCTGGGAGTTCCAGCTTCGTTTGCCCCCACTTCCCCTCCACAGGGTTCTTTCAATGGTTGGAATAGTATTGTGGTTCAGCTCACTTCACACCATCAGTACTGCCAACGGCGCTAGGAACTCCTGCCATGACTGTCACCCCGGAAACGGACACCGCGCCAGCACGCGGAAAACGGCCCAAACAGGGCGAACCGGTGATCGACCGGGCACTGAGCCTGCTGGCGGTTTTTTCCGACCGGCGGCGTGCCCTGACCCTGTCCGAGCTGGCGCGTTATGCGGACATGCCTGCGCCCACGGCGCTGCGGCTGATCGCCCGGCTGGTGGCCTGGGGTGCGCTGGAAAGGCTCGACGACGGCAGGTACGTCGTGGGGGTCCGGCTGTGGGAAGTTGCGTCGCTGTCACCGCGCGGGCATGGTGTGCGGGAGATCGCCCTCCCCTACCTGGAGGACCTGTTCGAGGTCACCCGGCACCACGTCCTTTTGGCGGTTCGGGACAACGAGGAGGCGGTGCTGATCGAGCGGCTGTCAGCCAAGGACGCCACCGAGGTGGCGTACCGGGTGGGCGGCCGGGCACCGTTGCGGTCCACGGCCATCGGGCTGGTGCTGCTGGCCGGTGCGGACCAGCAGTTCCAGGAGACCATCCTGAAGCGGCCACCGGAAAACGAGCCCGGCGTGTCTGAAATGCCGGAAGGGCAGCTGCGGAGGACGCTTTCCGATGTGCGGCGGACCGGCATCGCGATGATCCGGCGCAGCCTGCCGTCCCGGACGGTCTCCGTCGCGTCCCCTGTCTTCGATGCGCAGGGCGGCGTAGTGGCCTCGCTGTCCATCGTGGTTCCGGATGGGTCCACTCCCCCGAACGTGCTGGCCCCGGCTGTGCGGGCAGCGGCCCGGGCGGTGTCAAGGAACCTTGGTTACCAGGCGCAGGCGAGCCCGGGTATCCGGACACATTCGCAGGGATAGGCCCTTTGTCCGGTTACAGATACAACCGTGACGGGTACATTGACATCGGTGGCACGGGCAGTATGCACGCGCCCGGATTGGCAGGCACTAGTGGCCCGACACATACCGCCGGGCCGGGAATCGGGGATTCACAATGGCACAGTTCACGGACAGGGTTGCATTGGTTACCGGCGGCGGCTCGGGGATCGGTGAGGCCACCTCAAAGGAGTTGGCGGCCAAGGGCGCAAGAGTCGTTGTACTGGACCTTGATCTGCAGGCCGCCCAGCGGGTGGCCGATGAGATCACCCAGGCCGGCGGGACAGCCATTGCCCTGCAGGGCAACACGGCCGTCAAGGAAGACAACGAAAAAGCGGTCCGGTTCGCCGTGGAGACTTACGGCAAGCTTAATTACGCGGTGAACAACGCGGGTATCGGCGGCAAGCAGGCACCGGCCGGAGAGCTGGACCTGGATGATTGGGACAAGGTCATCGGAATCAACCTCAACGGCGTGCTGTATGGCATGCGGTACCAGATTCCCGCCATGCTCGAGGCCGGCGCACAGGAAAGCGCCATCGTGAACATGGCTTCCATCCACGGCACAGTGGCAGCACCGATGAGCAGTGCACACACCGCTGCTGGACAAGAACCTGAACGAGGAAGCGCGCAACGCCCTGATGGCCAAGCATCCCTTGGGTCGGCTGGGGACCGCGGAGGAAGTCGCCCATATGGTGTGCTTCCTGCTCTCTGACGAGGCATCGTTCGCCACCGGCGGCTACTACCTGGTGGACGGCGGCTACACCAGCATCTGACCTACCCCGGTCAGTACTGGCCCTTGATCACGAAGTACGAGCCACGGATCGTTCCCGCCAGCTTGGATTTCTGCCGGGCGAACTTGAAGCTGGACGCCAGCTCCTCGGGGATTTCCATGCCGTCGGAGAGCTTGAACCCGACAGCACGCTTGCGCCCGTCCTCGATGGCGTACATGACGTTAATGGACAGACCGGACTCGTAGAAGACGTACGCCATCCGCAGCCCGTCCACTTCGAATGAGGAGACCTCAAGGGGCCTGGAGGCAATCACGAGGTTGCGCTCCGTGGACAGGATGTTGTTCACGTATTCGAGCACTTCCGGGGCGTCGCCGGCCGGGGTGACGGTGAAGTCGTGATCGTACTTGTTCTTGTAGTAGCGCGCCTCATTGGCCCGCAGTCCCGCGAGCGGCTCCGCCACCGGCGACGATTCCAGACCAGCGGTGGACACGTTCTTGAAATCCACGGTGTACGGCATGGGTCCTCCTGGGAAAGGGTGTTTCGCCCATCCTCGCAGACCCGTGCCGCCAACCGCGGATTGCTGCCGGACTACGAGTCCGTGTGCCTGCGGGTGGGTTTGTCCAGGATCCGGTCAATTATGCCGACCCTTCTAACCGCGATCCAGAGGTGGAATCCCCTAGACCCCCGTTGGGACGGGCAGGGCGGCAGGGGCGCTGAAGCTGTGCGCGCCGCCCTCAACAGCGTGCCGCTTCCCGTCCGGAAGGACGACGTCGGCCGCCACCCCGTCAGGTAACGTCACCTCGAGCCGGAACGCGCCGCCGTCGTGCGTCCATTCCACGCGGACCTCGCCGTGCGGGGTCTTCAGGGAGGTCCTGGCCCAGTCGATGCCAGCGCCTGGCTGCGGGGCGATGAGCACCTTGCCGTAGCCGGGTTCCAGGGGGCGGATGCCGCCGATGGCCTTGTGCATCCAGTCCGCCACGGCCCCCAGGGCGTAGTGGTTGAAGCTGGTCATCTCGCCGGGGTTGATGATGCCGTCCGGGAGCATGGAGTCCCAGCGTTCCCAGACGGTGGTGGCGCCCATGGTAACCGGGTACAGCCAGGACGGGCAGCCCTCCTCCAGCAGCAGCCGGTAGGCCTCGTCCACGTGCCCGGTGTCGGTGAGGGCGTGGGTGATGAACGGCGTCCCGGCAAACCCGGTGGACACGCGGTAGCCGTTGTCCCGGACCAGCTCCGCAAGCCGGTTGCCGGCGAACCCGCGCAGTTCCGGGGTGGGCAGGACATCGAAGGCGATGGCCAGGGCGTAGACCGTGGTGCAGTCGCTGCGGATGGTTCCATCGGCCGCCACGTAGTGCTCGGCAAAGGAAGCGCGCACCCGGGCGGCGAGCGCCTCGAAGTAGGCTTCGTCGTCGGGCTTTCCCAGCAGTCCCGCAGCCTGTGCGGTGATCCGTGCGGTCCGGTACATGCAGGCGGTGGCCACCACGCCGGTGTCCGCCTTGGCCGCCCAAGGCTGGTCCGGCGCGGCGTCCGGGTCCAGCCAGTCGCCGAATTGGAAGCCGGAGTCCCACAGCCCGGTGGACGAAAGCAGCCCCTCCACCCGCCGGGTGTGCGACGCCATCGAGTCGAACTGGTTCCGCAGGACGCCCAGGTCACCGTAGGCTTCCCACAGCGCCCACGGAACCCAGACGGAGGCTTCGCTCCAGAGCGCGGAGGACTCCGGTGCCGGGAATTCCGCCGGCTGCGGGCAGTACTTCAGGGCGTCCGGCACGGTGATGGGGACCAGGCCGTCCTGTGCCTTCTGTTCCGCGGCAAGGTCCAGCAGCCAGTCCTGCAGGAAGTCCTTGACGTCGTACAGGTAGGCGGCGGTGGGGGCGAACACGGCAATGTCGCCGGTCCAGCCGAGCCGCTCATCACGCTGCGGGCAGTCTGTAGGCAGGTCCAGGAAGTTGCCCCGCAGCCCCCAGACGATGTTGCGGTGCAGTTGGTTCACCAGGTCATTGGAGCACTCGAAGGTGCCGGTACGCGCCAGGTCGGAATGCACCACCACGGCCTCAAGGTCATCCTCCGTGAGCTCCCCTGGCCAGCCGGTGATCTCGGCGTACCGGAAGCCATGGAACGTCTTGGTTGGCTCGAAGAAGTCCTGGCCGCCGGAGAGGATGAAGGTGTCCGTGGCCTTGGCCGACCTCAGGGGACGGATGCCCAGTTCGCCGTTTTCCAGGACCTCGGCGTGCCGCACGGTGACTACGTGCCCGGCCTCGCCCTGCACCGTGAACCGGAGCCAGCCCACCAGGTTCTGGCCGAAGTCCACCAAGGACTTGCCGGCAGGTGAGGTGAAGACTTCCACGGGTTTGACGACGCCGGCACGCGCCACGGGCGGGCCCACCGGCTCAGCCAGCCGGCCGCCGTCGAACGCCAGCTCCCGCACGCCCGTCCAGCCGGCGCCGGGCGCAAAGTCCGGTTCCTCCCAGCCGGCCTTGCGGCGGCGGGCGTCGATGGTCTGGCCATCGTAGAGGTCGTTGAAGGTGGTGGCCGACGGGCCTGCCTGCCAGGTGGTGTCTGAAGCAACGGACTGGACGTGCCCGTCGTCGAACTCGATGTCCAGCTGCCCAAGGAAGCCCAGCTCGTTGCCGTACAGGTGGGACATGCCGTGCCAGGCAAGTCGCCCGCGGTACCAGCCGTTGCCCAGTTCCACCCCGATCACCGTGGCGGGCCCCACCAGGGCGGTGACGTCGTAGCTGCGGTAGCGGAGCCGCCACTCGTAGGAGCTCCAGCCGGGGCTCAGCACGTCCGGGCCCACGGGGACGCCGTTGATGAACGCCTCGTACACGCCGAAAGCTGTGGCACGGAGCGTCGCCTTCACCATGCCGCCGTGCCCCTCCTCAAGCGTGAACTCCTTCCGGAGCAGCGGGGCGCCGTCGAAGTCGTTTTCGGGGGTGATCATGGCGGCGCGCCAGGGGGTGGAGGTCATGGAAGGAGGTTCCGTTCTGTAAAAGGGTTCGTCAAGGGCCATTCGGCCGGCGGAACAGGCAGCCGCTCAGGCATAGTGGCAGGCGACGTCCGCGGCACCCACGCGGCGCAGGGCCGGCCGTTCCGTGGCGCACAGCTCGGTGGCGAGCGGGCAGCGGAGCCGGAAGGGGCAGCCGCCGGGCCCGGGGACCGCGGCCGCTCCGGTACGGACGCCCAGCGATTCCCGGGCTTCGCGGCGTTCCGCCTGTTCGGCCGGGCGCGGCACCGGGGACGCCGCCACGAGCGCCTGGGTAAAGGGATGCTTCGGGTTCTCGGTGACGGCGGCGGCTGGTCCGCTTTCCATGACCTGCCCGCGGTACAGCACCACCACGCGCTGGGCCAGGAACTGGACCACGGCGATGTCGTGGGCGATGAACAGGTAGCTGAGGCCCCGTTCGTCGCGGAGGTCTGCCAGGAGGTTGAGCACCTGCGCCTGGGTGGACAGGTCCAGGGCGCTGACGGCTTCGTCGCAGACCACCAGTTGGGGGTCGCAGATCAGGGCCCGGGCCACCGAGATGCGCTGCCGCTGGCCGCCGGAGAACTGGCTGGGGTACCGGTCCACGGCCTCGCGGGGAAGCCCAACACGTTCCAGCATGTCCCCGGCCCTGGTGCGCGCCTCTGCTGCGGATACCCCGCGGAGGCGCAACGGCTCGGCCAGGGAGGTGCCGATGGTGTTGCGCGGGTTCAGCGAGGAATTGGGGTCCTGGAAGACGGCCCGCAGTTTCCCACCCAGGGCGCGGCGCTGGGCTGCGCCGGCGGAGGTGATGTCCTTGCCCTGGTAGGTGATGGTGCCGCCGGAGACCTTCTGCAGGCCCAGGATGGCCTTGCCAATGGTGGATTTTCCGGAGCCGGACTCCCCCACCAGGCCCACCGTCTCACCGGGGGCGATGCTGAAGCTGACGCGGTCGACGGCGGCGGGTGCGGCGGCTGCCTTCCGTCCCCGCCCGTAGCGGACCACCAGGTCCTTGACCTCCAGGATGGGGGCGGTGGCGGAGGGCGGCGTGGAACCGCGGCGTTCGGTGACTGCGGTGCTCATGCCAGGTCCTTTTCGACGATGGGGGTGTTCGTTGGAGTCACCGAGCTGACCGGGAGGATCCGGGCACCAGGCACGTCCGTGGCCAGCCAGTCCATGCCCTCGACGGCCAGCTGGTCCGCCTTGACACACCGGACCAGCCCTTCGCCGGTCCCGGAGGGCAGGAGCGGGACAGGCTCAATGCAGTCGGAGCCGGCGAACTGGCAGCGGGCGGCGAAACGGCAGCCGGTGGGCCAGTCCTTGGGCTGCGGCACCTGTCCGCTGACGGTGGCGAGGCGCTCGGGCATGCTGTCCGCATGGTTGGCATGCGGATCGGCCGCCAGGAGGGCCAGGGTGTAAGGGTGGCGGGGGTGGTCCAGGACGGCCTGGGTTTTGCCGTTCTCCACCACCTGCCCGGCGTACATCACGGCCACCTGGTCGCAGATGTCCGCCACCACGCCGAGGTCGTGGGTGACCATCACCACGGACATGCCGGTGTCCTTCACCAGGGTCCGGAGCAGGGACAGGATCTCGGCCTGGACCGTGACGTCCAGGGCGGTGGTGGGTTCGTCCGCCACCAGCAGTTTCGGCTGCCCGGAGAGCGCCAGGGCAATGGCCACGCGCTGGGCCATGCCGCCGCTGATCTGGTGCGGGTAGGTCTTCAGGATCCGGGCGGCGTCCACGATGCCCACCTTTTCCAGCAGGCTTTGCGCCTCCTTGCGCGCCTCGGCCCGGTTCATGCCGCGGAGCCGGCGGATGGTGGCGGTGAGCTGGTAGCCCACGGTGAACATCGGGTCCAGGGCGCGCATGGGTTCCTGGCTGATCAGGGCGATCTCGCGGCCGCGGACGGATTCCATGTCCCTCTCCGCTACCGCAGCCAGGTTCCGTCCGTTCCAGAGGATCTGGCCGGCGGTGACGCTGACGCCGGAGGGAAGCAGGCCCAACAGGGACAGTGCGGTCATGGTCTTGCCGCAGCCGGACTCCCCCACCAGGCCCAGGACGGTGCCGGGCTGGACGTCGAAGGAGACATCGGTGACCAGGCGGACGCCGGCGCCAGTCCCTGAACTGTCGACGCCGACGGACAGGTTGCGGACGCTGAGCGCCCCCTTCGCGGCGGCGTCACGGGCCGTGCCGTCCTGTGAGCGACGCTCACCTTCTTCCGGCGCAGCCGCGGCGATGGCAGCGACAGCTTTCGCCCGCTGCCGGCGGGCTGCGGCGGAGGGCAGATGCGGGGCGGCAGCGTTGGGTGCCTTGCCCAGGGCGTTGCCGATGGCGTTGGCGGACAACACGGTGAGTGCCAGCACGGCACCGGTGGGCACCATCATCCAGGGGGCGTCATAGACGTGCTGGGAGGCGCCCTGGATCATGCCGCCCCAGCTGGGCTGCGGGATGGGCGGCCCGAATCCGATGAACGCCAGGCCGGCCTGGATGAGCATGCCCACGGCGAAGATGAGCGCGGCCTGGACCACGATGGTGTTGGCCAGCCCGGGCAGGACGTGGCGGAGGCTGATCCGCAGCGGGCCGACGCCGTCCACCTTGGCTGCATCAACATAGAGCTGGGACTGCAGGGACTTGGCCTGCCCCAGGATCACCCTGTAGATGCCGGCGGACATCAGGATGCCCAGGATGGCCATGACCACCGGGATATTCGTTCCCACGGCGCCAATGACCGCCAGGATGATCACGGTTCCCGGCAGGGACATCATGATTTCGGTGACCCTGCTGATCACGGCTTCCGCGCGTTCCCCGGCACCGGCGGCAAGCATGGCCAGGACGGTGCCGAGCCCGACGCCGACAATCACCGTGAGCATCGACGTCCCCAGGGTGCCGGCCGCGGCGGCGAAGATGCGGCTGAGGATGTCCCGGCCCAGTTCATCGGTGCCCAGCCAGTGGGCCGCGGTGGGGCCGGAGAGGACTGCGGTGAAATCCTGGTCCTCGGTCTTGAAAGGCAGCCAGAGCGGCGCGGTCAGCGATGCGGTGACGAGGACCGCAAGCCACGCGAGCCCGGCCACGGCTCCCGGTGAGGTGAACAGCCGGTGCCGGGAGAACTTGGTGATGGCCGCCTTGCCGGCGTTGCGCGCCGGGGTTCCTGCCGGCGTCGTACTTCCTGCCTGGTCCGCGTCCGCGGGGGCTGGGGCAACTGTTGGGATCATGAGGCACGCAACTTCGGGTCGAGGAACTTGGTGGCCAGCTCCAGCACCAGGTTGACGGCGACCACCACCACGGTGGCGATCACCACCACGCCCTGGACGGCGGGGGCATCATGGGTGCTGACGGAGGTCTGGACGGCCTGGCCCAGCCCGGGCATGGCGAACAGCTGCTCCGCGATGACGGAGCCGCCGAACAGGCCAATGAACTGCAGCGCGATGCCGGCCACGATGGGCAGGCTGGCGTAGCGCAGGGCGTGGACGTAGAGGATCTTCCAGGTGGGGGTGGCCGTGGCCCGCAGCGTTCGGATGTGTTCCTGCTGCAGGGCTTCGAGCATGGAGGCCCTGGTCTGGCGGGCAATGAAGGCCGCGCCGCCAACGGCGAGGGTGATCACCGGCAGCGCCAGGGACAGGGCCCAGTCCTGCGGCGAGACCTCGAACGGCACGTAGCCGGTGGCCGGGAACACGGAGGACTGGACGGCGAACAGGTACACGAAGATCACGCCGACCCAGAACGCCGGCAGGGCAACGAGGAGACCCACGAAGCCGCCGATCACCTGGTCCAGCAGGCCCCCGCGGACGGCCGCGGTGACGCCCAGTGCGATCCCGAGGACCGCGCTGAGGACGGTGGCTCCGGCGGCAAGGGAGGCGGTGACCGGCAGGCGGCTGGCAAGGTCGGCGCTGATCGAGCGGCCATCGATGAGCGAGATGCCCAGGTCGCCCTGGACCGCGGAAGCAAGCCAGCTGAAGAACTGGGTGAACAGTGGATCGTTCCAGCCCAGCCTCTGGTTGACCTCGTCAATGGCGTCCTGGGAGGCGCCGGCGCCGAGGGAAACGGCCCCCGGGCTGCCCGGCATTGCGTGCACCAGCAGGAATGCCAGCACCGCAACCACCAGCACGGTGGCCAGCGCCATCAGCAGGCGCTTGGTGATGAATAGTGCCATGGTGACCTCCATCGGTCAGGTACCGTCCCGGTGGGCCCCTGCCTGAGGGCCCGCCGGGACGGTGCGTGGTGTTAGCTGGCCGGGGTGTAGGACGAGAGGAGCGGGTAGGCGTTGGTGCCGGCGAACTTCACCTGGGCCACCTTCTTGGTGTTGTAGCCCTGGTTGGTCAGCGCCTCGTAGAGCGGGATCATCCAGCCGGACTCCACCAGGCGGTTGTTCAGCTTGGTGGCGGCTGCCTTGACGGCGGCGTCATCCTTGGCGGCGGCCAGCTCGCCGGTAGCGGCGCTCAGCTGGTCGTCGGTGGCCTTCTGGACGTTAGTGAAGCCGTTGAGGATGGCCCCGTACATCACGCCGACCGGGTTGTCCCAGTTCAGCGGCGCATAGCCCAGCGGAGTGGTGGCGACGGCGGCGAACGCTTCGTCGGTGGAGGCGGCCATTTTAACGTTCATGGTGATGCCAACGGCGGCGAGGTCCTTCTGGACTGCCTGCAGGTCCGTCTGGGTCTGGGCGCTGGCGATGATGGTGAACTCAAACCCGTTCGGGTAGCCGGCCTCGGCGAGCAGGCTCTTGGCCTTCTCCGGGCTGTACGCAAACTTGGTCTCGAGGTCCTTGCTGAAGCCGGCCGAATCCTTGGGCAGCGCATTCCAGGCGGGGATGTCACCCTTGTGCAGGGCGTCCACCAGGGCCTGGCGGTTGATGGCGTACTGGATGGCCTGGCGGACCTTTTCCTGGCCGAACGCCGGCGCGGTCTTGCCTGTCTTGTCGAAGGAGATCATGGTGTTGACGGTGCCGCCGATCTGCGAAACGCCGACGCCCTTGGACTTGGCGAAGTCAACGGTGTTCGAGGTCAGCATGGCCACGTCGGCCTGGCCGGAGACCAGGGCGTTGGCCCGGGCCTGGGGGTCCGGGACAACGCTGAAGACAACCTTCTTGTAGGCGTACTTGGCAGCGTCCGCGCTCTTGTCGTTCTTCACCAGGACGTACTTATTGCCCTTCACGGTGGAGGGATCAAGGGTGTACGGTCCGGAGCCGTCGGGCGTGGCGGCCAGGGTTGAGGTGTCGGTGACTCCGTTCTTGCCCACGATCATGCCCGTGGTGGAGGCCAGGTTCTTCTCGAATCCGGGCTGCGGCTTGGCGAAGGTCAGTGCCACCTGGGTGGGGCTGACCGCGTCCACGGAGGTGATTTCCTGGGCGCCGCCCTTGGCCACGGCGGAGTAGGCGCTCAGCGCGGGATCGGACCGGCGGTCCAGGTTCGCCTTGACCAATGCGGCATCAAGCTTGGAGCCATCCGTGAACGCCACGCCGTCCTTGAGGGTCAGCGTCAGGACGGTGTTGTCAGCGTTGTAGCTGAACTCCTTGGCCAGGCCGGGACCTGCGGAGCCGTCCGGCTGGAGCGTCATCAGGCTGTCGTAGAGGCCTTCGAAGAACTGGCGCTGCGCTGCCGAGACGCGCAGCGGGTCAAAGCCGAAGGAGGCCGAGTCGCTGTCGACGGCCAGGGTCAGGCTGCTGGTATCAGCCTTTGCGGCTGCCTGGCTGGACCCGCCGCCGCAGGCAGCCAGGGAGCCCACCAACAGGGCGCCGGCCAGAACGGCGGAGCTCGCACGGGCTGTGGAGTTCGGAAGTTTCATGTAGTGCGCCTTTGCATTCTGATGTGATGACGGAGGAACGGTTGTGGGGGCTGGCTGCTCGCCGGCTCCCTTCAAGAATCCGTTGGGGCAAGCGGGACCAAACATGACAATGTCATTGATTGAAAAAGTATTGTGGCGGCGGTCACGCGGGCCCACAGGATGGAAACAGGCAGCGAGGCCTGGATGCCTCCGGATGGCATCGTCATGAAAGGAATTCCTATGACCAACCCGTTTCCGCACGACTTCCTGTGGGGCGTGGCCACCGCGGGCCACCAAGTGGAAGGCAACAACGTCAACAGCGACACCTGGTTCCTGGAGCACCTTCCCGGGACGATCTTTGCCGAGCCCTCCGGCGACGCCGTGGACCACTACCACCGCTACCGGGAGGACATTGCGCTGATCGCCGGGCTGGGCTTCACCAGCTACCGCTTCTCCCTTGAGTGGGCCCGGATCGAGCCGGAGGAAGGCCACTTTTCAGTGGCTGAGCTGGACCACTACAAGCGGGTGCTGGAGGCATGCCACGAGCAGGGCCTTACGCCGGTGGTCACGTTCCACCACTTCACCTCACCGCTCTGGCTCCTGCAGCGCGGCGGCTGGGAGGGCCCGGAGACTCCGGAACTCTTCGCCCGCTATTGCCACCGCGTGATGACCCACCTCGGTGACCTGATCGGCGTCGCCTGCACGCTGAACGAGCCCAACCTTCCGTGGCTGTTGGAGTCCTTTGGCATCGGCGGCGAGGCACCGGAAAACCGCGGAAATGTTCCCATGTGGGCTGCCGCCGCCCAGCGCCTGGGCGTTGACGCCAGCACTGTTGCACCCTTCCAGTTCTGCTCCACGGAGGACGGTTTCAGCGTGAAGCTCGCGGCGCACAAGGCGGCAACGGCAGCCATCAAGGGGCACCGCCCGGACCTGCAGGTGGGCTGGACCCTGGCCAATTCGGACATCCAGGCCCTGCCCGGTGGTGAAGAAATTGCGGACCGCGTGCGCCGCGACGTCAACGAACGCTTCCTGGCGGCTTCCCGCGGCGATGACTTCGTGGGCATCCAAACCTACGGGCGCACCGTGTACGGCCCGGATGGCCATGCGCCTGCGCCGGAAGGTGTCCCCACCAACCAGATGGGCGAGGAAATCTACCCGCAGGCGCTGGAGACAACCATCCGTGAGGCCCACCGCATTGCCGGGGTTCCCGTGATCGTGACGGAAAACGGCCTGGCCACGGAGGATGACACGCAACGGGTGGCGTACCTGAAGGCAGCGCTCGACGGCGTGGCCTCCTGCGTCGCGGACGGCATCGAGGTCGGGGGTTACATCGCCTGGACCGCGTTCGACAACTTCGAGTGGATCTTCGGCTACCGGCCCAAGTTCGGCCTCATCGCCGTCGACCGCTCCACCCAGGAGCGGACCCCGAAGGAAAGCGCCCGTTGGCTGGGCAACGTAGCCCGGGAGCATTCTGCATCCCAGGTGACCCAGCCCGCGTAATAACAAGCAACGGCCCGGACCGCCCCGCGGCGGTTTCTAGGGGTCGTCGCAACACCTGTTGGTTAGGTGGTTAGTAGTAAATCACGTAAGCGCTCGGCTGGAGTT
>Ga0308158_10002629_pt1 | contig 16647 bp, 11 predicted proteins | sample PhyBR2_FD_201038 | JGI IMG/M metagenome (GOLD analysis project Ga0308158, IMG submission 201038) | Phyllosphere microbial communities from UC Gill Tract Community Farm, Albany, California, United States - DLSLB.R2 | ecosystem: Host-associated > Plants > Phyllosphere > Unclassified | place: USA... | reverse complement strand
ACCGGCTGGCCGGCATGCTGCCACGGCGCAGCAATCAGGCGATCGCGTTTGCACCCACACTACCGCTGGCGCTGCGCGGCGCGATCGATGTCGCGTCGTACGCGCCATCCGGCCTGCCGCACGCCAATGACGATCTGCTGCTGCGCGTGCAGAAGCTGTATGAAGGCGATGCCCAGCTGAGCGGACTCTGGTCGACGGCGCTCAAGGCGCAGGGCATGGCTGGTGCGACCGAAGGCAGCAAGGGCCAGCAGTCTCCGGTCGAACTGGGCAAGACCGCTGCCGGCTTTCTGGCGCGCGCGGACGGCCCCCGCATCGCCATGATCGAAACCAACGGCTGGGATACGCACAGTGCGCAAAAAGGGCGCATGGCCACGCAGCTGAACAACCTCGATGACTTGATCAGCGGACTGCAGCAGGGCCTTGGCGATGCATGGCGTCACACGACGATTCTCGTTGCCACCGAGTTCGGGCGCACCGTCGCGGCAAATGGCACAGGCGGGACCGACCATGGCACGGCATCGGCTGCCATGTTGATTGGCGGGGCAGTGAAGGGCGGGAAGATCGTCGCAGACTGGCCTGGACTTGCGCCGGCGGACCTGCTCGATAACCGTGACTTGCGACCGACTCTTGGCCTTGACGCGCTGGTGGCGCAGGCCTGCGCCGACGCGTTTTTGCTTGATCCGCAACGCACTGCGCAGGTGTTGTTCCCTGACTCGCGGCCGGACAAGGCGTCATCGCGTCTATTGCGCGGCTGAGTCAACTGGCGGCCGCGCATCGACGCAGGGCCGCGACTGCGTTAGTTCTCAGGGACGCAGCGGGCGCTTTTCACGTTTCCCATGCTGCAGGTAGTGCTGCTCTGGATCGACGCCTGCTGCTGCCACGTCCGGATTGGCCAGCAGGTACAGCTGCGGATCAAAGGCGGTCGCCGCATGCCAGGTGGTTTGCCCGGGCGACGTCGCTTCAATAAAACTCTCGGGTATCGCATAACCGGCGACACGATTGGGGACAGGCTCACCCGTCACGATGTTGGTGAGCGTACGGAATGCGATGCTGCCATAAAACGGGTCGGACATCATCGGCGTGTAGTACGCACAGTCGTCGAAAAAGTAATGGGTGACCTGTGACCAGCGGGTGCGGCCCGGGTCGAGTTGCTTCGTGCCGCCGTGCATCAGGTTGGCAGCCCATATCAGCGCCTGTCCCTTCTTCGCATGGAAGTAATCCGGCTGCGCATCATGGGCTTCCACCAGGTCGCGCCACATCGACTCGTAAATGGCCTGCGACTTCGTCCCTTCCAGCTCCGCAATACACTTGCCGATGTGTTCATTCGTATAGATCGGCCAGCGATGGCTGCCGGGAAAGTACATCAGTGGGCCATTGGACGCATCGATATCTTCCATCGCGACCCAGACACCGCACATGAAGCGTTCAGGGCTGGAGCTGAAGTGGATCGAGTCGGTATGAAAATGCTGCTGGGTACCGACCGGGAAGTTCAGCGTCTGGAAGGGCCAGGCCTGGCGGCCGTACAGTTGTGACAGCAGGGCCAGCACCTTCTCATTGCAGGCGATGCGCTTGACGTTGTCGTCGAACTCCCAGGCGTCTTGTACGCGCAGGCTGATGCCGGCTTTGTGGCCGTGGTCACGCCAGTCCTCGAAATCGTAGTGGGGGTGAAGCTTTTGCTTGATCGCCTCGGCCATCGAGTCGAAATCCTGATCGGGGAAGTCCAGTACTGCGTAGCCTTTGGTTGCCAGTTCGAAGGCTATGCGACGGGTTTCTGGATCGATGGATTCGTCGAAGATGCGCGCGAATAAGGATGTTCAACACTGGGAACGCCAAGTAGCGAGTTTTTGAAAGGCATAATAAATATTTAATTCATATAATATTGAAATAGTAATCTAGTGATTATGGGCAGAAAATGGTTTTTTTGAAAAAATATGTTCGAATCTTAAGTTATCATCTAGAGCGTTAGTTCTTGGCTGCGCGAATTAGGTTGCGCGAAAGCAGTGAACGTGTAGTGGTGGTGTTCAAGCATGCCATCCGCCACTGTATCAGTCGCGCCATACAGTACACCCTCTTTAATGAAAGGACAAAATCGGCTGTACCATTTTTCATCGAGCAAAATATGTTGATGCTATTGCTAACGAATTCATGCCATTTGAGTAGCCTAGTATGGTTAGTGCATAAAGAAAGAATCTCGATGGCAAGAATATTGGGGTTAGTAAGACCGTCCCTGTCGATAGGCAAGTCTTGATAGCGAACGCCAATATATAAAATCATCGATGAATACCATGTCGATCACGATAATGGGGCAGGCGAGGAAGTTGGAAAGATAAGTTCACGTTCGAAGAGAAAGAAGACATCTTGTAGGAACAAGCATGGGGCGACGTAAGTAGGGCTGAGGATGTGTTAGATATATTTTTGCTAATTCTTGTATTTGCGCTGCTTCAACCAATCGACCCGGTATATATAAATATAATTCAACATAAACGTCTGCATTCTATAAGATCGAAAAAAATTCCGCCAACTATATAGAACAACTAACGCGACTGGAACTGTTCTCACAAGTGAAAGATTTGCAAAACGAGTTAAATGCTGCAAGAAATGTCGATAGCCCTGGCGAGCACGATTAAATAATTTACAACCACAGAAATTATAAGGGTCGTAGTATCGATCAATTTCAACAATTTATTTATTTTAATCGTCTAATTAAAAATAGCGTTTTCAAATTTTATTGATTTTAGCTGGTTAGCAAAACCATTGCTAAATCTCGGGCATAAATGCGCAGTTCAGGCACAGCAGTTGCCTCCCATTTATCAGCCTTTAAAAGAGGTCCAACATAGTAAAGCGAGGATGAAATCTTTCCGCCCCCTCCAATTACCGCTCCATTGGGTGCTAAGTGAAGTCCCAATCCTAGTTTATCCGGCGTAATCCTATTCTCAGAAATAAGTTGTCTAACTAACTCGTTATCAACTCGTTCTAGATTTGAAGCTGGACCAGTGCAATTTATTACGTATTCAGCTTGTATATTTAGCATTTCTAACGAGCCACGAGGCTGAATATGCACTTTTACATGGTTTTGCATTTCCTCGAAAGATTTTATTCTTCCAGCAAACGTTTTTACTATTCCGTTAGTTTTCGCAACTTCAAACCGATCATGAATAATTGCAGCGACCCGATGACGATGGCTATCCCAATAGGGCTGAAGGTGTCTTATGAATTGGCGCCGTTGCTTTTCGCCCATTTTTTCCCAAATAGCGGTGGTATGAGGACGAAGTGCAGCAAAAGCATCTCTCCAGTCGCCACCAGAATTTTTAAGAGCATTGATCTCTTTTAGGAAAAATTTAAGCTGACTACTAACTGTATTTTCATGTCCGAGCAGTTTCTCAAGTGCATATGACGTAGCCGGCTTGTGGGTTGTATGGCGATGTGGCTGAGGTAATAGACCACGGCGAGATACTGCAGTTATAGAACGGTTCGAATTTCTTCTCAGTAAAGATATGCTAGCGTCTACTGCAGTAAGTCCTGTCCCAAGTAAAAGAACAGGGGATGTTGCAGGAATTTTTGAGAAATCCTCCATATTCCACGGATCTCTGATATAGCGAGAACTATTGTAAAATGTGCGATCAAGAACATCTGGATTACTCGATGGAAAATGACCAAAAGCAAGAACAAGTTTGTTCCATTTGTAGCATCTATCATCGGATAACCACACGTATCCACCATCGACATCAAATTCAAGTCTTTTTGCTTCGCCGATAACACGGTTCAGCTTTAAATTCTTAACTGACGACTTTTCAGAAGTAGTCAACAAATTCTCTAGATAATCCCCATAGATTTTTCTTGAGATGAATGATCCTGCGGAAACAGCTGGATCGATAGACTGAGCGAATTTTAAAAAATTTGATGGGTCATCTGGAAATGCGCTCATGTTCCCGCATGGAACATTTAGCGTATGATCGGAGCTCTGCGTTCCATAGGCGAGTCCACGTGCCATTCTTCCACTTCGATTCAATAAAAGAATCTCAATTTTTTCCGATGGCGAACTTCGTAGCAGATGGACGGCCGTCATTACTCCAGAGAAGCCAGCACCGATGATCAAGATTTTTTTCATATTTGTAAAATGAATATGGATATGCGAAAATATTATACATAAAGCGGTGACCTTCGTCACGCGTTTCCGATGTTTGAGAGTTATTACTCATCCGAGGCTAATTTAGGGGTAAAAATGAAGTCCGCAAATACGATCTGGCATGAGGCTAGCGTCACCCGAGAGAATCGCGAAAATTTAAATGGTCATAGGGGTGGGGTTATTTGGTTTACAGGTTTATCAGGCTCAGGAAAATCTACGTTGGCACATGCAGTTGAGATGCAGCTTCATCAGATGGGATGCCGAACGGTGGTACTGGACGGGGATAACGTTCGGCACGGACTATGTGGTGACTTAGGTTTTTCGGACGCTGACCGAAAAGAAAACATCAGACGGGTAGGTGAAGTCTCAAAGTTATTCGTCGATGCAGGCATCATAGTCTTAACGGCATTTATATCGCCGTTTCGAATTGATAGAGAGAGTGTAAGAGACTTGCTATCCAAAAGAGACTTTATCGAAGTGCACTGTCAGTGCCCTGTGTCAAAGTGCGAAGAGCGTGACGTGAAAGGTCTATATAAGAAAGCGCGTGAGGGCGCTATTAAGGACTTTACTGGAATATCTTCTCCTTATGAAACTCCGCTTAATGCTGAATTGACACTGGACACAGAGAATCAGTCAATAGATGATTCAGTTTTCAAAGTTCTCAAGTTATTGAAAAATATCGAAATTATTGATTCGCAGCCAACGAAATTCAGTAAAGGTGAGCCGACATGTATATCGACGAATTAGTCATCAAAAATATTTGTGACATTGCCGTTGAAGCAGGAGATGCAATTCTAGAAATCTATAACTCGAAAACGGATGTGTCTATCAAAAACGATGGCTCGCCGCTTACGGAGGCTGACATCGCAGCAGACATAATAATTAAAAAACGACTGAAAGCACTATTTCCTGGAATTTATTTGGTTTCAGAGGAAGATTGTCCAGCAATCTTTGAAAAGCACGAATTGTTCTTCCTTATTGACCCGCTTGATGGAACTAAAGAATTTATTAAGAGAAATGGCGAATTCACGGTTAATATCGCGCTTGTCCATAAAGGTTATCCTATAGCTGGTGTAATTTACGCACCCGCCCTAGGCGAACTGTATTTTGCCAGTTCTCGTACAGGGGCTTGGAAAAAAAAATACGGACTAAAGGAAAGAATTATTTGCCAAAAATGGAGCGTAAAAAGACGTCTGCGTATAATTGGTAGCCGTTCTCATATCTGTGAGAAGACGCTTAATTGGATGAATGCGTTAGGGCATCAATATGACCTTATATCAGCTGGCAGCTCTTTAAAATTCTGCAGAGTCGCGGAAGGCGCCGCTGACTTGTATCCTAGATTTTCGCCAACCAGCCAATGGGATACTGCCGCTGGTCATTGTATATTGGAGCATGCAGGCGGCTCCGTTACAAATAGTAGCGGCCAGGCCTTCATGTATGGAACGGATCTTCCAATCATAAATACCGCATTCATTGCTACGAGCTCTGTAGAAATATTCAATCCTGATAATTATATAATCAAAAGATAATTAACTGGTGATCCGTAGCCCAATTTCAGTTGGGTGGTAGCCCAGTTCTTTAATATACGGTTCTAGTTCGTTATCCAGATAAATTTTTACACGTTCATCAATCGAGCTTACCCACCCGTTTAACTGTTCAAGACTTGCTCCTCCTTCTGAAAATAAAGTGTCTGATCCAGCTATACCTAGATTTTCGGTAATAAAAGAACTAGCTTGTTCAGGCTGACGTGCAATATCTTCAATATAGAGTTTATGAACTACGATATTCTTCAGGGAAGCAATTTCTTGTATGTGATTCCAGGCTTCTAAATAGCTTCCAAGCCATTCAGTTGCAACATCAAAAGTAGGTGGCCCCCATGGCATTCGCACTAATGACGCGGCAATTGATCTAGGGTCTCTCATCACGTGAATATAGTGACCATTTGGGGCCAGCCTATGCAATAAATCCAGTTGCAGAAGGCTATGAGGCGTTTTCTCTAAAAAAAATTTTACAAGTTCGGGATTTTCTTTACTATTCTTTGCGATGGAACTTAAATCATGAATAAGCTCTCGACATGCCTGAAAAAAAAATTCAGGAGTCTGTCTATGTGGTAAAGCAGAGCGTTTAAACTTTAAAATAAATCGATACGCAAGTTTTTCAAAGTCAGAGCGTGCCCCATACCTTGAAAGTGAAACTTGATTTGGAACATCGTCATCTAACAGCGCACCTACAAGCTGCAAAAATCTTTCCACCGCAATCGGAGCACGTTGCGGTGAGAATTGTGTGACTAGTGCATTGTATAAATCCCAGATACCATCTGTCTCTGAGAAAATTTTCAATTCAACATCTGGGAAAGTGCAGATTTCAGGATGGGCGGACAGCGCTGCAGCAAAAAATGAAGTCCCGCTACGGCCTGGTCCACCGACGAAGATAGTATTTGATGAAATCATACGAGTCAATTAATAATCGGATCGAAGGTTAATGATAGGAATGCGCCCATTGCTCCTCGAACTTGATCGGTAGCAACCAAAGCCTGGGCTTCATCGTTCGTTGTCAAGAAAACTTTCGCGTCAAACTTTGCGCATGGGGCTCGACCCTCTTTAGCACCAGAATGGTAAAAATGCGAAATAGGACATGTAATAGATCCTAATCGAATTGCTTCTGCGATATCTTTATATGTTGAAAGGTACCATTTGCTATCGAAGTATGGGATCGGCTCGAGAGAGTTTTCTAACCCTGTAGTCAGATAGTGCCAAAGTAGAGTACCTTTGATTGTTCCTTTGTGTTCAATTAATTGGTGTTTCTCATACGCTTTTGCAGTTGAGTAATAATAATCAGCGATGAAAAATTCATTAGGATTGTACATCAATGATGATCCTAGCTTGATATAGTGATCAAGTGGATTTTTTACAATCTTGTCTTCGATCGCTTTCCGAACATCTGGATATTTTTGCAAATAGTACTTCGTATCGAACAGCTCTGAGAACGCTGTGCTTGCGCTGTACAAAGACAAACGAATCCCATCAACTAGCCCTGGTCGCTGGGTTTGCAACCACCTATGATAACAATTCCCAACAGTTTCAAAGGGGTTGGGAAATGCCTGCTGGAGATCGTGACTACGCCGGTAAAGCTTTCTCATCTCAGCATTGATTAACGAACCATTGTCAAAGAAGTCAAAACCAAATCGCCATTTTTCAAGTTCTTTTTGGCCGTGCCGTGTGATGGCATCTTCATAAATACGCTCAATCTCTGCAGTTGCGGCATTACAAGGGTCAAAGATTTCTCGTACAGTTCGATGAACGCCTGTTGGACCGGTCCCAGAAAAGTGGTAAGTAACCATAGGATAACCATTGATAACGAAAGCAGTCTCGTCATTAGCCCTTTCCTGCGTAATTGAGCGACCATATAAGTTCCAGCTCGCGACGTCGATATTTGGTACGCGCAAAATCTTTACACCTTCAAACATGGCAGGAACCATGTCCATCCAGCGCTGATCTGTAAAAAGCCCGCGGTCCTTATCATCAAAGCAGTATTTGTCCAAGCGTGCAGCCCACCACGCTGCAAGTTTTCTTCCGTTCTCGTCTGGTCTGACTACCAAATGTCCTAAATTATAAGTGCCGTGTTCAGCAACTGAAATTTCTGTTAACTGCACGCCGATATCAGAGTCAGCTGGTTGCAATATGTGCGGCACCAAACCAATTGAGCTGTTGCCTAGATATTCATCAAAAACCTGTAGTGGATGAAAAACGTAGCAATCTGGATCCAGATAAAGAAAGATATCAGCGTCGCTTTCGTCAATTAACTTTGCTAATGCTCTTCCTTTTACCGCAGTACATAACTCCATTACGTTGTGTTCAAATATCCAGGCCGCTGAGTATCCAAGGTATTCAGGTGTCCAAATCGCGTCAAATGGCTCTGCAGCCAAGTCAAGCCATTCAGGGATATTGTCGTTTAATAGAAGAACTAAGCTCGTGTTTGGTGAATGCTTTGCTATACTTTCAGCTAAAACTCTTGCTTTTGGTAAGTAATTGATAGAGCAGCTTGTGTAAACTTGAATCTTCATTTTTTTTGTATCTCAATTTCATTGTTTGAGCGATAGGCAGAAATTTGGCGTTTCAATAGCGTAATTTGCTTTGCCTGATCCTTTAGTTGTTTGTTTTGCTGCTCTATAAGTGCGGACTGGGTGTATTGCGTTCCTTTGAATGAGCGACTGAGAGTTTGCCACATTCCTTGAGAGGTCGCGTCGCTTCGTATTAGATCGTGTAAAAATCCCGAAATGTCATGTGTCCATTTTGTACGATCCGTCATCGTTACCGTATTCTCCCCGACGCAACGTAGCGAAATATGACTTACTATTGCATTTAGCTCGAAAAGCTCAGGAAGGTCAGGCGCACAAAGGAATAGAAGAAATAATGCATAGTCCTCACTTAAATCGTAATTGAGAACGGCTTTTTCTAATCTAGAGGTCGCGAAAATGCGCGGAATTACAAGTGCGCAAATTGGCAGTGCGTTAACTCCAGAATACATTTGGACCCAATTAGCGTTAGAGTAGGTTATTTCATTAACGCTTTCTGAAAGAATATGGATTCCTGTTTCATTTTCAATCCATTTTTCTTTGTGCACTTGAGAATCAGTGATAATTATGGGTTGTGCTTTCCTGAATAACGCTGGCGCAATTTTCTGGAATGCGAATATATCTAGATAATCATCATCGTCCAGAAACATAACATATTCACTGGATGCATTATGGATACCAGCTACAAGATTCCCCACTCTGCTGTGTAGCGTTGAGCGGTTCTCGGCGATAACTAAATTCAAGTTTGGAAAATCTTTTTTAAGAGCTATCAAATTCTTATCGATAGATTTTTTTTCGCTGTCGGTAGCTAAGACAATTTCCAATTCCATTTTTTCAAGGCGTGATCTTGATATAGTAGTAAGTAGCCGCCTTAGCAAATAAGCTCTGTTAAACTGTGTTCTGACTATAATGCTGATACTAAGAGGCCTACAATATCTAAGGATTACTTGGCTAATCTTTTCTTCATGATCTATTTTTGAAAAAGGATTCGGTCTGGGCAATACTCTACCATCTGCAAGCTTTTCAGGATAATTTTGCGAAGGGATGGCTATGGAGCCTGATAAGGTCTTGATTTCTGCACCAGGGAGTACATCTTCAAATCTTGCACAGAGCTCATTTTCCAGCTTTATAATATCGCGGGCCATATAGTGACCATTTATGCCGGCAGAAAGTGTCGGACAGAACAAGGATATTTTATTTTTTAAGTATCCCTCAAGAATCAGCACGGGTTCCAGAGAAATATCCAGATGAGCTTCATTTTCGTCTAGTACTCGTCTGAGATGTTCTGCTTGAGCAATATAAAGGTCAGGTAGCGCATCCGTAATTGGGCGCATTTGTAAGCTTATTGGTAAAGAGGGAGCAAGGCCACTATAAAGTGCATTATATCGTTCCCCGTTCTGCCCTTTCCCCCCAGCAGCACAGATAGCCCATTGATCTTCAAAAGGAACAGTTAAGTCAAGAGTCTCTTGCACTCTTTCAAAAAGTGCATAGTCCAGTACAAGTGACCTGTTGCGAATCACTACTACGGCTGATACATTTGGACCTGAAACTGCTAGATTAAGAACGTCGGCTACTCGGGCGCTTGAGAACGTGCGATGAATTATTTGTGTTTCTGATAAAAAATCTGATTCAACGTTACCATTATTTTGAAATGTATCACGCAGGATAACAAAAACAATATTTTGGAGCCGTGGGAACTTATTCGAGGGAGCAAGGATCGCGTACATTTATTGCCTTTGGTTTAAATTTCTGACAACTATATTATTAAGCTTTAAATTTAATGATAAATGTTATTTCGGAAATGATCCGATTCTCGGCTTTTGCGATCGTGGTGGAATTGCTAATCCTCCAAACGCATGACTGTTAACATCAAGGTTAAGGCTTGGGTGGTACGTTAGGTCGCATAGTAATGTATGCCCCCAGTTTGAGCGTAAATATTCTATCTCGCGTTGTGCTCTAGCTCTTTTTTGCGGAGTATCTTCGTGACCACGACTGGCTGATTCTGCGTGGAGCAGCTTTACATTTGGCGGCCATATTATGCGTTTTCCTAAAGCACGAACTTTCAAGCATAAATCCACATCATTAAAGGCCACTGGGAATGCAGTTGCATCCATCCCGTCAACGTCCAAGAAATCCTTTCGGCTCAAGAAGAGGCATGCTGCTGTACATCCACTAACTTCTTGTACTAACTGATTGCGTCCGTGGTCCCCCCAGTCTGCATCAGCTAACACGTTACCAAAATGGCCGGCCACATTCCCTACCCCAAGCAACACCCCGCCATGCTGCACCATCCCATTCGGCCAAAGCAGCTTGGCACCAACTGCACCAACACCTGGCCGCAATAGCTGCGAGACAATCTCGTCAAGCCATCCATCATGCAGCGCCTCAATGTCGTTGTTCACCAAGCCAATGATCTCGCCACTGGCCTGTGCAATTGCCCGATTGTTCAAATCCGCATAATTGAATGGCCCTGGCATCGGCAGCACCCGCACACCCAGCTGTTCGATCTCCGCAAAGTAGGTAAGCGTCGCATCGTCAGTCGAACCGTTGTCGATAATGATGATCTCGAGTTTTGGCCAGTCGGTGAAGCGCTGGATCGAGCTGATGCACCGCTGCAGCAGGTCGACACGGTCACGCGTCGGGATCACCAGGCTGATGGTCATGTCCCGCGCGCCTTCCGGCAACGGATGACGCGCACGCCGCGCCGCCCAGGCGACGCCTTGCGGTGCATTCGGCAATGGCTCAAGCACTGCCTGCGGCTGCACTGCCAGCGATGCACGCGTGGCCGCTGCAAAACGCGCGCTGCGTTCTTCGGTATTTAATGGCGACAACACGCGCAGCAGCACGCGCGGCACGTGCACGACGCTGGTGGCGCCGGCGTCCCATACCGCGGCCAGTGCATCCCATGCAAAGCCGGCGGCATTGTCGATGTCTCGCAAACTCTGTGCGACATCGCTGCGCACCAGCAGGAAATCGAGCGGATAGTCGCTCGCGAACGCGTAATCGGGATTCCATGCGGGCTTGAACCACGGCCGGCCTTCAAATTCACTGTCGGTGTACACGACTTTCGCATCCGGCAGGGCAAAGCCTTCCAGTGCGTACGCCAATGCGTGCGGCGTCAGGGTGTCGCCGGCGCGTACGCAGCCAATGACGTCGCTGCCGGATGCCAATGCCTGCGCCAGCAGCGCCGGGAATGGTTGCCCCGAGAAGGTCCGCGCCATCATGCCGTGCTGCGCTTGTATGCTGGCGATCGTGCGTTCCAGCTGCGCCGCATCGGCGTCGCCCGTGACGATGATGGCGGTGCTCAGGGTCGGCAGCGTTGTCGGTCCCTCGCGGTCGAAGCGGGCCGACCATTCCGGCCAGGCCGACATGGGCAGGCTGCGCGGCAGGTGCCGCTGGTAGATGTCGGCGACGTTCACCAGCAATTCGTCGGCGTCGGGCGGCAGCAGGCCGGCCAGGCCATCGAGGGCGCAGCAGATCGTCAGCGGGCTGCCGTTCAGTGGGCGGCCCTCTTCGTCCACCACACGCACGCTGTGTATGGCGCCGTCTGCCAGTGAGGCGGGCAGGGGGAGGTCGAAGCCATGGGCGCCGTCGATATGGCCGCGCATCGATGGGAAGATGATATTGGCGGTCGCTTGCGCCACCATGTCGTTGCCGACAAACGCGCGTACTGTCAGCGTCCGGTTCGGATCGGCCGGGTCGAGTGCCCAGCCATGCAGGCGCAGGCCGCCATCGCCGACCACGGTGTTGATGGCTGCCGCTGGCGGCAAGGTCGGCTGACGCAGGCGTACGTGGCCGGCCAGTGGCGCGCTGATGTTGGCAATGCGCGCCGAAATGACGCCGGCCGAATGTGCCGGCAGCGCGCCAAGATCGGCCACGAAGCCGTGGCAGACGTCGGCGGCGCCGAGTGCCGCCAGGCCTTCGAGCAGGTCGGATCGGGCGACGTCGGCAATGATGCAGGCGATGGGTTCGTCATCGAGGCACACTTCGACCACGACGCGGCTATTCGGCCGTTCGGCATCGATGGCCCAGCCATACACCAGTTTGTCGTGAAGTCCATCTACTACGCCATGCCATCGCACCGCGACTGCGGTAGCGCCATCAGGTATTACAGATTCGGTGTTCATTACGAAGAAGGAAAGTCAGGCAGCCTTGGCACCTGGGTTGCGGGACATCCAGTCGTTCAGCCAGGCGGCAGCATCGAAGCTGTCGTCGAGAAGGACGGGGCGTACCCGGGAGGGCAAGCCCGCTGGGGAAGCGGTCAGCACGGCGCGGCAGCCGGCAACCTGGAGCAGGCGCACGTCGTCCAGCAGCGGCAGGGCTTCGCCGAGCAGCGCCGGAACCTGGTCGACCACGCCGGTATGCAGCAGGGCGTCGCTGGCGCCGCCAAGAATCAGCAGGCGCAGCCGCAACTGCGGCCGGCCGGCAATGATGCGTGCCAGCGCCAGTACCTGGCGTGCCATCGGCGCGAGCGGATCGTGGCGCCAGACGGCGATGCGTTCGTAGGACGAGGCCAGTGCCGTCAAGTTCGCCGGGATCGGTTTTTTGGCGACGGTGTTGGGCAGCGCGGCCGTGTATTCGGCCGTCTCGGCCTTGCGCAGCCATGCGGCCGCGCGCGATTGGACGAGTGCGCTGCGCAGCAGGTCGCGCGCGCCAGAGAGCGGGTCGTTGCGCTGGAACGCGGCGAATTCGCCGTAGTAATCGGGATAGCGCGCCACGACCACGCCGCGGTTCTGCGCCACGCGCAGGGTCTTCTCGGCGCGGAACGACACCGTGCCTTCGTGGGCCACGAACACGCCGGTGGCTTGCAGATGGCGCCAGCCGGCGGCGCGTGCGCGCGCGCACCAGTCGACTTCTTCGCCGTAGCCGCGATTGAGCGCGGTGCCGTCGAGCATGCCGATGGCGTCGAGCACCGTGCGGCGGATCAGCATCGTGAAGCCGCAGCATGACGGCAGCTCGATGTCGGCGCCACCCGGCGCGGCGCGTACGGCGGCGGCGGTCTGGTCGATCAGCGCGAGTTCGCGCGTGTCGGGCGCCGGTGCGGCCTGGCTGATCACCGGGAAACTGCTGATCTCGCCATTATTGGTCCATGGCGTTACCGACGCCACGTCTGGCGTGGCATACAGCGCCGTGGCCAGGCGGTCGATCCAGTCGCCGTGTACCTGGGTGTCGGCATTGAGCAGCAACACGTCGTGGTCATCGAACATGCGCATGCCGCGGTTCACCGTTTCGATAAAACCGAGGTTGCACGGATTGCGCAGCAGCGTGAGCGCGCCGCTGGCGGCTTGCTTGTCGAGCCAGGCGGAGACGGCCGGTTCGGGGCTGGCGTCATCGACCACGACGATGCGGGCCGACGTGTGGTTCAGCGCCAGGCTCGTCCGCACACTGTCGATGCAGGCCCGTACCAGCGCCAGGTCGCGGTACACCGGCACCACGATCGACACCGGACGCGGGGGAGCCGTCACGGTGGCGTCGGGCGCAGCGTCGGCGCGGATCGATGGCGCCGGATAGAACGCCAATGGCGAGCCGGGCAGCAATTGGCGGCGGCCATCGGGTTGGAGCAGGGTAAACGACCACACCGCGCCGGGGCGTGGCGGGCTCAAACGTACCCGCGTGCCGTCGCCGGGCAGGTCGAACTGGTATTGCGTGGTTTCATCGGACAGCAGCAGGGTCGCGCGTGGCGCGGTCGCACTGCTGGTGCCAAGAAAGACCATCGCTTCAATGGCGTCGCCTGCGGTCCAGCAGGCGCCGGTATGGGCGACGCCTGCTGTGCGCAAGATGGGTAGCAGGCTGGCGTGCTGGCCTGCGCGGCAGCGCGCGGGCAAAAAAGCAGGGCCCAGGCTGGCGACGTCGGCACGGCCGCCGTCCTTGAGCCAGCTCTGCAGCATGATGTCTTGTAATAACGGGTTTTCAGCTTCGGTCATCCATGCGGCATGCCATGCGCGGGCGGCTAACGATGGATAGCCCGTCTGCAGGATCTTGGCGCGCAAGATGGCTGGAATGCGTTTCATGGGGAAGCGGCGGCAGACGTACTCGGCAGCCAGCAGCGCATCGGCGTGGTGGCCCGCCGCGAACAGTTCAAGCGCTCGCGTCAGTAGTGCGTCGTCCCGCAAGCGGGACGTGCACGAGGTGAGGAAAAAGGGGGCGGGGCCCCCTTTTGGATGCTGCATATGACGACTGCTTAGCCGATTGGATCGACGATGGTGACGCTACCGACGATCTGGGCTTCGACACCCGACATCACGGCTTCGACGAACTCGACAGCAACGTCAGCACGCGACATGCCACCGCTCAGTTGAGCGATCCAGAAAGCGGAGCCGGCGGCATCGCCATCACGGGCCAGCAGACCGTCATAGAGTGCGTCGATAAATTGCGCGTTGGTCTGCGTTTTACCGGTGTACTCGGTAGCGTTCATGAAGCCGTTGGCGATCGACGTCAGGGAAACGCCGTCGTCAGCACGATCGAACCAGAAGTCCAGACCACCAGCATCTGCGGTACGACCCAGCAGCGCCTGATAGATATGGGCGACGACGGCCTGACCGGCGTCGTCTGCGAAGATCAGTGCATCGGTGCCGTTCAGCTGGACGAAGTCGACATCGGTGAATTCAACCGACACGTTGGTCTTCGTGTTGGTGATTTTCGACACACCATTGCTGGTGCTGATCGTGAAGTCATCTTCCACGCCGGCGGTCACGATGACCGTTTCGTTGTTACCGGTCACTTTGCTGGAACCTTGGGTAGCGTTCACGACCAGCTGGCCCGTGCCTGCAACGACCACGTCCTTGTCGCCAACGATGACTTGGGTGTTCTTGCCGTCAACGATGGTGATGGTGTCGGCGCCTGCGGTGCCCACGATGACGCGCTCGACGTCCACGCCAGCAACCGTTGCCATCGACGAACCGGCTTCAGCGGTATTAGCAGTAGCAGTGCCGATGACAGCGTTCACGCCGCCCGCACCCTGGAAGAACACGACTGGCGTATCGCCGGTCACGGTGACATTCGTCACTGCGTTCGCTGCGGTGTTCACGAACAGGACTTCAACACCGGCACCGCCGCTGATGGTGGCGTTATTGGAGGCGATGGCGGTGTCGACGACCACTTTCGTGTCGGTCGACGACGTCACCAGCGACAGGATCTGCTGGATCGTAGCGGCGTTGAAGACCTCGGTCGAGGTCGCGGTCAGTTGGGTGCTGACTGCTTGGGCGTTGCTCTCGTACATTTACTACTCCTAAAAGGATTAAAGTTTCCCGGTTTCGCCGGGCGCTCCAGGGGACAAGCATGCATAGCCAGGGCTGGCCGATGCGCGACGCACCTAAGAATTTATTCGACGTGGATATGGCAGCGTGTTCAGGACATCCGTTCTAAAAACCAACACGGTCCTGTTCCGATTCTACAGAGAAATTCTTTAAATATTCTCACCAAATGTCTCAATAAATAACTGATTGTCACGCATCTTGAATAGTCAAAAAAACGTATAGATACAGCAAGTTATGCAGCTTTGTCTGGAGTGACTTTACCGTGGAGGGTGCAGCGCGCAATGCTTGATCGTAGAGTGCGTCACCTTTTTTGTCGGATAACTGAAAAATACAACACTTCCTGACAGTTGGTATGTGGGATGGGTAGCAATTTGGCAAGGCACGCTGGAACGATCATGCAAACGTCGCTGGCGCAGCAAAGGCGGGGGCTGCGCGTATACGACACCGCGCGGCATGGCGCCGCGCGTGGAGTTGTTGCAAAAATGTGAAAAAGCGGCCACGAAGGCCGCCATATAACGACGTACTTAACGATCGCGCCCGGATTCTGTCGCCGATGTGTCCGCGCCACCGTCCGCTGCTTCACCGTCCGGCTCGCCCGGCGCCTTGGGCCGCGAGCCACCCGGTACGTCACCGGTTGCCTGCCCGTGGCTGGCCTGCGGTGCGCCGGCCGGGCCAACATTGCTTTCCGGCGAAGCTTTGGCAAAATTGCTGTTGATGCCCGATTGGCTGGTGCCCTTGGCAGGGTGGCCGATGCTCGAATCGCCGTCGGCGTCATTCGCCACGAAGCCTGCATACGAATCAGGGCCGCCGCCGCGCAGGCCAGTGTCTTTTGGGTCGTTGGTATTGTCGTTGTTCATGCTGCTCTCCTGGATACGTTGGTATGCCATGCAGTTGGGTGCATGGCGCCGACTTCCCAATAGGAGGGGAGAGCGTCCCGGCGTAGGACTGATCGCTCAGCGGCTGGCGCTGACTTTCTGCGACGGCCGCACGACGTGCAGCGGCGGGGCCAATGCAATCACCTGGTCGCGGCCGGCGGACTTGGCGGCGTACAGCGCGGAGTCGGCGCGCGCCAGCGTCGTCTTGAACGGTTCCCCGTCCAGCATGACGGTCGCGCCGATACTCAGCGTCAGCCGGCGTTGCGCGGCCGGCATCGTGCTGACGACCTCGCGCAGGGCGGCGGCCAGCGCATT
>Ga0308158_10002628_pt1 | contig 16648 bp, 13 predicted proteins | sample PhyBR2_FD_201038 | JGI IMG/M metagenome (GOLD analysis project Ga0308158, IMG submission 201038) | Phyllosphere microbial communities from UC Gill Tract Community Farm, Albany, California, United States - DLSLB.R2 | ecosystem: Host-associated > Plants > Phyllosphere > Unclassified | place: USA... | reverse complement strand
TGCATGGCGCAGGAAAGCAGCGGCGATATCAGCACTGCGGGTTGGGACGCGATCAACGCCGCAATGGCGGTGCTGTACCCGGAGCAGGAGCCGCGACATTTCGGCACGCTGCTGTCGCATACGCTGGGCGGCAACGATCCGTTGGACGGCATCAGCGTCTATTGGAGCGAGTCGCCGCGTCCACATTGGCACTACGTCAGCTACGGATTTTCCGAGCTGTACGACAAGCAGAGCGATGACCCACAGGAGAGCGGCTTCGGTTTCGAGCTGACGTTCCGGCTTGCTGCACAGGCAGGCGACGGCAAAAGCGGCGAGCCGCCGGCGTGGCCGATGAACCTGATGCAGAACCTTGCGCGCTACGTCTTCAACAGCGGCAACGTGTTCGAGGCGGGGCACCATCTCGACGCCAATGGCCCGATCGCGCTGGATACTGATACCCGGCTGCGGCACCTGGCCTTTGTCGCCGACCCGCAGTTGCCGGCCATCAATACCGCCAATGGCCGCCTCAATTTCCTGCAGCTGGTAGGGGTGACCGACGACGAGATGGCAGCGATCAGACGCTGGTCCACGCTCGGCGTACTGGCCGTGCTGGAGCCGGCGATGCCGCTGTGGATCACCGAGCTGGAGCGCGATTCATTGCTGCGCGATCCCGCCATTGCCGCGCAGCTGGACGTAGGCAGCCAGCGCGAAGGCTCCAGTACCGGCATGTTGTTTGTGGAAACACTGGACTGGTCGGTTGAAGGTGCAGTCACTACCCTGGTGCTGGGTGCAGGGCAGGTGCCCAGCGTGCTGGAACTGCTGCCGCTGCGGCTGCATCACGACAAGGCCCTGGTGCTGCTTGGCAAGGACCGCCAGTGGCGGTTTGAGCCGGGCCTGGTTGACGACGTACAAAGTGATGGCGACAGCGCGCGCTGTGTGCTGTCCGATGCGAGCCTGCAAGCGATGCTGGACAGCGTGCGTGCCGAGCGCGGTCTGTATCCGCTGCCGGGTGGCAAGCTGCAGATCGAAGTAAGGGCGACCTTGCTGCGTGATGGAAAGGGGGGCGTGATCCGCGAAATCGGTTGATCCTGCGGGCGCTGCGGCTTTCATTGCGCAGCGGCGTTATCGGTGGCGCGCCGCCGGCAAGGAAAACTCAAAGGCCGCGCCTTCGTCGCTATCCAGCAGGCGGATACGGCGATGGTGCAACTGCAGGATGCGGTGCACGATCAACAAGCCCAGGCCACCACTGTCCGGTCGCTGGCTGCCCAGCGCCGGTAGCGTGCTGAACAATTGATCGCGGCGTGCTGCGGGAATGCCTGGGCCGGTATCGGACACGCTGACCTGCACATCGCCATCGAGCGCGCGCAACGCCACCGTGATGCGGCCGCCAGCCGGTGTATGCCGGATCGCGTTGTCCAGCAGGTTGGTCAGCACCCGCTCGATCAGGCCGAGGTCGGCTTCCACCGGTGGCAGGCCAACGGGAATCACCGCATCGAGTTGCTGCTGGCGTGACTGCGCGGCCAGTTCGAATTTCTGGAAGACGTCCTGGACCAGATCCGGCAGCGAGAACGCCTGCAGCTCCAGCACCACACCGCCGTGTTCCAGTCGTGCAAGTTCGAACAAGGCCTGTGCAAGCCGACCAACCTTGTGGCTCTGCGACAGGGCGATGGCCAGGTAGCGTTGGCGCTCCTCGGCGCTGAGGCTGGCGTCCTTGAGCGCGAGGGTTTCCAGATAGCCATGCAATGACGACAGCGGTGTACGCAGGTCGTGCGACAGGTTGGCAACCAGTTCGCGGCGCTGCAGGTCCTGCTGCCGCAGCTGCTGCCATTGTTCGCTGACGCGCTGGCTCAGATGGGCAAAGCTGTGCTGCAGGATGCTCAGCTCGTCGCGTTCACCGGCGCGCAGCGGTGTCGGCGGCAAGGGCAGGCGCGGATCAGCGCTGTCCACGTCGAAGGATTGGATGCGCCGGGTAAGTTGACGTAGTGGCCGTGTCACCCAGCGGAACGCGATCAGTCCAGCCAGCAGCCCGATCACCGCGACGATCGCCAGCGACCATAGCGTGGTGCGCAGATTGCTATTGGCAGCGATGTCAGCAGCCAGTGCTTCACGTTGCTCGCCGACCAGCACCACATAGATGTAGCCGACCTGGCGGCCCTGTACCCACAGCGGGGCGGCGTTGAATACCTTGCGGCCGCTGCTGCTGCGCGGGTCGTCGCCGAAGATCGGCAGTTTTTTGCCGTTGAGCAGTGCCTGCACCGGTGCCAGGTCAACGCGGTCCCGCTTGAGGTGGCCTTCCGGCGCGTCATGGCCAAGGATGCGGCCCTCGTCATCCAGCAGATAGACCTCGACGCTGGGATTGACCGACATCAGCTTGCCGAACAGGGCACGCACTTCGCCATCGCGGATGCCGCGTGCATCCATCAACTCGCCGCTGCGGGCGATGTGCTCGGCCAGGCCGCGTGACAGGCGCTGCACGGTTTCCTGCTCGTGCATGCGGTTGCCGCGCATCTGTATCCAGGCCAGCGCGCCGCAGCAGATCAACAGCAACGCGCAGAACACCAGCGTCAGGCGCTGCGAAAGCGTCAGCCGGTTCATGCCGTGCTCCCGCCGTCGCTCGCCAGTTTGTAGCCACGTCCCCACACCGTGAGAATGCGCTTGGGCGCTGCCGGGTCGTGCTCGATCTTGTTGCGCAGGCGGTTGATGTGGGTGTTGACGGTGTGTTCGTAGCCATCGTGTTGATGGCCCCAGACCTGGTTGAGCAGCTCCATCCGCGAATACACCTGGTCGGGATGGCGGGCGAAGAAATACAGCAGGTCGAATTCGCGCGGGGTGAGTTCCAGCGGGCGCGCTTCCACCTGTGCGGTGCGTGCGACCGGGTCGATGCGCAGGCCGGCAACTTCGATCGCGCCAGCATCGATGCGCGCGTTCTGTGCCATCGCTTCCACCCGCCGCAACAAGGCCTTTACCCGCGCCACCAGTTCCAGCATCGAGAACGGTTTGGCCAGGTAGTCGTCGGCACCCAGTTCCAGACCGAGGATGCGGTGCAGTTCGCTGGCGCGCGCGCTGGTGATGATGATCGGCGTGTAGCGCGTCATTGCACGGGCGCGACGGCAGATTTCCAGGCCGTCCACGCCAGGCAGCATAAGGTCCAGCACCAGCGCATCCCATTGCCCGCTTTCCAGCAGGCGCACGCCTTCATCACCGCTGGCCGCATGGGTGACCTCATAGCCTTCGTCACGCAGGTGCATGCGCAGCAGGTTGGCGATGTGGACATCGTCTTCGACGATCAGGATGCGTTTGCTGCTGCTCATCGATGCCTGCGGTCGTTGGGGATGACTGGCATTGTGCTTGGACCGGCGCGCGGATGTGTCACGAAGAATTTAACTCTGCGTGAGGATTCCTTGACCTGCCCGGGCGCAGCATGGCCACATCGTCCCTGGCTGGAGAACGTCCATGTCGCTCACCCGTCGCAAGCTGCTCGGTATCGGTGGCATGGCCGCCGCTGCTGGCGTGCTGGGCCTGACTGCCTGCAACGGTCCGGCACCGGCAGCACCCGTACGCGGCGCCGTGTTCGAGGTGATGCGCAGCGACGCCCAATGGCGCCAGCAGCTTACCCCCGCGCAATACGCGGTGCTGCGCCAGCAGGGCACCGAGCGGGCCTTCAGCAGCCCGCTCAACAACGAGCACCGGCGTGGCACCTTCAACTGTGCGGGCTGCGCGCTGCCGCTGTTCTCCTCGGCCACCAAGTTCGACAGCGGTACCGGCTGGCCCAGTTTCTGGGCACCGCTGCATGGCGCGGTAGGCGATGACCGCGATACCTCCTATGGCATGACCCGGGTGGCGGTGCATTGCCGGCGCTGTGGTGGCCATCTGGGCCATGTCTTCGAAGACGGCCCGCGTCCGACCGGCCTGCGCTACTGCATGAACGGCGTGGCCCTGCAATTCGTCGCGGCCTGAGCGCCGCTTCCCTCATTCAAGAAGGACGTTTCCATGCTCCTGTTGGTACTGGCCTATCTCGGCGGTGTACTCACCCTGCTCAGCCCCTGCATCCTGCCGGTGCTGCCGTTTGTGTTCGCACGCGCGGACCGGCCATTCCTGCGTAGCGGGCTGCCGCTGCTGGTGGGCATGGCGCTGATGTTCGCGGTGGTCGCCAGCCTGGCGGCGGTGGGCAGTCAGTGGGTGGCGCAGGCCAACCAGATCGGGCGTTGGATCGCGCTGGTGGTGATGGCGCTGTTCGCCGTCGCGCTGCTGTGGCCGGCGTTGGCAGACCGGCTGCTGGCGCCGCTGCAGCGTCTGGGCGCGCGCCTGGGCGCAGCCGCCGATGCCGGGCAGGGCGGCGTGCTGAGCTCGCTGCTGATCGGTGTTGCCACCGGCCTGCTGTGGGCACCCTGCGCTGGGCCGATCCTTGGCCTGATCCTGACTGGCGCAGCGCTGCAGGGGGCAAATGTCGGCACGACCGGCTTGCTGCTGGCCTATGCGCTGGGTGCGGCGACCTCGCTGGCCTTGGCGGTGTGGATAGGCGGGCGTGTGTTCACCGCCTTGAAGCAACGGCTGGGCGTGGGCGAATGGATTCGTCGTGGTCTGGGCATTGCCGCGCTGCTGGCGGTGCTGGCAATCGCGATGGGCTGGGACACCGGCCTGCTGACGCGGCTGTCCACGGTCAGCACGGCCAGGCTGGAGCAGCAGTTGCTGGATGCGCTGCCTGCGCAACGACCCGCTGCAGGCCCGGCGATGATGATGATGGCGGGCGACGCCAAGGGCGATGCCAGCCTGCCGGTGGAAGGCGAGCTGCCGTCGCTGGCGGGTGCCACCGGCTGGTTGAACAGCCCGCCGCTGGATGCGCAGCAGTTGCGCGGCAAGGTGGTGCTCGTCGATTTCTGGACCTATTCCTGCATCAACTGCCTGCGTGCCATGCCCTATGTGCGCGACTGGGCCGAGCGCTACAAGGATCATGGGCTGGTGGTGATCGGCGTGCATGCGCCGGAGTTCGCCTTTGAACGCGATCTGCGCAATGTGCAGCGCGCGGTGACGGACCTGAAGGTCACTTACCCGGTCGCCATCGACAATGATTTCGCGATCTGGCGGGGCTTCAACAACCAGTACTGGCCGGCGCATTACTTCATCGATGCGCAGGGGCGCATCCGCGCCCATCATTTCGGCGAGGGCAACTACGCGCAGTCCGAGCAGATCATCCGTCAGCTGCTGCGCGAGGCCGGCAACAGCTTGCCGGGTGACACGGCACCGGCGATGCGCATGGCCGCTAATGGCGTCGAGCGGCAGGCGGACATGAGCAGTTTGAAGTCGCCGGAAACCTACATCGGCCATGGCCGCGCCGAGCACTTCGCCTCGCCGGGCGGCATGCACGCCGGGCAGGTCGCCGCGTACACCGTGCCGATGCAGTTGCAGCTCAATCAATGGGCGCTGGGCGGGCAGTGGCGCATCGGCGAGGAAGATGCACAGCTGGAACAGGCGGGCGGGCGTATTGCGTTCCGCTTCCATGCGCGTGACCTGCATCTGGTGCTGGCGCCGCAGGACCCGGCGCGGCCGGTGCGCTTCCGCGTGCGTATTGATGGTCAGGCGCCGGACGCCGCGGCTGGCAGCGACGTATCCGCGCAGGGCGAGGGCATGGTGGACCAGAACCGCCTGTACCAATTGATCCGCCAGAACGGCGACGTGCGCGAACGCACATTCGAGATCGAGTTCCTCGATCCGGGCGTGCGCGCCTATGCCTTCACTTTCGGTTGAAGCGAGGAGACACGTGATGAGAATCGCCACGGACAAGCTGGTCGCCGGCGGCATCGCGGCGATGGTTGCCGGATTGCTGCTGGCTGCGGTGTTCAGCATGGATCGTTCGGTGCAGGCCGCGCCGGTAGCGCCGGTGTCGATCAGGCTGCCAGCACCGACTGGCGCAGCTGACCTGCAGCAAGCCGGCGTCAAACAGGCAAAGGTGGTGTTTGCCGGCGGCTGCTTCTGGGGTGTGCAGGGCGTGTTCCAGCACATCACCGGCGTGGACAACGCGGTGTCCGGTTACATCGGTGGCAGCGCTGCCGATGCCACGTATACGCGGGTGAGCAGTGGCGGCAGCGGCCATGCCGAAGCCGTGCAGGTCAGCTACGACCCCTCGCAGGTCAGCTACGGACAGCTGCTGCAGGTGTTCTTCTCGGTGGTGCACGACCCGACCCAGCTCAACCGGCAGGGGCCGGACCATGGCAGCCAGTACCGTTCGGCCATCTATGCCGATGATGCCGCGCAGCGTGATGCGGCGCGCGCCTACATCGCGCAACTGCAGCGCAGCAAGGTGTTCGTCGCACCACTGGTCACCCAGGTCGACGGTGGCAAGGTGTTTCATGCGGCCGAGGACTATCACCAGAACTACCTGACCCTGCATCCGGAGTCGGCCTACATCCGCATCAATGATCTGCCCAAGGTCGCCGCGTTGAAGCAGCAGTATCCGGCGCTGTACCGCGAACGGCCGCGGCTGGTGATGCGCTTGTCGGCGCGATAGCAGCGGGGGAAAGCCACCAACGCAACGGGCCGCCGGTCATGCAACCGGCGGCCCGTGTATGTTCAGTGCTTATGCCTTGGATCAGCTCAGGCCTTCAGCCTTGAGCGCGGCCTGCACGGCCGGATCGGCCTGCATGCGCTGCTCGAAGCGGTCCAGTGCGTCCATGCCGGCAAGGTCGATCTTCAGCCCACGTGCCCAGCGCAGGGTCACATAGGTGTAGGCATCGGCAATCGACGCGCGCGGCGTGCCGCCCAGCCACTCGACCTCGGCCAGACGGTCATTGATGCGCTGGTACAGGGCCGTCAGTTTCTGTCGCGAGTTTTCCTGGGTACGGGCGATGACCGCCTCGTCTTCCAGGTACTTGGTCGAGCCGAAGATCGGGTAGTAGGTCGGGTGCAGGTCGGCGTTGACGAAGGACAGCCAGCGGTTGACCTCGGCGCGCGTACGCGGGTCGCTGCCACCTTCCAGACCAGCGTCCGGGGCCTTGTCGCAGATGTAATGCAGGATGGCCGCGTTCTGGGTCAGGATCCAGCCGCCGTCTTCCAGCATCGGCACGGCGCCGGCCGGGTTCATCTTCAGGTACTCGGGCGACTTCATCGTGGCGTAGTCCACGATCTGCAGCTCGAACGGCAGGCCGGACCAGATCAGTGCGATATGGTCGGCCAGCGAGCAGGCGCCGGGCTTGGTATAGAGCTTCATCAGGGCTACCTCGGGAGGGGAAAGACCCGGGCATTATGGCCACAAGCGCGTAACGCAGTGTGTCCATGCCTGGCACAGACAGTGCGCCAGACGTTCAGTCGGCTCAGGAAGCGCGCGGCTTCAACGACTGCACCTTATAGAAGGTATGTCCGCCGATGGTGGCGACCTGGTAGGCATTGCGCCAGCTTGGGCTGGCAATCGCATGCGCGGCGAAGTGGCTGGCACCGGGCACGATCTCCTTGCGCTGGCCATTGGGCAGGGCCCAGTTGCGCTCGGCGGCAAAGGCCACGTCCACGGCCTCGGCCCAGGCATCGTTGTTGCGCAGCTGGGTGCCGGGGGCGACCAGGGTCGGGGCGAACTGCTTGCGTGCAGTCACCACCTGGCACATCGAGTCACCCCACAGACCGCTGTCCAGCCGCCGCAGGGCGACTTCGGCCACGGCCTGCTGGCCGCGGAGGGTCTGGTCGCGGGCTTCCAGATAGACGGTGGTGCTCAAGCACAACGAATCGGCTGCTGGCTGCGGCAACATCTGCGACAGCCAAAGAATCCAAGCCAGTTTCATAAATCTCCTTGCTCCGTATGGGCCGCAGCCTGCCTGCCCCCGATGGGGAGCTGGACAGCGACGACTTGGCGTTATGGGGAGGCGGCCGTGGCATCGGGGCCGCCCCGTGGGCAGCCCTCAATCAGATTGGGGAGGGCTGCGCCTGCTCACCGGAACTGGTGGGTGAGCGGAAGTTGGCGCAAGGTAGGGGGGCAATCCAAAACTCATCCTGAACGGTCTTTGTTGACATTCAGGTTTGTTGGAGGGGCAGTTTTCGCCGAGGGTACGCGTATTCAGGTTTATGCGGGCACAGCGGCGGGGTGAATCGGGGTCACGTCGATCCGCTGCTCAACGCCGAAATAAGTGAGAGTTCTACCCCATTTCTAGGCGACTGCTGCATCGAACGCGTCGCCGGGGAAGCGCTGTGCTTCCGTGATTGGGGGCGTTGATATCGATGAGGGCGTTGAGCGAATCGTCCCGGGTGCGCTTGCGCTTACCCGGGCTACGACGGTGCTGTCCAAAATCGGACGGGGGGTTGTCTCAAAGTGCTGCGGCGAGGCGACTGCCCTGGTCGATTGCCCGCTTGGCGTCGAGTTCTGCAGCGACATCCGCGCCACCGATGACATGGACGCTGCGGCCGGTGGCCTGCAGGGCGTCGGCCAGCTCGCGGCGCGGTTCCTGACCGGCGCAGATCACCACGGTGCCGACGTCCAGCAGCTGCTCCTGGCCATCCACGCGGATGCGCAGGCCGCTGTCATCCACGCCCAGGTACTCGACGCCGCCGAGCATCTCCACGCCCTTGGCCTTGAGCGTGGCGCGGTGGATCCAGCCGGTGGTCTTGCCCAGCTTGGCGCCGGGCTTGCCGGGGCTGCGCTGCAGCAGCCAGGCCTTCCGGGCCGGGGCCTCGGGCTGTGGCCTGGCCAGTGCGCCGCGGCTCTCGAAGCTGGCGTCCACACCCCATTCGGCCATCCAGCGGGCCGGGTCCAGGGCCGGTGACGGGCCTTCATGCACAAGGAACTCACCGACATCGAAGCCGATGCCGCCGGCACCGATGATGGCCACCTTGTCGGCGGCCTTGATCCGGCCCAGCAGCAGATCCAGATAGCTGACGACCATTGGGTGGTCGGCACCCGGGAAATCGACCTTGCGCGGACTGATGCCGGTGGCGATCACCACTTCGTCGAAACCGTTGAGTGCGTCGGCATCGGCGCGGGTGTTCAAGCGGACATCGACTCCGGTCTCGGCCAGCTGATGGCGGAAGTAGCGCAGGGTTTCATGGAACTCCTCCTTGCCGGGGATGCGTTTGGCCACATTGAACTGGCCGCCGATCTCGTCGGCCGCATCAAACAGGGTCACCTTGTGGCCGCGGCTGGCGGCGACGGTGGCGCAGGCCAGCCCGGCCGGGCCGGCGCCGACCACGGCAACGCGCTTGGGCGCGCTGGTCGGCAGGTAGACCAGCTCGGTTTCATGCGCGGCGCGCGGGTTGACCAGGCAGCTGGCGCGCTTCTGCTGGAATACATGGTCCAGGCAGGCCTGGTTGCAGGCGATGCAGGTGTTGATCGCCTCGGGCTTGCCGGCCTTGGCCTTGGCCGGCCATTGCGGGTCAGCCAATAGCGGCCGCGCCAGTGACACCATGTCGGCACCACCGCCGGCCAGGATGCCCTCGGCCACGTCCGGCATGTTGATGCGGTTGGTGGCGATCAGCGGGATGCCAACGTGCGGCTTCAGCTTGGCGGTGACACCGGCGAAAGCGGCGCGCGGCACCGAGGTGGCAATGGTGGGGATGCGCGCCTCATGCCAGCCGATGCCGGAGTTGATCAAGGTGGCGCCGGCTGCTTCGATGGCCTTGGCCTGCTGCACGATCTCCTGCCAGTTGCTGCCATCCTCGACCAGGTCCACCAGCGACAGCCGGTAGATGATGATGAAGTCCGGCCCGCAGGCCTCTCGGATGCGGCGCACGATCTCCACCGCAAAGCGCATGCGCTTGGCTGCGTCACCGCCCCAGGCATCGCTGCGGGCGTTGGTACGCGGGGCGATGAACTCATTGATCAGATAGCCTTCCGAGCCCATCACCTCGACGCCGTCGTAGCCGGCATCACGGGCGTAGCGGGCGGCGCGGGCGTAATCACTTATATGGCGCTCGACGCCACCGGCCGACAGTGCGCGCGGGGTGAACGGGTTGATTGGCGCCTTGCGTTTGGACGGTGCCACCTGCAGCGGGTGGTAGCCGTAGCGGCCGGCATGCAGCAACTGCAGGCAGATCTTCGCGCCATGGCCGTGCACCGCTGCGGTCACCTGGCGGTGGCGGCTGACTTCCCAAGGCCAGGACAGCTTGCTGCCGAATGGGGTCAGCCAGCCGACCACATTGGGGGCGAAGCCGCCGGTCACCAGCAATGCCGCGCCGCCCGCCGCGCGCTCGCCAAAGTACGCCGCCAGCTTGGGGAAGTCGCGCGCGTGGTCTTCCAGCCCGGTATGCATCGAGCCCATCAGGATGCGGTTGCGCAGCAGGGTGAAACCCAGGTCCAGCGGGGCAAACAGGTGCGGATAGGCGGTGTCGTTGGCTGGCGTCATGGTGGATACGCTTGCGTATGGAATAGCCCATTCTGACTGGCAATGCGGCTGGCCTCAATCCTTCGCCCCCCACAACCGCCACTGGACACATCCCAAAAGGGTTACAGCGTCTTTACAATGCGCCGCCCCGCCGCGCAACGGACTGACTGCCGTGGAAACTCCATGCCTGTAATACCTTCCAACGTTGTCCCTTCAGAACGTGTTGTGCGGCTGTTTCCCCAGCTCTGGATGCTGGTGGTGGGGATGGTCGTGCTGGGCGGCCTGGCCCGCCTGTTCATGTGGTGGGACTACGCAGGCAGTGAGCGTGGCCTGGCCCTGCTGTGGCCGGCCATGACCCGTGGAATGCGTTATGACATGGTGGCAGGTGCGGTCGGTGCCGCGCTGGTCGGGCTGCTGACGGTTCCGGTCTGGCTGGCCGGGCGACGGGAAGCGGCGGTACGTCTGGCCCAGCACCTGTTGTTGGCGGTGCTGCTGCTGTTCGTGCTGCTCTCGCTATGTGAGCACTTCTATTACGCGTTCTATAAGACGCGCTTTGATCCCATCGTATTCGGCATGTTCGAGGACGACACCGGGGCGATCCTGGGCACGGTCTGGGACGACTATCCGGTGATCCGCGGAGTAGTGGGCCTGCTGACGGTTGCTGGCCTGCTGTACTGGGCCATTCCGCGCAGCGGCACCTGGCTGGCACGGCGCTGGCCGCGTGGTTCCGGCCGGTGGACGCGCGCCCTGCTGCTGGTGCTGCAATGTGTATTGCTGGTCCTGCTGGCACGCGGCAGTGTCGGCAACTTCCCCTTGATACGAAGGGATGTGACGGTATCGGCTGACCCCTTCGTCAACGCGCTTGTGCTGAACGCACCACTGACGCTTTACCGTGCGGCCCGCACGCGCGCCAAGGAGACGGACATCGGCAACGATCCGCTGGTAGGCGTGAAGCGGCTTGGATTTGCCGACCTTGGGGAGGCGGCCAAGGTGGCGGGGCTGGCCTCGGCGGATCCGCAGGCACTGCAGGCGGCATTGTTCCCGGTTGCGCCCGGGCAACCGCGCGGGCTGGCGCAGTCACCGCATGTGGTGCTGGGTCTGCTCGAATCGTTCGGCCAGGACCTGCTGTATACCGACAGCAAGGACAACGACATGCTCGGCCGCCTGCGTGCCGAGTTGCCCACCGGCCAGCGCTTCGACAATTTCATTGCGGGCCAGAACGGCACCCATCCGGAACTGGAGAACCTGATACTGGGCACGCCGATCACCCCGCTGGCGCTGGGCAGCAATGCCCGGCTGGCGTTCGATACCTCGGCGGCATTGCCGTTCAAGCGCGCGGGTTACCGCACCGTGTTCATCTACGGCGGCGGCAGTGATTGGCGTGAGCTCGGCACCGCGCTTCCCAACCAGGGCTTTGACCGGGTGTACGACGCGCGCGACATCAAGGCGCGTTTTGCGCAGGCGAGCGGTACCGAATGGGGCCTGTATGACGCTTGGCTGTTCCGCTTTGCGCAGACCTTGTTGAGCGAGGCCGATGCCCGTGGCGAGCGCTTGTTCATGGTGCTGCTGACGACCAGCAACCATCCCCCGCACGTCCTGGATACCCCCCGTCGGGAATACCCGCTGGATCCGGCCGCATTGGGGCCACGCGCGCTGGCCGATACGGGCGAGCTGCGGAAAATGTTGGCTACCTATCAGTACCAGGCCGATGAACTCGGCGCTTTCTTGCAGCAGCTGCGCGAGCAAGCCCTGGGCGAACGCACCATCGTGGCGATGGCGGGCGACCACAATCTGCGTTCGCATTACCGTTATGACCTGCCGGCCGAGCAGGTGGACGTGGATCGGGTGTTCGCCTGGCTACGCGTGCCGCCGGCCTTTGCGCCGGCCGGCAGCGTGCCGGATACCCAGGCCTTGGCCGGCCATGCCGATCTGCTGCCCACCCTGGTGGAACTGGCGTTGCCGGGCCAGCGCTACTTCGCGACCGGACGCAATCTCTGGCAGGCCGCACCCAACGGTGGGGAGGCGCTGGCGCAGTTCGACCGCCTGTATACCCGCAGCGGTCTGTTGTTCCCCTTGGACAAGCCGCGCCTGCACCGCTGGCGTGATTCCCGCCACCTGCAGGTTCAGGGCGAAGCGCCGGATCCGGTCAGTGCTGCGCAGGTGCGGCAGGCGGCGGCCTGGGTTGCCTTGCGTGACTGGCATATCCGCCAGCAGGTATTGCGCAATCGGCGCTGACGGCGCGCCCCGTTGATCACGCGGTCGGGGCAGCGGCCGTTGCGCGCGGCTGGCGATCAAACAAGGGCAGGGTGACGCCGCACAGGGGCCCGATCAGCAAGGCGAAGGCCAGCGTGCCCCAGCCGACATTGCCGCCCAGCCACCAGCCCACCGCCAGCGCGCAGGCTTCGATCAGGGTGCGCACCTTCCAGATCGGCCAACCGGTGCGGGCGTGCAGTCCGGTCATCAGGCCATCGCGTGGGCCCGGCCCGAAACGCGCACCGATATAGAGCCCGGTGGCCACGGCCAGCAGTACAAGCCCGGCGGCGAACAGCAACAACTGCCACCACAGGCCCTGTGCCGCCGGCAGCAGGTCCAGGCCGAGCTGTGCGCTGGGGCCGATCAGCAGCACGTTCAATACCGTACCCAGTCCGGGCTTCTGCCGCAGTGGCAGCCACATCAGCAGGACGCAGACACCGACCAGATTGGTGATCGCGCCGAAGCCCCAGCCACTGCGCAGGGCGATGCCCTGGCTCAGCACGTCCCACGGGGCAATGCCGATGGCGGCACGGATCATCAACGAGGAGGCGATACCAAACAGGAACAAGCCCAGCAGCAGCTGCAGCAGGCGTGACACAAGGCGCAAGGAGGACATGACGGGCCGCAAGGTGCTGGCTGCCGCTGACGGGCAGCCTCGATGGAGGGACGCCTGCGCCAGACGCAGTGCCGCGCTGGCGCAGGGGAAGCCGGGGGTTCTAGTCCCAGCCTTCCAGTGCCAGCTTGCCGATGGTGCTGCCGGCTTCCAGCTGACGGTGGGCTTGGCGCAGATGCTCGGCGTTGATCGTGCCAAGGCGTTCGCTCAACGTGGTCCGCAATTCGCCGGCGTCGATCAGGCTGGCAGCGCGGGTCAGGATGCGGTGCTGCTCGATCATGTCGGCAGTGCGGAAGCGGGCGCGGGCAAACATGAATTCCCAATGGATGCCGATGCACTTGGCTTTATAGGGATCGCCGATGCGCAACGCACCGGCAGGCTCGACGATCAAGCCGACATGGCCTTGTGGTGCCAACAGTTCCCCCAGCTGCTGCCAGTACAGATCGGTGTTGGCCAGGTTGAGTGCCGCATCCACGCTGTTGATACCCAGCGCCTGCAGCTGCGCGGCCAACGGCTGGCGGTGGTCGATGACATGCGCCGCGCCCATCTGCTCGCACCAGGACACGCTTTGCGGGCGCGAGGCGGTGGCCACCACGGTGAAGCCGGCGTGGCGGCCGAGCTGGATCGCCATCGAGCCGACGCCACCTGCGCCGCCGATGATCAACAAGGTCTTGCCGACATTGCGGCGGCCGTCCAACTGGTAGGGCATGCGCTGGAACAGCAGTTCCCACGCCGTAAGCGTGGTCAGTGGCAGTGCCGCCGCCTCGGCGAAATCCAAGGTTGTGGGCTTGCGCCCGACCAGACGTTCGTCGACCAGCTGCAACTGGGCGTTGCAGCCCGGGCGGGTGACGTCGCCCGCGTAATAGACCTCATCGCCGACTTCAAATGCGCTTACTTCCGGGCCGACCGCGACAACGGTGCCGGCGGCGTCAAAGCCCAATATCCGTGGCGGATTCTCTTCGCCGGTTTTGGGCGCGCGGAGTTTCGTGTCTACCGGATTAACAGAAACTGCTTGAACCTGAATGAGAAGATCCTGGCCTTGCGGGGCCGCCGGGACCGGTAGGGTCAGATCCAGCAGAGCATCCGGATCATCGATGGCAAGGTAGCGGGTCAGGCCGATTGCTTTCATGCGGAAAAGTTCCGTTGCGGGGGAGCAAAATCATCATACCGAGCAAACGGTTCAGCTGGCGGTAACTGGAGGCGTAAGCCCCGTTTATTAAGGGTTTGTTATCTGAAACGAGCTGCGGCGCAGCATTTTCCCCGGAAGCCTTGCGACAGCTGGCTCTTGCGTCCGTTGATCAAGCTGTATACGTTGCGCCAAGCCGGACACGTAGGGGTCTGGTGGTCGCTGCATTTGTTACGAGCCTGTTAACATCGTCTTCACGGCCAAGCGCATAATGTGCACCGCGATGGCGTGAGGAAACGGCCGTCTCTGAACGCGACGAAGATTATCGCTGTGCTGGACCATGCCTCTACCGGTTTCATACCCCCGAAACAAGGAGCTGTATTTCATGAACAAGAAGATCCTTACTGCCGCGCTGCTCGGTGGTCTGGCTTTCGCCCAGGCCGCTTCGGCTCAGGAATTTGACGACCGCTGGTACCTGACCGGTTCGGCCGGTTTCAACTTCCAGGACGGCGACCGTGGCACCAACGACGCTCCGTTCGCCACGCTGGGTCTGGGCAAGTTCATCAGCCCGAACTGGTCGCTGGACGGTGAACTGAACTATCAGAACCCGAACTTCGACAACAACCAGGACCAGAACTGGTCGCAGTACGGCGTCTCGCTGGACCTGCGTCGCCACTTCATCCAGGAAGGCCGCGGCTGGAACCCGTACCTGCTGGCAGGTCTGGGCTACCAGAAGTCGGAAGAAGAATACCTGTCCGGCGCTGAGCTGAAGGATCGCAAGGACGGCAACCTGGCCGCCAAGGTCGGCGTTGGTCTGCAGACCACCTTCGAAAAGCGCGTCGCTGTGCGTGCTGAACTGGCTTACCGCGCTGACTTCGACGACCAGAGCATTGCTCCGCGCGCCGCTGGCGGCAAGCAGGAAGATTGGTTCGGCGACGTGCTGGCTTCGGTCGGCGTCGTGATCCCGCTGGGCCCGGCTCCGGTCGCTGCTGTTGCTCCGGCACCGACCCCGGTTGCTCCGAGCTGCGCAGACCTGGATGACGACGGCGACGGCGTCAACAACTGCGACGACAAGTGCCCGACCTCGCAGCCTGGCCAGACCATTGGTCCGGACGGTTGCCCGGTGCCGGTCTCGATCGACCTGAAGGGCGTGAACTTCGACTTCGACAAGGCCACCCTGCGTCCGGACGCCGTGTCGATCCTGAGCGAAGCCACCGAGATCCTGAAGCGTTACCCGGATCTGCGCGTTGAAGTTGCCGGTCACACCGACTCGAAGGGTACCGACGCTTACAACCAGAAGCTGTCCGAGCGCCGCGCCAAGGCCGTGTATGACTACCTGACCACCAACGGTGTGTCGGCTTCGCGTCTGCAGGGCCCGATCGGCTACGGCGAGAGCCGTCCGATTGCTCCGAACACCAATGCTGATGGTTCGGACAACCCGGAAGGTCGCGCCAAGAACCGCCGCACCGAGCTGAACGTCCAGAACTGATCGGACGCTTCACTTGATGCAATGCAAGGCCCGGCGAAAGCCGGGCCTTGTTTTTTTGCGCCGGCACCGTGCATGGCATGACGTGGATCGCAGTCAGCCGCAGACAGCTGCACGTAGCGGTTGAAAGCGGTGCGGGGGCTGCCTACACTCGCCGCGTTCTCTTCGCTAATGGAATTGCTGATGCTGCGTATCGCCCTGGCTGGTCTCGTCGTGCTGGCCGCTGTGCCGGCCGCCCACGCAGCAGTGGATTGCTCGGCGCCGTCAATGCAGCCCGCTCCGCTGCCGGCCACGGTGATCGCCCCGGTTGCCTCGGAGCTGTACGTGCGCCCGGGCCAGCTGGGCATGCCGTCCGGCGTGCTGAGTTCGGCCGGTGGCGAGGAGCAGTCGTTGGACCGCGTGCTGATGCGCCTGCGCGTGGAAAGCTGCAACAACGTCGCCAGCGCGATCCCGGCCCGCCCGGCGATCAATGCCAATGACCCGGCCGCCTACAAGCCGCAGACCGAGTTCGACAACACGCCGTGGCGCTTTGACATGAGCCAGAACGGCAAGCGCATGACCGCCGAGGAGTTCGATGCCTGGATGAAGGCGCGTGGCGTGCGCGTGGTCAAGGCGCGCCCGGCCCCGGATGCGGCCACCACCGCCGAGGCGGCACCGGCAGCGCAGCCGGCCACCGAAACCAAGTAAGGACGAAGGCGCCGTGCGCCGTTGCTGATGCGTCCGCGCAAGCCCACGTCTTCCCCGAACGCCCGCCCGGCCAAGCCAGGCGGGCGTTTGCATTCGGCCAAGGGCGCCGCGGCGACGCAGGTGCGGCACGGACTGGCGCGGGTGCTGTCCAAGGCCGGGGTGTGCTCGCGCAGCGAAGCGGCCCGGCGCGTGCTGGAGGGGCGGGTGAG
>Ga0308158_10002627_pt1 | contig 16649 bp, 24 predicted proteins | sample PhyBR2_FD_201038 | JGI IMG/M metagenome (GOLD analysis project Ga0308158, IMG submission 201038) | Phyllosphere microbial communities from UC Gill Tract Community Farm, Albany, California, United States - DLSLB.R2 | ecosystem: Host-associated > Plants > Phyllosphere > Unclassified | place: USA... | reverse complement strand
CATGTTGGAACTGAATGGAATTTATCTTAGCTAAGTGCATGACTAAAAAGGGCAATCAGCAAAATGTTCATTTTGCGTGGGGTGTGGTGATTTTGGTGGTGAGGAGTGCATATTAGTTGAGTCTGGTTCTGGGATGGGTTAACGTATTTCCGGCATGGTGCCCGGAGGGAAGAAATGAAACGGATTGCTCTTACGTTTTTAACGCTGGCTTTTTCTGGAATGTTGAACGCTGCTGATTGTTTTGAACTGGCAGGGAGGGATTATCATATAGATCCAGATCTGCTTCGGGCAATATCCTGGAATGAATCGAACTTCCGTACAGATGTTAAAGGCTACAATCCTGTTTCGGGCTATGGCTCCGGACTTATGCAGGTGGACTCCCAGCACTTTAACGAACTGGCTCGTTATGGAATAAAACCGGAGCACCTTATTTCCGACCCATGTATGAATATCTACACCGGGGCGTACTACCTCGCAATAGCATTCAAAAAGTGGGGAGTCAGCTGGCAGGCCGTGGGCGCGTATAATGCAGGTTTCCGGAAAACAGAAGAACAGGCGCAGAGAAGATATGTCTATGCCAGAAAAATCGAGGCAACATATCGGGCGATAAAGAAGAATAAAAATGCAGAGCAGTTTCTCCCGAAACAATAAAAAAGACCTCAATACGAGGTCTTTTTTATTCATGTGGTCTTTAACCCATCAATCAATAGCCCGGTAGATCAAATGAGCTTCAGGATGTTTTATGATACTAATATAGTCTTTCAGTGCATCCTGACGAGCGACGAGATGTTTACAGACTTTCGCATATTCAGGCCCCATATCCGCAACCTGCCAGGATAACCAGTTCATGATCATCAGCGTGGCAATAATTCCGGCAGCATCAGCGCTGATCTCTGATTCAAAATAATTACCTGGAATTACCATGTTATAACGTTGTTCACCTTCCGGTGCGATATAACCGGTTTGTGTCGTGGTGTATCTGACACAGTTTGGTGCAACATTCCCGCCAGTACCTTGTGGAATAATCCAGTAATTCCAGAAACCACCATCGTAATCTGAATGCTGACGTAACCAGCTGGCAATCATATTGTCCGCTGACGGTGTAAAAAACAGAGCTGGAATAAATTCAAGACGCTCATCACCATCAGTGACAGAGTAGCGCTGGCGTTCATCGATTTTAAATTGTTCGGCTGATTCACGAGTGGCGGTTTTGACATTTAATGTGTGCATTCTGGTTTTCTCCTCATTGGGTTATTACATCGTTCGACTTCATCACTGAGCGGCGAAGGGCAATGAGCAGCTGACAGTAAGGAAATAAAGGGGCGCGCAGCGTTTATATACCCCTTTATTTCCTTACTGGCTGATGCTAAAAGCAGCCCTCCGCGAACTGATGAAATCGGGCGATAGTCACACCAGGAGAATGCACACATCCCGTAACGGAAAATCGTCTCAGGACGAATTACCGTTACGGATATCAGAGTGTTGGTAATTTATTACCGACACGGTGAAAGCGGCGCATCCTTTCAGGATGCAGCAAGCGTGAAATTGAATTTGCGTCAGGATGGATGCCCGAAGGGCAGAGACAGCTTGCTGGCTCTGTTCACGACAGCCGTGTCCCTTCAGGGACGACGCCCGGCCCGATATTTATTATTTTCAGCACAAAGGATAAATACCAGAAGAGATAAACAGCAGGATGCCGAATGAGATATGACAGGTCTTAATAAATAATAATGATGAGACAACCACGCGCCGGAGTAATACGGGCAGCGCGTCAGCGCAGCCTGCTTATTCTGCGCCGCAGGTGCGCGGCCTTTGATGCCACGAAAGGCAGGATACTCCCCTGCCCTTCTGGATTGTTATGCAGCTTCATTTATACCGCGCAAAAATTCGCGCATGGCACTGATACGGCGCTGATCGTCCAGCCGCTTTTCAAAGTTGTTGATGTAGTACACCGGCGTATACCGCACCCTGTTTAACTGCATCGTCAGCGTATTGCCCGTGACCACCTCGGCAGGAATACCCAGCAGGGAAAGCTGAATAAACGCCATATCGGCCGCAACAGGATCGATATCGATGCAGCTACCGAACATATGTTCAGACGGGTTATAGCCCGCCTCCAGCAGATATTCCGCATACGCCACAATCATTCCCGCCGCACCACTTGCCGGATCGCTGACGGTCACGAATCCCTCACGGCGTATCGTTTCGTCAACGTCCGGCATCAGCAACCTCGCCAGCAGTGACTGGACGTGATACGGCGTGAAATACTGCCCGTTCCGGTCGTCGCCCAGCTCAAGCTCCATGAAGATCGCGCCGAGAAAATCGTGGAATTTCGCCTCCAGCGCGCAGACCATCAGGCAGAAAAGCGTATGCAGGTTGCTGATATCGCTCTCGCTGTACTTCGCGCAGATTTTGCGGCTCTGCTCAATATTCTCCGGCGTTCTTATCCGCGCCATATCCAGCTCGCTGGCGGCCAGCGTGATAAAGTCGCTGAACACCTCCCAGCGGCGCAGGCTGCGGGCGGTATCCCTGAACACGCTAATAAACTGGCGGCGTGCCTGGTCGATTGTCATCATCCGGTGCGGTATCGGCTGCGCATTCACGGTGGGCAATACGGGTTTAGCGGGTGTTAAGGGTGCGGCTTCTCTCGCCTGGTCAAAGAAGCTGGCAAAACTGAGTTGAGACATCGTTCCTCCTTAAATGCCGCCCCGTAAGGAGCGGCTCAGTTATCAGTTAAATGCCCGCTTCAGTTCGAGCGTGCGTAACACCTGCCCCCACTCGCTCACTCGCATGGCAGGAATACGAACGGAGCGCCCCTTCTTCCGGCAGTGCGCAATGTGACGACCCAGCGCCCGCATTTCGGCGCTGATTTCGTCACGGTCGATATCACTGCGTTTAATACGCACCTGTTTTTTTACGGGTGCGTTTTCCGCCTCAAGCATCTGGACATACAGGGCTGTCGGTGTAACAATCGAAACTTCACTGAATTGCATGGGTTTGTTCCTTTTGGTGAAGGCCGGATTCGTAGTTTCGACGCTGAGAATCCGGCGGGATATGGCAGACGAAAGTCTGCCTTTTTCATTTCTGGCGCTGCTTAACCTCCTTAACGCGTGCCAGAATCTCCGCGTGGTCAAGGTTGCTGTAGTCACGCATCCGGTAATAACGGATACCGATCCGCGCGTAGATTTCGGTCACATTGCCGCAGACCATTTCCGCCAGCATGAAGGTTTCACACTCGCCGTTCTGACAGCTGCGCCAGTTCATCGGGTACATCAGCCCCAGCGCATCATGGAAGGCGTGAACGTCGATTTCGACGGGCGCGGTCAGATATGACTTTTCGCGGCTCAGCCAGTACGCGCGTTCGGCCTCACTGGTCGCGTAAACACCCGTTTCGGCACTGGATTCGGTCAGATTTAAGTGCATGGTTTATCTCCTTCTGGTTAATGGCGTTGATGTTTCGCCGTGGTGGTTATTCGTCGAACGTGATGCCGGAAAAATGCGCCATCAGAAGCAGCATGTCGGCAATGTCATCGACTTTCTGCTGAATGGCTGGCGTGGCTTTCAGGATGCGCGTTACTGCGGTTCTGAGTTCGCCCATATAGCGGTTTGCAGACTCGCCCAGCGCCGTTTTGTCGGTATTGCTCTGGTATTTCATGAGGGCTTTACTGACGAGGGTTTGCAGGGTATCAAGCTCGCTGAGCGCGCTTTTCTCCCATGCGTCGAAGCTGAATGTGCTGTTCATGTTACCGTTGCTGATGTTCATGATGTTTCTCCGTTGTGACTGTCGGCATCCCCTGCCGCCGTGGCTGACATTTAAGGGTGCTTACTCGCAGAGCATGGCGCATTCAAAGGCCATACAGTCTTTCAGGCTCTTGTCTGCATACGCCCATGCGGCACGTCCTGTTTCTCCGTATAACCGCACCGCCTGAGCCTTAGCCTGTAGCCACGGCTGGGCAATGTGGAATGAGAGAAGGGGCTTGTCGGTATGCCAGTCCATCACACCCTCATTCCAGACGTTTTTGCTCATGGCACACAGGATGTTGCAGACTTCTTCCGCCTCGTCGCCTTCTGACAGCTGCAGGTTCCAGACCTGACACAGCTCCAGCAGGAATGACTTCTGCTCTGCAATAACGCAGGCCAGACGCGCTTCTGGGTCTGAACCCCATCTTTCGGAAGATTCTTTGGTGGCGGTTTTGACGTTGACGTTCTGTGTGTTCATCCTGCTTTTCCTCCTGTCTGGTGGTTAATCCATCTCTCGGTGAGTTCCCTGGCGGCAAAGGGCAAAGGAGCGACGGCGGGGCGGCAGGAGAAGGGCGGAGACAAAAGTTTTTGCGGTCCTTCGCAAAAAGTTTTGGCGGAGTTCATTTCACCCTTCGGATGACGACACGACGGTGCTACGACAAGCCCTCCGCCCGGGAACTTAACGGGAGAGGGCTCGCCAGAGGTACGGGGAGAGGATGAACACACCCGACACGGCGGAACGGCGTGGCGTCAGCGGACTGTCGGCAGTTTTACCGCCGACAGGGTGAAGCGGCGCGTCCGTTTACGGACGCAGCAAGCGCAGGGGGTTGACGTTGCGTCAGGATGGACGCCCGGAGGGCAGAGACAGCTTGCTGGCTCTGTTCACGACAGCCGTGTCCCGTCAGGGACGACGCCCGTGTGCTGCTGTTTCGGTGAAAACAGCCAGTTCATTAGCCAGACCCGCCAGCGTATACCGCTTTTTATCCAGCACATCAGCCCGCAGCAGCAGGCTGTTAACCAGAAACGTGCCCAGCACCGGCATTCTGCGCAGACATTTAATGATGTTATCCGAAAAGTATGTGTGCAAAAAACCGACAGGCCGTCAGCCATCTTCAGCCTGCCAGCGATACAGACAGCTCAGGGACAGGTTCAGTTCATCGGCAATACTCCGCACCTTTTCACCCGTTTCGTTGCGGGCCTTCATTCTGCGCACGGCCTCCCGCCGGATCTCTGCGCTGACCCTTTTCACGGCTGGGGAGGTTTCCCATATCCGGTTTATGGTCGCCGTTCTGGAGGACGACTTTTGCTGTAGTGCTGAGGGGCTGCTTCGGTCTTTTATCCTGGCGTACCCTTCCGCCATCATCCTGACCTGCAGGTCAGGGTCCAGCTCACCGATCCGGATACGTCTGATAACGTTGTCCCGGCATCTGGCTGAGTGTTCGGCACTGGTAAGCGGGACATGTTTCGCTATACCCCAGCGCTCGCGATATTCGCTTACCGACATCTCATGCGTCATACGCAGATGCGGAGCCAGGAAGGAAAACGCCCTGCCGCACTCCCTGCAGACGATGTTCCCCCGTGTATTCCGTTCTGTTGCCATCACTCCACCTCCCTGCCGTCGCCGTATCCCTCAGCCCAGTCGGCAATCTGCGCATCAAGTACGTCCAGCTGCTTCTCCACTTCTTCGGCCAGCATGTTGAAGTCGCACTCCAGACCACCACTCAGGCCATCCCACTCAACCGACATATCGGTGAGCTTGTTTATCATCGTCTTCAGGCGTTTACATTGACTGCGGGCAATTTTCAGTTCCTGCCCGTACGGATTTGCTCTCCTGCTCATGTCCCCTCCCGGAACGTCAGCTTGTTCGGTACCATCCAGTGCTCCAGCTGTCGTACGGGTATGGAAGCCTCTTCTGTCAGCAATCCGGCCTCGAACACCATGCTCCAGAGCGGTTCGCGGGCAAATTCATCCCGCTCCAGAGCCGACAGGGAAGGAAAGCGCTCGCTCCAGCGCCAGAACATCTCCTCCAGGTCGTACTGGCGCAGTTCAGTCCCCGACCAGCGCGCGCTCCAGCTGCTGACCGTTTCTGGTGTATGGAATGCCAGCTCAATCTCCGCCTGCCCCGCCAGCGCCTGGTACGCCCGCTCACGCTGGCTCTGTTCTTTGCGGCGCTGGCGGGTGTATTTTTCATCCCGCAGCGCGTCCTGACAGCGAACCCGCTCGGTCTGCTGAAAGGCCACCTCCGGAAAGAGGCGCTGTCCGGCACCGACAGGAAGCGGCAGCCAGCAACGCGTCCCGCGACTTTCAATCAGGGCATCGATGGCACTGAGCCAGCTGTCCCTGCTGCCCCGCAGCTCCCGCGCCGTCAGCACCGGCGCAAAATGATGGATTTCCCTGATAGTGATGCGCGTGCTGCCCGTGAGTCGCCGGAAAAAGGCGCTGGCATACGGATACATCGAGGACACCGCGCCGCGCGACCGCCGGCGTTCAACCTCAGCGACAGCCTCCATCGCGGCGCGTCGCTCAGGGCTGAAGGGAACCAGTGACAGGTTTGCAGGTATCATGCCGCGCCCTCCGCTGCCAGAATACTGATGATACTGGCCTGACTGTATCCGTCCGCATCGAGACGCGCCGTCAGGCTGACGGTGTGGCTGACAAGCTCCGGCTGGTAGCCGCTCAGGGTTCGAATGACGGAGAACGGGCGGCCGCTGGCGGGAACGAACACCACCATCCAGACGGGACTGATGGCACCGGGACTGCACACCGCAATATGATAATTGCCGTGCGAGGGGGTAAAGCGTATCTGTACGGGGAAGAACCCGCCGAACTCGCTGCGGTACTCGCCGTTCATGTCCCAGTTATCCGGGCAGGACAGGTCACGCATGACGGCGTGGGTCAGTTCGCGGCGATAGTCCTCGCCGCTGTCGCGCCAGTCCTCGAACTCATCGTGGGACATCGTTTTCAGTACGTCGGGGGTCAGAACAGTTTGCATGGGTATCTCCTTATTGCCGCCCCGCAGGGCGGCTCTCCGTTATCAGGCGGCGTGTGCCGTGTTGGTGGTGTCGTTGCCAGTGCTGTCGGTATCTGAAGCCGCGTCGTCAGCACCGGATTCAGCCGCTGGCTCCGGTCCTTTCAGCCATGCCGGAACCCAGCGGGTGTGCTGCATAAAGTGTTCCGCATGCGCTGCTGCATCGCCTTTCTTCATCTTCTCCGCGTCACCCGCCGCGCCCGTCAGCCCCGCCTCTTTCAGGGAGGCCACAATCTGCGGATGTTTCAGGCTGGCGAAGTAGTTGTCCTTCGTCGGCTGCCACCAGTCGCGCAGGTGGAACCCGATTGCCGCCTCAACCGTATCGAGGGTACTGCGCGAGGTGTGCCCCATATCGCGGGTCTGTACCCCGTCAACGGAACAGGCCGTGCAGAAGGCCATCAGCGACATCAACACCCCGCCGTCAAGGGCAAAGAAGGTGGTGAAGTCCTTTTCCCACCCTTCCGGCAGCAGGGCTTTCAGCCTTGCCCGTTCGGTCATCAGGATGTTAAACGCTGCGCCCTCCTGACCGGACGGGGCATTCTCCGTCAGGCTGCCGTGAGACACGGTCAGGCTGATACGGAACGGGTGCGCCGTGGTCAGACAGCCTGAAAATACGCAGGTACACATGCGCCAGACCATCAGCGCCACCGCCTTTTCGGGCTGCTGCATCAGCGCGGCCTGTACCGCCAGCGTACGCTCGGAGGACATTTTCGTGAGCAGCGGAACGCTGATCCCCTCTGCGGCGTCGGGCTGGCGCGAGGTGAACGGCACCGTTACGCTGCTGGTTTCGGTTTCTTCCGGCATATCCGCTTTCAGGCGCACACCGCGCTGCACGTACACCTGCCCTTCGTACAGGCTGACCATCACCCCCGCACCTGACTTCATGTCGTCAGTCCACGCGCTGACTTCTGCCGCCGCCTGAATGGCGAGGATGTCCGCTTCGATCGCATCCGACTCGTCGCAAACGCTGTCATATGTGTCGTACTGCTCCCGCAGCGCATCAAGACGCTGCTGTTGTTCAGGGGTGTATACAAGCTCGGGTTCTGCGGGCTGAACGAACTCCTGACCGTCTTCGCCGTGGTACCAGATGCGGGCTGCGCGTCCGCGACTCCATGCCCAGCCCTCACGCTGCTGAATGTCCTGTGCAATACGCTCCAGCTTTTCCTGCACCAGACGCTCGACCAGCACGGTGTCAGCCGTACCGTCGCCGTCCTCCTGGCTGAACAGGTCTTCACGGACGTAACCCCCTGCCGCCTCGTACGCTTCGCGCCCGATAAACCGGAATTTGGTGTTGTCAGTGCGCATCTCGGTTTCGGTAATGGCGCGTTTAATCAGGTGTGCGGGCGCGTTCGACCAGCTGGCCTTCACGCTTTCAAATACCTCAACCTGACGGGCAGGATCGTCCTCGAGACAGAGCGCCTGACATTGCTCAACGGTCAGTTCGTCCTGCGCGAGCTTCTCCATCAGGGCAGGTGCAAGGTTTGCCAGCTTCAGCATGCGCTGCACGTGGCGGGAGCCGAAGCCGAGCGCGTCGCCAATCTGCGCGGGGGTTTTGTCCTGCTCTGCCAGCGTGCGAAAACCGGAGATTTGCTCGGCGGGATGCATGGCGGCGCGCTGCTCGTTCTCGGCCACGGAGGCAAGGGCGGCAATGTCGTCAGAGACGCGTTTCACCATGACGGTATGATCGGCCGCAAGACGGTCTTCCTGTGCGAGCAACTGCAGGGCAGTCAGTCGGCGGCCACCTGCAGCTACGCCCAGCTTTCCGTCCGCAAGAGAGTGAACAATCAGGTTCTGCAGGAGTCCGAGTGCCTCAATGGAGTCGGCCAGACCGCGAACGCTGTCCACGGAATACGGGATGGTGCGCACGTTAAGCGGGGATTTAACGAGAGCAGACAGCGGAACATACTCGATGGCAGCTGCCTCAAGGGCGACTTTCAGGGCATCTTCCTGCGCCTTCGTGATTTTTTTGCTGCTCGCTTTTTTGGGTGCTTTTGCTTTAACATCGGTTACTGACATAGTTAATACCTCACTGATTGATTATTGTCCTGCCCTGCGGAGAGTCCGACTCCGGCAGGGCACCTCTTTCTTACTGCTGTTTACGGATGCCGTAGCGTCCGATGTAACGGTTGAGCCATTTCCCGGCATCCGCTTCAAAATTCCACGCGCGCCATACCATTACGCCGTTCTGACGAACGACCAGGCGAAAATGTGTACCCTGATCGTCCTCAATTGCCACGTTGGTGTACTGCGCCGCAACGGCCTCAGCCTGTTCGCGGGTAAAGGTGTCGTCGGGTAAAACCGCCAGCGCCTCGTTCATGTTGCTCCTCCTTCTGAACCTGTTTTGCTTTTAAAAAACCATCACCCGTTGAGTTGCCGGGGCCGCGGTTTTGACGTTTTGCGGGGACCTGCTGAACGCCCCCACTGGTTGTTACCTTCACCCGTTTGAGAGCCGTTCGCCGCAAGGGCGTAAACCAGCGCTGGCGATGGCGGATGTCCGGGGCGCGGTTTACCGCGTGCCATTTACCCTGGACAGCTGACAGCGGCTGTGCTTGTCTCAGCCCAGGCGTTAGGACTCAAAAGGGGGAAATAACCAGGCAAGGAATGAGCAGGAACCCGCCGCAACGACGGAACGCGCGGGCGCGAAACGGCGTTGCCCCGAAGAGGCCCGGCAGCATTACCGCCGGGCTGGTGAGAGCGGCGCATCCGTAGACGGATGCCGCAAGCGTGATGTTAAACCTGCGACAGTGCGATGGAAGCCCGACAGGGCGGAGACGGTTTACCGGCTCCGTTTACGACAGCGCCGGTTCCCGTCAGGGAAGTCGCCCACAGGCAGACACAACAGGAAGAAAAACCGACAGAACAGCGATATCAGCCAGTACGCCATCGGTATGGCCACTATTGGCAACGACAACGACAACGACAACGACAACGACAACGACAACGCAGAGATTATCAACAGAACAGGAATATCGCCGACCGGCTACAACACATCGATACTCATACTCTGACACCACCGGGACATCAGGCACTGGCGGAGATACGCGGCGCCGCAGGCGCGGCGTACTTCGCAGGCAGGCAGAGCCTGCCAGGGTTTTGCGCGCGGGCTGACAGGCGGCTAAACCGCCTGCCGGGGAAAATCAGTTACTGAAGACATAACCGTCATGGAACACATAGCCGCTGCTGAACAAATCCCGGGCATACGCCTCAAAATCGAAGTAGCTGCGCAGCGGCTCCGGCACCTCATTCAGCAGGCCGTTATCGTCTACCATCTCCTGCGCATAGTCTTCCTCACTTTCCGCCTCGCCGCGGTATGCATCATCAAACGCGTCATAGTCACACTCGCCGGTATACTCCGCCCAGGCGATAAAAGCGGCTTCCCTGCCCTCTTCTTCGGCGCGTTTGTAAGCGGCGATAAAATCCCAGTCAATGGAGCTTTCAGAGACGAACTGCGACGGGATACCTTCCTGGTCCTGGAACATAAACTCGGCATCCCATTCATCGGCATGCAGCGCCTGACAGGCCTCGTAAAAATCCTCCCTGCCGTCAAACTCCGTCAGATCAAACCATTTGCCGAAAATGCTGCCGCAGTTGTATTTATGGTAGGTACCCACGTAAACAGCCGGTGTGGTGGTCGTAGTTCTCATAAAAAATCCTCCATAGTCGATGTCGTCTGAGTTCCGGCTTACGCCGTGCCGACACGACAGCCGGGCGAAAAGCGGAGGATGCAAGGGCGTCACCGAAGCCGCAGCGCAGTAAAAAAGCAGGAGCAGGCTGGACGGTTTGACGGCGAAAAATGAGCCGGAAAACGACGGGAAGACGGCGGATAACGTATGAATTAAACTGCGACCGGGTGAAGGTGACGGCGTTTACGCTTCCCTTGCATCAGCCGCGGCCCGGCTACAGTAGAGGCACGGCGTTTGCCGCAGGCCGCATCGGACACTACTCACCGCGAAGCCGGAACAACGTGGAGGAAGAGCCGTATAAGCGGAGCCGGCGACATCATTATCCTTCGATGTTGATTCAGGAGGCCGCCGCCCCCTGCTGTTCGCTACACTGGCCGGATTGCTGACAGGGCATTGCGGACAAGACTTATTTCTGCACGCGCTTCTGCCATGACCTCATGTAACAGGGTTAAATCCATCCACCGGCGCGGAGGCTCGCCCGGAATACGCAGCACATCGCACATCTGGCCACATGCCAGGATTTGATCCACTTTGTCACTGATAACAAAGAACTCAACGCTGCTGTAGTGCGCCCCTTTGTTCAGGATGGCATCGAGCACCACTGGCAGATTATCGTCATCGTCATCCAGCCAGCAGGGCATATCGTTTTCCTTCACAACCAGACGGAAGTTTCGGGTCTGGCGATAAAACAGCGTTTCACCGCGCGTGGTCAGCGCCGCCTTTATCCGGTGCGCATCCTCCCATACCTGCCGGGAGACATCCCGCACGGCGCGGGACAGGCAATCCGTTACAGCCTGAATCTCCGGCTCCGTCAGCCATTCCCCGGCCCAGGGGAAAGCTATCTGTGTTCCGTCCTCCGGAAGTTGCGGCGCGTCGGCATAGCGGCTGCCGGATAAAATAATCTGTGCTGGCGTCCCGGCTATTTTTGTCATGGCACTTTGCAGCTCTGCGGGTACGTCACCGGTACAAAGCAAAGGCAGCAGATGAACAATATTTGCCGCATCCAGACGGACATAAATGCTTATCCAGCCCGGTTTATTGACCGGATCACGCTGATCAACATCGGTATGGTCAGGCCATCCATAATCAGCAATCAAATCGCGCGCACGGCGCATAACAAGGGCGGCTAACGTGGTGATTTCCTGCATAACGGGTTCCTTCTGAACGGGGTCAGTACACGCCGCCCGTGCGGCGTGTTGATTTCAGTTTTTCAGTAACGCGCGAACTTTCGCCGCATCAGCCAGGCGACGGGTAACGCTTTCCGGGACCGGATGGTTCTCATCCCTGGCGGACCATTCCCTGTGCCACAACGCCTGTTCAGCGGTTATCAGCAGGGTTTCAAGCAGGTCTGCCGGCACCATAACTCCCGGCGCGGCCTGTTTCACCTGTTCAATCAGATCCATCACCGCACTGGCAGACACGCCCGACTCAAGCCGTTGTTCCTCCGGTATGGTGTCCATACACGCCAGTACCGCCCTTGTCTCCTGTTCCGAAACGGCATGTTCCATTCCATCGGCCAGCGCTTCGATATCCGCCGGGGACCAGATAATCAGGTTCAGCGGGGTTTCTGGGGGATACTGCTCACGCAACAACCGGCAGAGGGTTTCACAGGTTCCGTACATATTTTTCTCCTTAGTCCTTAAAGCAGGCATCCAGCTCAAGAATTTCGTTGTACGCCGCCATAAACAGGGCATTGATGCGAAAAAGGGTCTGACGGGTCAGGCGTTCGGCCAGCACATCGGAGTCAAAGCGATAGCGGTGCTCCATCCCGTTCAGCGTCGCCCGCAGGTCACACATGTTGTTGGCGACTTCCGCCACTTCTGCGCGGAGTTTTTCGTGTCCTGCATAGTTCATTACGCAGCCTCCGGGAACTCGTCGTTAGCGGCCGGGTACTGCATGGCGCGCAGGACGGCGGCCAGACGTTGCTGTCCGGTTCGGTGGTACTGCTCCAGCAGTTCGATACCGATGTAGCGACGGCCAGCCTGGAGGGCGGACACGCAGGTAGAGCCGCTGCCGGCAAAGGGGTCGAGCACAATTGCGCCGGGATGTGTGAAGGATTCAATCAGTGGTTGCAGGCTGGTTACGGGTTTTTCTGTCGGGTGGTGCCGGTTGCCTGAATATTTCCACGCAATCACGTCATTCAACGGGTTTTGCGGCAGGGGCGGACGGCCTTTTGCAAGGATGTAGGCGCATTCGTGGCGATAGCCCACATAGGCGGCCTTCGATGTGTAGGTTTTGGTAAACACCAGGTGGCCGACAACGCTGAATCCCGCATTTTTCCAGGCGGCAATAAAGCGATCGACGCGGTTCCAGCCGTAGAAGCTCACCATCAGCGCGTCTTTTTTCAGCACGCGATACATCTCATGGCAGGCAGGTTGCAGCCATTCATCGGTTTTATCGCCGGCGATGGTACGCCCCTGACGGTCACGAAAACCAACGAGATATGGCGGGTCAGTCAGAATGAAATCGACAGAATTATCCGGAAAGCCGGACATGATATGGACGCAATTACCCTGGATAAATCGGGACATGGTAGTTCTCCTTTCTCAAATGCGGCACCAGTTACGCCGTGCCGATACGACAGCCAGGCGAAAAGCGGAGCAGAAAAGGGCACCACCGCAAGCCGCAGCGCAGATAAAAGCTGACGCTGACTGGACGGTTTGACGGCGAAAATTGAGCCGGAGAACGACGGGAAGACAGCGGAAAATGCATTTTGAAATCACTGCGACCGGGTGAGGATGGTGGCGAAGCCTCCCTTTTCTGCACAGCGGCCCGGCTACAGTAGCGGCACGGCGGTCACCGTTGAACGGCATGAATGAGGAGCGCAGCGACATCGTTATTGCATCGCTGCTGTCCACAATTTCGGTGGGCAATCCTGTGTATAAAATGAGGGTATTCCGCGCAGGTCGCTACCAGCACGGATGACAGCGCGCCTGACAAAACGGTTATCTTTTAACCATGCTACGCAGACTTCACTTTTCCTGGTGTGGTATGTTGATTCTAAATATACACAACCGGAGCGGAGAAAGATGGACAGAGAAATGCTGGCAGAGTGGCTGCGGGATATTGCCCAACATATAGAAGAGGAAAGCCCATTGATTCGTGATATCAGTGTGGATGATTCCCTTTCCGATCAGGGGCTGGCCAGAAAGATCATCACCATCACGTTCAATGCGCCTGGTCGCGCCCCACAGCATGAAGAGGACGTCAGCATTATCCCTCGACACTGACAGTCCGATGTACATTACTGCTTAAATAGCGGTTATTCACTTTCTTTAAGCCAGCCATCTACAAGTTGGTTGATGACTTCCGTTATTGAAGTTCCATTTCGCACGCAGGCTGCTTTAAATCTGGTGTGTTTATCCTCATCAAAATTGACGTTAACACGCTTAACTTTTCCTGATAGGGCTGGCGCAGAAACCACCCTATCGAGGTCTCTGTTCTCACCAAATGTCATTTTTTTGCTACCACTATGGGCTTTTTCAAGTGCCATATATTTACTCTCATCATCAATTACTCATTTGAGTATATAAGTAAAAACACAATTACTCAAAAATGCTAACTATCTCTTTTGTAAGAATTTCGATTTCACCTTTAGCTGCTCCATCACTAGACTCGAACGTCACCATCAAGAATCGATTTGACGTAAATCTGACGCTGGGTAATAGCCGTGCGGAACGATTTAACTCCAGTGTCCCTGATGCTTTCTTTTAGAACACTAAGCATGGTTGCCTGTTCGATTTTTCGGGTAATGAGAAAACGAGCTTCAACTTTCCGGCTATATGCCTGCGCTTCAAGGACAGTGACAACGCCTCCTGCTGCAGAAAAATCAAGCGGGCTGGGAGTAACCGGAATGATAACAAGATCGCTGACCATTACAGCAGCAGACGTAATAACGGAAAGCGAACCGGCGCCATCAACGATGACAAAATCATATTCAGTAAGGTCTTTCCTAATGCCCGGTTGGCATACCTGGATACGACAGAGGGGGAGATCGCGAGACTACGGCCAATCTGACGATGGCTGAGTCCGGCACCATATTTAAGTCTGAGTATTTCTTTGAGTTTTCTCATAGAGATGGGAGCTGTCGGCATAGGTATCCTTCACCGGAATGGCAAAAGATACAGATCAACACACCTGTGAAGTTCCAGTAACATTGATGGAGATCAGCGAATAACAAAGTGAGTCAAAAGTGATCTGCATCGATGTTATTCAGCGATCTGCTCAAATGTTATTACCCGATCTCGATGGATGTTATTGGGTGATCTCCATTAATGAAAATACGCAGCTGTTTCTGAAGAGCACATCACCCGGACTGGATCGGTACCAGACGGTGGCCGCCGCTATCGTTTTCAGCGCATTCGCCACCGGGGCTTCAGACCCCTTGTACAAGAACTTGCACTGGACTTCTGCCGGATCCTGAAAACCAAAAATAAGCCACAGCTAAACAGATGGCACGGGACACTTCGCCTCAACGGCGCTGCCAGCGAAAAGCTCCTGACTCTGCTGATACAGGAGCTGAAACGATGCTCCCGTTACCTTCCGGGACCAAAATATGGCTGGATGCCGGCATCACCGACATGCGAAACGGCTTCAACGGCCTGGCCGCAAAAGTACAGATGGCGCTGAAAGACGATCTGATGTCCGGCCACGTCTTCATCTTCCGGGCGCGCAGCGGCAGCCAGGTAAAACTGCTGTGGCCCATCGGTGACGGGTTGTGCCTGCTGACAAAACTGCTGGAGCGTGGGCGCTTCGCCTGGCCGTCAGCCCGCGATGGCAAAGTGTTCCTGACGCCAGCGCAGCTGGCGATGCTGATGGAAGGTATCGACTGGCGACAGCCGAAGCGGTTGCTGACCTCCCTGACAATGTTGTAAACCTCTTTCTGCCGACATTCCCCTTACATCCGCCTCGATGCTATGAAGCTCTCCGAGCCGACTCAGCGCTTCTTCCGTTAGGGCTGACGGGGTGCGGACATGTACATCGTGGATCTTGCGACGGGCGCGAGTCCAGCAGGTGGCTTCCGTTATCCGGCCATCGAGGTACAGCTCGTTGAACCCCGCAATTTGCGGTTTGCGGATGTATACCTTTTCTGTTCGGGCTGTAAATGAACCACACAGCCGTTGCCAGCGCTGATCCGGCGTTGCGGTCATCACGAAGCTACGTCCACAACCGCCCGGTCTTCGTCTTCTTATTACCCGGCAACAGCACCTAGACGGGGGTATCATCGGCGTGGAGCTTGCCGTCCGTCAGATCCGCGCCCTTACGGGGAAAGATTTCAGTCTGACGATACAACGGCAGACTGAAATCTATACTATTAACCGTGGGCTATATCCAGTCATCCTTGAATTTTGTGCCTGTTGAGGATGCCATGGTTCCGGATGACGGATAGTAAATACGGGGGGAGGCTCTATGCTTTGAACCCATAAGAAGTCTCCTTGGATCACGTCTTCGGAAGCCGGCTTCAATTATGGTAGATGTGCGTTCAAGATCTGCTACATCTACACCCGCATATACACTATTTTTACTGTATGCGACAACAGGTCTGCCGAGGCTGTCCGCTAACGCCTGACCCAACTTCCTTTTACCATAACAGGAAAGAAGATGAAGTGGTTTTTCCGAACAAGTCAAATCAAGTTCGTGTTTGGTCCATAAATACTCCTTCAGGCCATTCGCATCAACTAATTTACCTACATCACTATAGAATGCGGTAAGCTCCCCTTCTTTAGTGTATGTTGGCATCAGGCTTCCAGAAGGGGTTCTTGCAAGTTTGGTACCTACCCTTACATTTCCGATCTTATCCCCATGAAACACGATTGCCTCATTATCTTTTACGCCCCGAAACATATCGGTATAACCAATGGTATCAACAAACAATTCTCCATTTATCACGTAATGAGTTTCACCATCAATAATCCTTCCATAAGGTATGTGATTTTCATTCCTACTTAAGGCCGCTCTTCTGACTGCACCTCCAATCCCCACTACAGCCCCTGCCACCCCCAGTCCCAGCGAGACCCAGCCCAGGATTGCCGATGCCCGCGGGTCGCTTTTCTCTACCGCACTGCTCGCCAGTCCGGTTATATCTGCGGCAAGGGCCACGGTCCCCAGAACCAGCGCCCCGGCGGACACAGAGCCTAACGCGACCGACACACTTCCGGCGGTTGCTACCGCGGCCCCTCCGACAGCAATGGATGAAC
>Ga0308158_10002625_pt1 | contig 16652 bp, 7 predicted proteins | sample PhyBR2_FD_201038 | JGI IMG/M metagenome (GOLD analysis project Ga0308158, IMG submission 201038) | Phyllosphere microbial communities from UC Gill Tract Community Farm, Albany, California, United States - DLSLB.R2 | ecosystem: Host-associated > Plants > Phyllosphere > Unclassified | place: USA... | reverse complement strand
GACCGTTAACGCTGCCGAAGCCTCCACCCCTAGCATGCCGCTGACCATCACCGTCTCGGCTGACATCATCGACAACACGCCGGGCCTGGGTCTGATCGTGCGTTATGAAATCCACGACACCGTGATGAACTGGTCCTTGTACAGCCTGGAAGCGCACGCCGACGTCGATGTTCCAGGCTCGCTGCACGTCCCCACGCTGCCGCAGACCAACGACTATGACCAGTTGGACATGGATGACTTGGCCGGCGCCGACGTGACGGTGCAGATCCCGGTGACCGGCAACAACATGCCCGCCGGTACCCAGGGCACCCTGACCTGGACGGGGCAGCCGATTCTGGGGCCACAACTGACCTACACCGCGGCCTTTCGCGTCGAGGCCAGTGCCTCTCGGGTGACCGTCAAAGTGCCCAACGCCAAGGCCGCCGCGCTGGCCGGCAGCAGTGTCACGGTTTACTACGACGCCATCATCGGCGGCCAGAGCAAACGCTCGCACCGCGTGACCGCTACCGTCATCGGCCAGCCAGTGACGCTGGCGCAACCACGCTTGACCGGCGTCACCGGCAGCACCTTCAACCCAAACATCGTCACCGGGTCGCATCAGGAGGTGATCGTTCCAGCCTACGGGTTCATGGCCAGCGGACAGACGATCCAGCTGCACTGGAAAGGCCAGACCGCCAGTGGCACACCGATGTACACCACGGTGAACCATGCAGTGACCAGCAATACGCCGCAGGATGTAAGCCTGCTGATCGACAAGGCGTTCGCGATCACCCTTGGCACCGGCAGGGTGCTGGAGGTGTACTACGAGGTCACTGCGCAAGGCGTGAGCTACGTGTCGCCGACGCTGCAGCTGACTGTGGTGGGCATCCCGAGCAACTTGCCCAAGCCGACTACGGAGCCGGTGTTTGCGAACGGGGAGATTGATCCAGACACCGTCGGCCCCACTCTCAAGGTAGTAGTGGCACCCAACTCGAGCGTACAGCCTGAGGATGTGCTGACCATTCACTGGGAAGGCCGCCCGGGGGCCAGCACGTCCATTGCTAACCAGCGCTTTCCAGCGTCCGGCAATCTTGAAGTGCCCATCGGCAAGACGCCCTATATCGACGGCAACATCAACGGCTATATCGAAGTCTGGTACGAAGTGCGGCGCGGCGCGCAACTTTCGGGGCAATCGCAGAGGCTGCAGTTGCATGTCGGCGAAGCGTCCATGCTCTGGCCTGTACCTCAGGTGGTAGACGCAACAGGGACTGCCTCCAATCCCTGGCCGCCCATTCGACCAGGCACGTCGTACGAAACCAATACCGCCACAGTCGTGGTGCGCGACGGACGCATCCAGGCTGGGGACGTGCTCGCCGTAATCTGGCGACTGCCCGGGGGCATCGAAGCCACGGTGCCGTCCCAAACAACGACTGCCGGTGAGGGCCGAGCGTTGGTGCCGCCAGCGGTACTTGCGCAAAGCCTGGCCAAGACGATCGAGGTCGCGTACGCACTTTTGAGAGGGCCGACGGCAGAACTGATAGGCAGCTCGCCGTTGACACCTTGGCGAGTGGGCACGTTGAGCGCTGGCGTTCTCAGAGGCCCTACTGTCGTCGAGGCTACAGCCAACGCAACGCGCATCGACCTCAACACCTTTGCCGGAGACGCACACATACACATCGAGCCTTGGCCACTGATGGTCGTTGGGCAGGAATACTGGCTGGTCGCAAGCGGCACGCGAGACGACGGTGAGCCCTACAGCGAACGGTTGCCAGAGCCCAATATCGTGCACGGAAACCTTCCAGTCAACGGCATAACCAAGACGCTGGCTCGCGACACCCTGTTGCGACTTGCGAACGGTTCAGAGTTGACAGTGCATCTCAAAGTTGCGTTTACCTACCAAGCTCCAGAAGGAGAAGCGATTATGTTTCCTGATAAAGAACTGACAGTAGTACAGCAGGTACTAAATTTGCCTGCGCCAGCTGTTACTGGTGTGGTGAATGGACGGCTGAACCCTGCGGACATCCCCGCCGGGGGTGTGAAGATTACGGCGGCATACACCGGCCAAGCGGTGGGTCAGTGGGTTAGTGCGCACTGGGTAGGTGTGACAGCAGCGCTGTCGCAGGATTTTCCAGCAGTACAGGTAACGAATGCCAGTACTGCACTTGAGTTTGTAGTACCCAAAGCGAAGGCAGAGGCGAGTTTATTCAAGGCAGTGTCGGTGGTCTATCAGGTTGCCCGTACTCTTTCAGCAGTCCCACAGGCGTCCGTAGCTTTGCCATTTGAGGTAGAGGGGGCACGAGCAGGTTATGAAGATTTTGAAACGTTCGGCCTGGGTGTAACTAACGATATTTTTCTTGACGGCCTTACGCTTAGAAGACATCGAGGTACATTCATGATAACTCGAGAGAGTTCGGAGTCCGGGCTATCAAATAAAGCGTTGCTGAACGATACTACCGTGACCGAGGACGGATTTCCTGCGATAGATTTCCTATTCGATCCGCCTGTCTCAACTGTGGCGCTGAATGCTCATAGCGATTACCCAAATATATGGCTTAGGGTGTACCGAGTTGATGGGTCCGAGCAAGATGTTCCAGTCGTTATAGGCGAAAGGATTATGCTTATCAGCACGTCTTCTTCACAGAAAATCACGAGATTCTGGATTACTAATCCAGCCAACAAAAGAAAAGTGTACGTGGATAATGTTCGGTGGATCCCATAGCCGATAGATAGTGCATACAAGACATACATCAGTTTTGTCGCTCAGATAGCCAACGCGGACTGCAGGCTACCTGAGCGACATTTCATACAAGCAATTAGCAACATAGCTCTCCATATGCAGATGAGGCTTCAACTTATCATCAGCAAGTCATAAAATGCAATTTTGTAAGCGCCTTCATACTTGACACCTTATTGACCCATCGCCAAACTAAACTTCGATGGCACACGGACTCTCCTATCACAGTAGTAGTGCACTTGATCTGATCTAATATTCGGGATGGTTGATATCGGAAGACAGATCGGTTATCACCTCCTGCCGCCCCCACCCCACTACCGCACTCGAACCCCACACCCATGCTCCCGCCTCCCAGTCCCCCAATTCTCCAGCTCGGCCCCCACCACCGCATGAAGGATCGCCTTCGCCGTCACCACCCCTTCAGGATGGCGCTTGTACAACTCCATCCCGATACCGATTGCCACCCGTTCGGCGGGTGTGTGCCAGTGGCGCAGAGTTCGACGCTGTTCCAGCGGCGTCTGCCCGTCGATGCCGTCGAGCAGCACGCCTGGGCGAAAACCTGCGGCCATACCCAGGTAGCCGTAATGAATGCCGGTCCAGAGGCCAACGTGGTAGAGGTAGCGGCCCTGCTTGTGCCAGCTGGAGTTCTGCAGCTGCGCGATTTTGGCCTGGTAGTTCCACTCGCGGTTATCGTCGGTCTGATTGATCCACAGGGCCACGGCTTCGTCCCGGCATGCCTTGGCCACCCCTGTAGGCGCGCGTGGCCTAGGCTGCATCGCAGCGGTCGAGCTATTTGAGGTCGCAGTAGTCGGGGCGGGTTTTGCGTAGGATATCCATCGAACATCTGGGAACCGCTCATGTTGAAATGTCTTTGACGCAAGCCCAGCCAAATCGTCATCGATTGATGTTTCGGTTTGGTTAAGATTCGATGTGATAGGTAAGTGTTTAGTCAGGCGGCCCAGCCAACCACTTGATAACTTTCCATGTGCGCCATCGACTATCACCGCGGCATTGAAATACAAATAATTCAGCACGCAATTAAGACTTGTGAAAGATTGTTTTCAGTGCCAAGCGCAGTTACAACAACAAACTATCACACCCACAAATAAACGCCTATATTTTCGACCGGTTAATTCCCCATTCCTCTTCTACCGTCATAACAGTCGCTCTCCACCTGAACCTCACAAGAGCCCTGCCATGACCACTCTCAACAACGCCCTGCGCCTGCTCCAACTGCAGATCCGGCAAAGCCAGTCGCCCGACGTCGGCGCCTTCGGTGCCGCGCCCTATCACCCCGGCACGCCGACTTTGCCTGCGCCTCAGGTACCTGCACTGCTGGTGCATAACGGCCTGAACAAGAACGACCTGCATGATCCTGCCGTGCCCGTGGCTGTGCAGGTGGTGTTGCAGATCGGTATGCTCGAGAACGACGATCTCACCCTCTATCTGGGTGACACTGCCGTGGCCGTCGAGACCCTGCGCCCGGAGCACCTGGAAAGCGGCATCGTCACCTTCTACCTGCTGCCTTCCGTGTTTCCCCAGGACGGTCAGGTCACGCTGCACTATCACCACAAGGTACCGCCCTCTGACTCGTTCAGCGTGTCCCGCAACGCAGGCCCTTTTCTGGTCAAGCAGAGTGTGCCGGGCAACCCTGATCCTGATCCGTCCACACCCTATGTGAACGAACACCTCACCCCGCCCACCGGTATTCCCGCCACGGTGACACCAGGCCAGCCGCTGACGGTCACCATTCCTCGTTACGCGAACATTGCCGAGAACGACGAGATCGTCCTGCACTGGTCGAACCAGGAAATCCGCAAGACCGTTAACGCTGCCGAAGCCTCCACCCCTAGCATGCCGCTGACCATCACCGTCTCGGCTGACATCATCGACAACACGCCGGGCCTGGGTCTGATCGTGCGTTACGAAATCCATGACACGGTGATGAACTGGTCCTTGTACAGCCTGGAAGCACATGCGGATGTGGACGTACCAGGCTCGCTGCACGTCCCAACGCTGCCGCAGACCAACGACTATGACCAGTTGGACATGGATGACCTGGCCGGCGCCGACGTGACGGTGTACATTCCAGTCACCGGCAACAACATGCCTGCCGGTACCCAGGGCACCCTGACCTGGACGGGGCAACCGATTCTGGGGCCACAGCTGACCTACACCGCGGCCTTTCGCGTCGAGGCCAGTGCTTCTCGGGTGACCGTCAAAGTGCCAAACGCCAAGGCTGCTGCGCTGGCCGGCAGCAGTGTCACGGTCTACTACGACGCCATCATCGGCGGCCAGAACAAACGCTCGCACCGCGTGACCGCTACCGTCATCGGCCAGCCAGTGACACTGGCACAACCACGCTTGACCGGCGTCACCGGCAACACCTTCAACCCCGACATCGTCACCGGGTCGCATCAGGAGGTGATCGTTCCAGCCTACGGGTTCATGGCCAGCGGACAAACGATCCAGCTGCACTGGAAAGGCCAGACCGCCAGCGGCACGCCGATGTACACCACGGTGAACCATGCAGTGACCAGCAATACGCCACAGGATGTAAGCCTGCTGATCGACAAGGCGTTTGCGATCACCCTTGGCACCGGCAGGGTGCTGGAGGTGTACTACGAAGTCACTGCGCAAGGCGTGAGCTATCTGTCGCCGACGCTGCAGCTGACTGTGGTGGGTATCCCGAGCAACTTGCCCAAGCCGACTACGGAGCCGGTGTTTGCGAACGGGGAGATTGATCCGGGTGCGATTGTGGACGCCATCAAGGTCGTGGTGGAGCCCAACTCGACCCTCGCCCCGGGTGACTTGTTGACCGTGAAATGGCTAGGTCGGTCCAACGCCAGCATCACGCTGACCGATCAGGCATTTCCAAGCTCGGGCAACCTTGAAATCCGCATCGGCAAGACGCCCTACATTGACGGAAACACCAATGGCTATGTGGACGTCAGTTATGAGGCCCGACGTAACGGTCAGCCTGTGGGCAGTTCGCAGGTGTTGCAACTGCATGTAGGCGAGGCGGCTGAATTGCCGTGGCCGCTGCCCAAGGTGGTGGATGCGACTAACGGCGAGGTCAGCACCTGGCAGCCCGTAAAGCCGGGGACTTCTTACGAGAGCAACACTGCCACCGTCGTCGTCACCGACAGCCGGATTCTGGCGGGCGATACCGTTGCCATCATCTGGCGCCTGCCTGGCGGTACGGATCTAACCATTCCCTGGATGCTGGCAGGTGCCGGTGAGGGGCGTGTACCAGTGCCGGCCACCGTGCTAGTGCGCAGCCTAGGGCAGACAGTGCAGGTGGGGTATGTGGTTTTCAGGGGGCCTGCTTCGGACTTGGTGGGGAATTCGGCGTTGATGAACCTGCAGGTGGGAACGCTGCCGGCGAATGAGTTGAGTGAGTTGATCATCCTGGAAGCGGCAAACAGCGGGGCGGGGCCGGAGTTTGATGTAAGCCGACTCATGCAGGATGCCACCATCAGGGTTGGGCGCTGGCCGATGATTGAAGTGGCGCAGCCGGTGTGGCTAACCCTGACAGGCACGCGGCAGGACGGCAGTGCCTGGAGCAAAGAGCTCTTGGCCGCTACGCCGACGGACGCAACGTGGGTCAGCCAAGGTAGGAAGACGGTCAACGTGACCATGGCGGAACTCAAAGAGCTTAAGGACGGCGCCTCGCTGACCGTGACCTTCAAGGTGGCTTTGGATGGCAGCCCGACCGAGTCGGATGCGGTAAGTTTTGCGCCGCGGGTTTATACAGTGAAATCGGTGCCTGATGTCCGCCCCGTAATCACCACTGTTCAGGATTCAGATGGAGAGATCGCCCACGGAGGGACAACGTACAACGACGAAGTCGTTGTCATGGGAACAGCTGCACCGTCTCAACAGGTTCAATTGCTAGATGGTTCTACACAGATCAGCACCGTGACTGCAGACAGCAACGGAAAGTGGAGTTTCACCATCACGAATCTGGCGATTCGAAGCTATTCGATTACGGCCAGAGCAGTTTATGGAAGCGGCTTGGTATCTGATCCCAGGAATTTTTCATATTATGTATTGACGCGGGAGTATGCAGATTTTGAGAGTAACCATACACATGGCTGGATTGGACTGCCTAGCAACATCATAAGTGTTGGCGGCAGTCACGTGCTCTCAGCTGCTGCGAACGGCGGTCCGGGGATGGCAGGTAGTATATCTAAGACGCTTACCCATCTGAAGGTCGGAGGCAACTACCGCTGGAGTGCAAAGTTGGGCTTCCTAACAACGCAATCATTCCGATTTACTAAAGCTATCGTAGTTAATAGGCTTGGCATGAACGGGGTTGCAACTGTCGTCGTTACCAACGGCAATATGACAACCCTTTCAGGAACCTTTAAGGCCGTTTCTTCGACAGAGCCGATATATGTCTACGTTGGCCTAATGGACACAGTAGGAACAGGCAGGCCTCTGCAGGCAATCTACCTAGATGATTCGTTGATAGAGCTAATTGACTAGGAAACGGTTGAGGTGTTGGCCTCGTCGCGACCTTACGCGAATGCCCGCTCAAGGCTCAGGGGGGGGGGTGACAGGCACGACAGTGTTGGGCGGTGGGCAATTACACTATAATCCCCGCCTTTCGCCGCCCGCCGCCCGCCCCAGAGGCCTGCGGGCGCAACTACTCGTTCAAAGAGGCTAGACCCTTGGCATTTACGATTCTTGACCTGTCCGGCGCCCTTAGCCACAACCCTTAATCGGCCCCGTACATCAACGACAAGCTGATTGCCGCCCCCTCAGAGAAGCGCTTCGTGCGCGACAAGCATGCAAAGAACCGCATGCCCTATGAATCGGCCAAGTTCTGCCTGGAGCAGGCCGGCTAATTTGCTCGCTAAACGACTTCCTGTAGAGAAAGCGGAAGCTGCTGGCTGTGCCACTTACGCATCCTGTAGGACCGCGCCGCCGGGTCTTGCGACGCTCAGTCGAGCATAAGCACTACACCCATGCTCCCGCCTGCCCGCTCCCCAATTCTCCCGCTCGGCCCCCACCACCGCATGAAGGATCGCCTTCGCCGTCACCACCCCTTCAGGATGGCGCTTGTACAACTCCATCCCAATGCTGATCGCCACCCGTTCGGCGGGTGTGTGCCAGTGGCGCAAGGTACGGCGTTGTTCCAGCGGCGTCTGCCCGTCGATGCCGTCGAGCAGCACGCCTGAGCGAAAACCTGCGGCCAGGCCCAGGTAGCCGTAATGAATGCCGGCCCAGAGGCCAACGTGGTAGAGGTAGCGGCCTTGCTTGTGCCAGCTGGAGTTCTGCAGCTGCGCAATTTTGGCCCGGTAGTTCCAATCGCTGTTGTTGTCCATTTGATTGACCCACAAGGCCACGGCTTCGTCCCGACATGCCTTGGCCACCACTTGCGGATCGCGCGCCCACCAGCGTGCATGCCAGGGCAGCGCCTTGTAGGCGCGCGTGTCCTGGCTTGCATCGTAGCGGTTGAGTTGCCTGATCTTGACCACGTTGGGGTGGCGGACATTGCGGTTGATCTCGCCGGCCATGTAGGTGGTGATCGACAGCAACTGGTCCGGGTGGCCGCAGTTCTGCAGCGTGTCTGGGCGAGGCACGGCGACCGGCCGTGGTTTGACTCTGCGCAGTGACTCGTACTGGGTCGTGAACGAAGACGGAATCAGTAGCGCGTTGCAGGCGCAGCTGCTGGTGCTGTCGAGGCTGCCGGCGACGCGCCGACCGTTGCTCTTGAGCTGGTCGATGCCGCCGACGATGTGGAATTCACCAGTGCTTTTTCCACATGACACACGATCACCTTCGCGAGAGCGCGGGACGCCGAGCAAGGTGACGCTTCGCTCGCCGCCGAGGACAGTGCCGCCGCACGATGTCTTGTCGCCCAGCCGAATGAAGTACCCCAGTGTCATGTCCAACTCCCCTGCTCTGCCGCTGGCCCACGAGGGGCCGCCAAGCGACAGAAGTTTCCGGGAGTATGGGAAGTACGTCTGTAGGATCGGTCCCACAGAGATGAAGGACATGTCCTGATCCGCCGTCACCAGGTGGCCGTTGACGTGCCAGCTCTTTCGCAACCGCTAGCGTCTCCTACAGCGCCGCAAGCAGCGGCCCTGCTTCAACGCGTAGTTTTCCAGGAGTGCAGGCTACCGACCTTTATCTCGGCCTTGTTGGCGAAGGGAAAGTAGTGCTGCACCCGCGCCAGCAGGCGCAATTCATACTCCTGGCTGCTGATACCCATCGACTGACGCAGATCCGGGCGCAAAGCCAGGTCGTAGTAATCGGGGCGGGTTTCACGCAGGACGTCATCGAGCACCTGCGGACCGGTCATGTCGAAGGTGGTGCGCACATAGCTCCAGAATTCGTTGATTTGAGCAGGTGTCTTGGCTTGGTCCAGAAAGGGTCGCGGCCGGGTGTAGAAGTCGGCGCGGGCCTGGTAGCGTTGCGCCATGGAACGCATCACCGCCTTGAGCACCGGGTTGTTCGGGTGGCTGCCCAGCACATGGCTGTTGTAGCCCCGATATTGCACATCGCTGTGCACCACCGCGTCGTCCAGCAGCAGATCACTGGGGCCGGCAGGCAGGTCGACCTTGTCCAGCACTGCCACGAAGGTGTTGTCCACGTCGGTGTAGATGCCGCCATAGGTGTCGAGCAGGGGGTAGCGCAACAGGTCGCTGGCGGCGGCGTAATTCTTCGCCACGCCTGAACGCAGCGCGTCGTACTGCGCGCCGCTGGGGCCTGCACGCAAGGCCTGGAAAAAGGCTTCGTCTGCCAGCGGCTTGACTTCGAAGTTGGCCTTGCCGGCAAACTGCCACGTCAGGCGGCGAAGCAACTGCGGCGTGTCCATGTCGGCGTGGATGATGGTGCGATAGCCCTTCATGCGCACATCGTTGATCAGCAGATTATCGAGCAGCGCCTGGCTGGGCAGCTCGTGGCCGATCCACAGGTAGTGCAACACCTTGGGAATGGCTTTGGCCAGGTTCGAAAGCGCCGGCAACGGCGGCAGCGTGATCGTATTGAGCGTCTGCGGCGCAGGGGACGCCGTGCTGCCTTGCAGCCACTGGGCTCGATCGCCACTGCGCCATTCGCCTTCGGGCGTGCGCCACAGGTAGGCCGTATTGCCCAGGTGATTGGCGCGCCAGGTGCGTTCTTCGACATCATACATGGCCAGCAGATGGCCCCGCTCGGGGATACGCACCATGTAGCGATCCATGATTTTTTCCACGTCGTCCAGCGGCACCTGGATGCTGATGGTGTTGGCGGGGCGCTGTACACCTATTGCAGGGTCACTGGGAGCCAGATTCCAGAGCCGGGTGGTTTCGACATCGTCGGTAGCGCTCAACGTGATGCGGCTTGCCGCTCTCCAGATGTTGCCGTGCAAAGTGATCGGAATATAGCTGTGCAGGCCGTAGGGGTTGAGTGGGTCGACCACGGCCCATTGCTTGAGGGCATGCACATAGCGCACGCGATACAAGGTTGAATGCAGGCGCGCATAGGTTTCGAATCCCTGGCGTACATACAAGCCCGCCAAGGGACCGTGTCGGTGCAGTTTGAATCCGGTATCGCGAATGATCACCGGACGCCAGGCAGCAAGATCCTGGGCATTGCGAAGTGCCTGGGCCTGGGCGGCATCTTTCTGGTCGGAATCACTGCCGAGCACACCGGAGTCGCTGTCCGTCTCGCCCGCTTCGTCCTGGTTCGACGACAAGGTCGAATCATCGATGTCATCGCCCGAGTCCAGATCCTCTTCGTCCGGCAGCAACACCTCGCCATCCACGTCCAGCTGGGCACTGGTATCGATGTCGAATTCGTCATACTCGCTCAGCAGGCTGGCATCACTGAGCAAGGGCAGCGTCAGAATCAGGTTGAGCGCCTGAATGATGGCACCGCGAACGGCCTCGCTCCGCTCTTTCTCGTCGAGCGCATTGATGGCCTTGTCGGCATACAGGCCCACTTCCACCAGGCCGGCAGCAATGGACAGCGCGGCGACCGGCCAACCGATCAGGCTCAAGCCACCATAGAGCTTGAGAAAGCTTTCCAGATAGCCGATCCACAGGCCTTTCTCCAGCCGGCTGTTGGACATCAGCAAGTACTTGGCATCCTGCTCCATGTCGGCCTTGAGGCTGTCGACCAGGAAGTTGAACGTGTAGCCATCGAGCTTTTTGTTCAGCAGGTTCAGACGCGACTTGCGTGCGGCCCACGGGGTTTTGGCTATGTGGCTCAGATGCCCTTGCAGCGTCGCCCATTCGGCCTGCTTGTTGTGCTCCGCCCTGACGAACTGCACACCGAACCGCTGCCGGCTGTCTGCCGTCGCCAAGTGGCTTTGCACCCATTGGTAGAGTGCTTCGGCATTCTTGACGGTAACGAATGAAGGGTGCTGCATGGCGCAGTACAGAATCTCGCGCCCTTGTGCGGTGCAGAAGCGCAGGACGCCGTGGCTGACCATTCCTTCCACATCCAGTGCGCGGACCACGGTGGTCGAGCTTGAAACGTTATCGCCGTAGAGCTTCTCCGGGCTGAACGGGCTGCTGGGGTCGTTCGCCACTGCTGCGTAGACCTCCAGGAAATCTTCGACCGCCATGTCGCCTCGCTGGCATTGCAAGGTGGCGCTGCACAGCATGCTGATTTTCGATACGGTGCGATACGCGCTTTCCTGGTTGATCCAGAACCCGCGCAGGCGCGACAGGTATTGAGTGGCGAAGTCCCCATCCCAGAAGTGCTGCAGCACCTTGCGCGGGTCCAGGCGCACCTCGTTGTGCTCGTTGTAGTGAGCGGCGTGGGCATCGGCCGTATAGAAACCACCCATCTGCGCCAACAGATCGGGATTGCGCTGCTGCTCGAGGTTGAAGCGGCGCATTACCAGCTCCACCAGCGTCATGGATTGCAAGGGTTTGCCGTGGTGTTCCCAGCCTGTGTAGGTGCGTGGGCTGGTGTTGGCCGAGTCGAACCAGTGCCAATACACTTCGTAGGGGTCGTGATCGAACCCACCCAGTTTCGCCAGCAGGTATTGAGCCGCAGCGAAGGCGGCGCCTTCCAGGTCTGGGTATTGGTCGATCAGTTGGCCAAGGCGTGTTTGCCAATAGCGGGTGCTGGCGCTGAGTAGGTCAGCTTCGGTATCGGCAAGGTCGCCTGCGCTTTCAAGTGTGGACGTGACAGGGGTCTGGAGGGTGCTCATGGTGGTTGCCTCGTGGGTTGGGAGACCACGAGGTTAGAGCCGTGCGAGTGCGCTTTGGGCGTGCATGGATAGCACCGCCATCGAGTGTGAATACCGCCTGAGCCCTCAGCCCAGGCGTTGTTCCAGCAGTGTGCGCAGGGCACTGTTCACCGGCCAGTTGCGCAACAGCCGCTCGCGGTCGCGGGCATGGGCGGCAGCAAAGCTGGCATCGCTACCGTGCTGCTGCATAGCATCCAGGTCGATCAGGGCCCAGCGGCCGTTGTGCCAGAACAGGTTGTGGCCCTTGAGGTCGCCATGGCTGATGCGCTCGCGGGTCAAGTCGGCGATCAGCTGGTCCAAAGCCTGCAACTGGGCTTCGGGGACGTCTCCCGTGTCGACATGAGGGGCGAAGGCTTCGATCAGGTCCGGGCCGCTCAGGTGTTCAGTGACCAGATAGGCCTCGCGGCGCAACCACAACGTGCGCTTCTCCAGCACGGCCAACGGCTTGGGCGTGGCGATGCCGAGGAACAGCAATCGGTTGCCTTCGACCCACGAATGCCAGGCACGGCTCGGGCGCCAGAAGCGCTTGCCCCAGTGCAGCAGGTTCTTGATGTTGTAGCGCTTGACCAGCAGGTCGCGGCCCTGGCTGTGGACGCGGCCGACCGTGGCGGCGCCGCCGGTCTTGTAAATGTGGCCCTGTTCAAGCAGGGCGTCGGCACGCTCCAGCACGGGCAGCATGGCGGCTTCTTCTTCGCGGCGTACGGCGCGCAGGCTGGAGGCGTTGTCCTGGACGCTGAACAGGCTGCAATCGCGGCCGACTTTGCCCAGATAGTCCTTGAGGCGCCAGGCGCGGACCTTGTCGATCTGCTTCTGCAGCGCTTCCATGGGCAGGCCGTGTTCGCCGTTGGCCAGCAGGTAATACACCAGCAGTTCTTCGGTGAAGGGCTCCAGGTTGCGGGGCAATTGGGCGAAGAACACGCCGAGGTTTTCCAGCACCTTTTGTCGCGACAGGGGCTTGCTGGCCTGTTCGGCCTGGATGCCGGCGCCGTCGATGAGGAACACCTGAGCGTTGTGGCGCAGCAGGTTGTCCAGGTGCAGGTCTGCCTGCCACAGGCCTTTGCCATGCATCTGGCCGATGACGCCAAGGGCTTCGCCGAGCACGGCGCTTTGTTCGTCGGCCAAGGGCGGCAGGGTTTCCACGCGAGCCCATTCGTCGGCCAGGCTATGGGCGCCTTCCAGGTACTCGAACAGCAGCCAGCCGCCCTCGCCTTCCTGCAGGCCGTCGGCGAGCAGTTGCGGGGTGGTCAGGCCCTGCTCGGCGAGCAGGCGCACGCCGGCCAGTTCGCGCTGGAAATGCCGAGCGGCCTTGCTGCCGACCAGCAACTTGGCGAGCACGGTGCGACCGCGCCAGACACCGGCGCCAACGTAGCGCTGCCCCGGCAGCACACGCAGCAGCGTCAGCAGTTGCAGCTCGCCGGGGCCGGCGGCGTCGGCCAGGGTGATGCTCAATGGCAGAGCTGGGCTGCGGCCGGCTTGGGTCAGTTCAGACAGGCGCATCAGCGGGCTTCCTTGTGGCTGCGACGGCGGCTCAAACGTTGAAGCCAGGCGTCGACCAGAGGGCTGGTTTCGGGCTGGGCCAGGTAGGCGGCCAGCAACACACGAATATCCGCCGCCTGCCAACGTGGCGCGCGGCGCAGCAGGGGTTCCAGGTCCTTGGCGCGGTCGCGTTGGCCAAACAGCAATGGCCGGGTTTTTTCCAGGTCGATCAACTGCGCCTGGTACCCACTTGCCGTGGCGCGCAGGAAGATGTGCTTGGGGTAGAAGCAGCCATGCACCTGCCCTGCCGAATGCAGGATGCGCCCCAGCTCGCCGACCGCCACTAGCACCGCGCGGCGCGTGTCGGGGGTCAGGGTCGGCCATTGCTGCAATACCGCTTCAAGATCGGACCAGCCGTCCAGCGCGCGGGTCATGAGCATGGCGCGGGTGTCGCCCTGCACCTGACGCTTACCGTAGAACACCGCCTGCAATGCCGGGATTCCCTGCTTGCGATAGCGGCTGATGTTGCGAAATTCACGGGCAAAGGTCGGCTCGCCAAACGGCCGGGCCAGGGTCCGGGTCAGGTAGTTGCTCTGCCGCTTGAGGTAGAAACCACGGCCTTCCAGGTCCAGGCGGTACACGCTGCTCCAGCCGCCACGGCCGGTGTTGGGTTCGTCCACGGCGTCCAGTTGCAGGTTCCACAGCGTGTCGAACGTGGCCAGCCCGTGGCGCTCGAGCAAGGCGCGCTCCTCGCTGGCGATGAAGTCGCTCATTCGCGGCCCTCGAAAAATTTGACGATCTTGCGCACACGCAGCTTGTCCGACGCATTGAGCCTTTCGCGGCGGCGGTATTGCAGGTAGAAGCGCAGGCGCTGGGTGTTGGACAGCTCGCTCTTGCCCAGTTTGTCCAGACAGGCGAGGTCCTTGATGATGCGATAGCGCAACATGAAGCTGCGCCAGAAGGCGCCGTTGGGGCAGTCGATGAAGTACAGCACGTCCTTGTCGTCGACCAACAGGTTGCGCCACTTCAGATCGTTGTGGGTGAAGTGGTTGTCGTGCAGGGTGCGTGTGTGTTGCGCCAGTTGCCGGCTGATGTGGTCGACCCAGGCGCGGTTGCGCAGCCGTGGATCACCGCTCAGAGCCAGGTGATGCAGGTCCTGGGTGTTGGCCAGTTCGCGGGTGATCAGCGCCCCGCGGTCATAGCTGGCGCCATTGCGTTCCAGACCCCAGGCCACCACTTCGGCAGTGGGAATGCCCCACTTGGCGAAGCGCTTGAGGTTCTGCCATTCGGATTTCACTCGCGGTTTGCCCAGGTGCGCGCGCAGGCCCTTGCCCGCGCCCACGTAGCGCTTGACGTAATAGTTGACGCCGCCGCGCTGTACGCGAATCACCTCGGACAACGGGTCGCGGGTCAGGCGCTCGCCGGTCAGGGCGAACACCGTTTCCAGGCTGCCGAAGTCGGTCTGCAGGTGTTCATAGCCCGCTTCCAGGTTCCAGCCGGCCATCAGAGCGCGTCCCCGTAACGTTGCTTGCGGTCGTACAGCTTGTTCGCCTTGCCGTCGAGCCAGCCGAGCAGCACCGCTTCGTCCTTGAGCACGCGGCGCAGGGGCTGCTGGAAATAGTCACGCAGGAAACGCAGCTTGTCGCGGCGGGTCAGGCCGATGTCCAGCGCCGAGAAATATAGCGCGGCCAAATCCTTGTCGCGCCAGCGACGGGTGATGCGTGGACGCACCTGGGCGCGGTGCAGGTCGATCACCGACAGCTTGAAATCCGTGGCGGTGACGGGCTTGTCGGTGTGCAGCAGAAAGTGGCAGATGTAGCAGTCGCGGTGATTGACGCCGGCGCGGTGCATCATGCCGACCAGGCGCGCCACCTCGGCGATCAGCGCGCGCTTGAGTACCGGTTCAGGCGGCTGCTTGGCCCAGTTCAGGCTCAGCACTTCCAGGTCGATGGTGGGCGCCAGCTCTTCGGTGATGATGAACGAATGCTGGTCAGCCGGGTTGCTGCCGCGCTCGCCATAGGCCACTGCCGTCATGCTCGGCACTCCGGCCTCGCGCAGGCGCTGGACGGCCTTCCATTCCTGGCCGGCGCCGAGCACCGGCAGCTTGGCGGTGAGCAGGTTCTTGGCGATTTCCGCCCAGCCGATGCCGCGGTGGATCTTGACGAAATAGCCCTTGCCATCGACTTCGGTGCGCAGGGTGCGGCGCGCTTCGAGCTCGCGGAACACTTCGCCTTGCAGCGCTTCGACGGCCACGAACGGATCGCGCCCGGCCCACAGCGTCTTGAACGGCTCGTCGAGCACCAGTTTCATGGTCGCGCCTCCAGGATAACGTCGGCGGCGTGCTCGGGCATGCTGTAGATGTCGGCGCTGGCGGCGAACGCCAGGCCATTGGCCGACCAGGCGGCTCGCGCGCCGTCGTCTTCGAGCATGCGCTGCAGGTAGCGGTTGAGCTCTTCCTGCTCGAACGGCTCGCTGAGCACCAGCCCGGCGTCGGCCTCGGCGATGTAATGGGCATAGCCGCACACCGCCGACACCAGCACCGGCAGGCCGGCCACGGCGGCTTCGAGCAGTACGGTGCCGGTGTTCTCGTTGTACGCCGGGTGGATCAGCGCGTCAGCGCCAAGCAGGAAGCGCGGAATGTCGCTGCGGCCCTTGAGGAACTGCACCCGGTCGCCCAGGCCAAGCGCTGCGCTCTGCACCTGGAACAGCTTGGGGTCGTCCTGGCCGATGACCATCAACCGTACGCGTTTGCGCAGCGCCGCGGGCAGTGCCGCCATGGCCTTGAGGCTGCGATCCACGCCCTTGGTCTTGAAGCCCGAGCCGATCTGCACCAGCAGCAATTCATCGTCTTCGAGCATGAATTCGCCACGGAATTCGGCGCGGATCAAGGCCGCGTCCGGCGGCGCACGGCGGTCCTGGGCAATGCCCGGCGGCAGCAGGTGGAAGCGCGCTAGCGGGGTGTCGTAATGCTTGATGAACAGCGGTTGCTGAACCTCGGAAATCATCAGGATTTCGGTCTTGGCGTCGCGCCCGAACACCGCGCGCTCGTAGTCGGCGAAGTGCTTGTAGCGACCCCAGTAGCGGTACAGCGAATGACGCAGGTTCTGCGCCTTGTCTTCATAGCAGCCGTCGGCGGCGTAGTAGACATCCAGGCCGGGCATCTTGTTGAAACCGATCAGGCGGTCGACCGGACGCTTGGCCAGGTCGGCCTGCATCCAGCTCAGCAGTTTCTCGTTGCGCCGATGGTTGAAGAACGCCTTGACCGGC
>Ga0308158_10002624_pt1 | contig 16654 bp, 16 predicted proteins | sample PhyBR2_FD_201038 | JGI IMG/M metagenome (GOLD analysis project Ga0308158, IMG submission 201038) | Phyllosphere microbial communities from UC Gill Tract Community Farm, Albany, California, United States - DLSLB.R2 | ecosystem: Host-associated > Plants > Phyllosphere > Unclassified | place: USA... | reverse complement strand
ACTTATCATTCCACAAAAAACAACTTTTGAAGTTTTAGACAAACGCTATGTTTTTGTAATCGACAAAAACGGTGTGGTAAGACAACGAGAAATTACTATTGGAGCCACTTTGGAAAATCTTTTTGTAGTGAAAAAAGGATTGGATGTAAATGATCATATTTTATTAAACGGATTACGATTGGTTAAAAACAATCAAAAAGTGAAATTTAATATTGAAAACCCTAAAAAGGTATTGTCAACTCTTGATGTTTACGCCGAGTAAAAAACCCTTTAAATAACAATAAAATGTTTAAAAAATTTATTCAAAGACCGGTCTTAGCAATTGTTATTTCGGTCATTATTGTATTTATGGGGCTGCTTGCCATCAAACAATTACCCATTTCACAATTTCCTGAAATTGCGCCAACTACCGTAAACATCTTTATCGCCTATCCGGGTTCAAGTTCAGATGTATTGGTAAAATCAACTTTAATTCCGCTGGAAACAGCAATTAACGGAGTTCCAGGAATGCGTTACATAGCCTCCGATGCAACCAGCGCCGGAGAAGGAACCATTCGTGTTATTTTTGAACCCGGAACCGACCCCAACGTCGCGGTCATCCGGGTAAAAACCAGGGTCGATCAGGTAATGCCTTTGTTACCTGATTTAGTACAACGCGAAGGAGTTATCATTACACCTGTTCAGCCAAGTATGTTGATGTACGTTGATTTGTATAGTAAAAAAGGACATGATGTAGATGAGAAATTTCTATATAATTATGCTTATACAAACATGCTTCGCGAAATACAACGTATCAACGGAATTGCCAGTGCACAAATCCTGGGTAGCCGTAAATATGCTATGCGTATTTGGCTGAAACCAGACAGAATGCGTGCTTACAATATTTCTGCAGAGGAAGTAATGAAAGCCATGCAGGAACAAAGTATTTTATCAAGACCCGGAAGACTTGGACAAAGTTCTGGAGTAAAATCACAATCGCTCGAATATGTATTGACTTATAGAGACCGTTTTAGTGACCCTCAGGAATACAAAGACGTAATTATACGAGCCAATTCTAATGGTGAAGAAATAAAATTAGGCGATATTGCCAATGTAGAATTAGGAAGTGAATTTTACGATATCTACGACAATCTGGATGGTAAACCATCGGCATCCATCGTTTTAAAACAAACGCTGGGAACTAATGGTAGTGATGTGATTAAGGCTGTAAAAGCCAAATTGAAAGAACTGGAAAAAGATTTACCTCCGGGTGTTGGCTACAAAATCAGTTATGACGTATCGAGCTTTTTGGACGCTTCTATCGAACAGGTATTAGATACGCTTAGAGATGCTTTTGTTTTAGTATCTGTTGTAGTATTCCTGTTCCTAGGAGACTGGCGTTCGACATTGATTCCGGTTATTGCGGTACCAGTATCGTTAATTGGAGCCTTCTTTGTAATGCAAATGTTTGGTTTATCCATCAACCTGATTACCTTATTTGCTCTGGTATTAGCCATTGGTATTGTGGTTGATGACGCCATTGTCGTCGTCGAGGCCGTCCATGTAAAAATGGAAGAAGAACATCTCACGCCATTTAAAGCTTCCAAAGCGGTATTAGGTGAAATTGGAGGAGCTATTATTGCAATCACGTTGGTAATGGTTTCGGTATTTATCCCTATTTCATTTATGACGGGACCTGTAGGGGTATTCTATCGTCAATTCTCTATTACAATGGCGGGATCCATTATTATCTCGGCAGTTGTCGCCTTGACACTTACCCCTGTACTTTGTGCCATGTTATTAAAACACAACCACGGTCAACCTAAGAAAAAATCTCCTATCGATCGTTTTATTGATTGGTTTAACAAAGGATTTGAAAAATTGACCGGACATTATGTGGGCATATTAAAACACATTGTCAACCGAAGAGTAATTACTTTCGGAATTTTAATTGGATTCTGTGTTGCGACCTATTTTACTAACCAAGCGCTTCCCGCCGGATTTATACCAAGTGAGGATCAGGGGATGATTTATGCCATCATTCAAACGCCTCCTGGAACAACATTAGAACGCACCAATGATGTTGCCAAAAAATTACAACACATTTGTGAAGAAATCGACGGTGTATCTTCTGTATCATCTTTAGCTGGATATGAGATCATGACAGAAGGTCGTGGTTCGAATGCCGGAACCTGTTTGATTAACCTGAAACCTTGGGATGAAAGAAAGCATTCAGTACATGAAATCATGGAAGAATTAGAAAACAAATCCAAAAACCTGGGTGCAGTTATCGAATATTTTGAACCGCCTGCAGTACCGGGATTTGGTTCATCAGGAGGTTTCTCTTTGCGTTTATTAGACAAAACAAACGGAACAGATTATCAGGAATTCCAAAGAGTAAACAACGATTTCCTTGCTGAATTGGAAAAACGTAAAGAACTAACAGGAATCTTTACTTTTTATTCTGCCAATTATCCGCAGTTAAAGCTGAATATTGATAATAAAGCTGCAATGCAGAAAGGAGTTTCTATTGGTAAAGCAATGGACAACCTCAACATTCTTATTGGTAGTACTTACGAACAGGGATTTATCAAATTCGGTCAGTTTTTTAAAGTATATACTCAGGCTGCCCCTGAATACCGAAGAATTCCTTCAGATTTGGAGAAATTGTTCGTGAAAAATGAGGCTGGCGAAATGGTCCCTTATTCTGCTTTCATGAAAGTAGAAAAACAATTAGGCCCAAATGAGATTACGCGATACAACCTTTACAATTCAGCTGCTATCCGTGGATTACCGGCTAAAGGCTACACCAGTGCCGATGCTATTAATGCTATTAAAGAAGTGGCCAAAGTAAAATTACCCCGTGGATACGATATTGCCTGGGAAGGATTGTCTTATGACGAAGCTAACAGAGGAAACGATGCACTGTATGTATTTGGTATCGTATTGATATTCGTTTATCTGGTTTTAGCGGCACAATACGAAAGTTTCTTATTGCCTTTGGCTGTATTATTATCATTACCTGTTGGATTCTTTGGTTCATTCGCATTATTACAATTAATGGGATTATCAAATGACGTGTATGCGCAAATTGGAGTTATCATGCTTATTGGATTACTCGGTAAAAATGCCGTACTGATTGTAGAAGTCGCCGTCCAAAAACGCGCCCAGGGTATGAGTATTGTCGATGCTGCAATGGAAGGAGCCAAATTGCGTTTCCGACCTATTTTGATGACATCATTTGCTTTCATTGCTGGATTAATTCCGTTAGTTATTGCTACCGGAGCCGGTGCTATCGGTAACCGAACTATTGGAGGTTCTGCCATGGGAGGTATGCTTATCGGAACCTTGTTTGGAGTTTTCGTCATTCCGGGATTATACTACACCTTTGCCAAAATGAGCGACGGACGCACTATGATTCAGGACGAACATAACGAACCGGCCTCTGAAGAGTTCATGAGAGCTAGTGAGGGCGAAAGCAAACTCAAATTAAAGCTGAAAGAAATGAACAAAAAACTGAAAGAATTAATGAAAAGAGAAGAAGAAAATGAATAACCCAATTTTCAAATTTATAAACATAAGGTCAGTTGTAACACTGACCTTATCCTCCCTGTTTTTTCAAAGCTGTATCCCAACAAAAACCGTACGTGATGAAAAAAAGGATTTACCGGAACAATTTCAAAACATAGTTTCAAAAGACACTACAAATTCGGCTCAAATAAAATGGAAAGCATTTTTTAATGATGCTAATTTAGCTGCTCTTATAGACACTGCTTTAGTCAACAATCAGGAACTGAACATTATACTGCAAAGCGTAGATATGGCTAAGAATGAAATTCAGGCCAGAAAAGGAGAATACCTTCCATTTGTGGGTATTCAGGCAGCTGCGGAAGTAGAAAAAGTAGGTCGTTACACCAGCCAGGGAGCTAATGATGCCAATACTGAAATTAAACCGGGCAAAGAATTCCCTGAACCGTTACAAAATTACAAAGTAGGTGCTTTTGCCAGCTGGGAACTGGACGTTTGGAAAAAATTACGCAATGCTAAAAAAGCAGCGGTAATGGAATATCTTTCTACTGTTGAAGGTAAAAACTTTATGGTTACCAGTTTAATTGCTGAAATTGCCGATTCTTACTATGAATTACAGGCTTTAGACAACAAACTGGCGATTTTGACTAAAAACTTAGAATTGCAAAACAATGGACTAACAATTATCCGTTTGCAAATGCAAGCCGCTAAAGCAACTGCTCTGGGTGTACAAAGACTCGAAGCAGAGGTGTATAAAAACACCAGCGAATTGTACAATGTAAAACAGGATATCGTTGAAACCGAGAACAGACTGAATTTCCTAATCGGTCGTGCTCCTCAACATATAAATCGTGATTCTGACCATTTTATAGAACAAAGCATAGACCCTATTTATGCCGGTATTCCTTCTCAGCTGTTAACTAACCGTCCGGATATCAGACAGGCTGAATACGAATTACAAGCCGCCAAACTGGATACAAAAGTTGCCAGAGCTAATTTTTATCCGTCATTTACGTTAAAAGCAGGTGTAGGTTTAGAATCTTTCAAAACCCAATATCTTACTACCATGCCTGAATCGCTATTGTATGGTTTAGCCGGCGATATGGTTGCACCTTTAATCAACAGAAATGCGATTAAAGCGGCTTATTACAATGCGAATGACAAACAGTTACAAGCTGTTTTTGATTATGAAAAAACGATTTTAAATGCCCATATTGAAGTATTGAACGGCTTATCAAAAATTGAAAACCTGAAAAAAAGCTATGAGCAAAAAGAACATCAGGTGACTGCTTTGACTAATTCTATCGAAATCACCAATAAACTTTTCAGCGCGGCAAGAGCCGATTATATGGAAGTTTTATTGACTCAACGTGATGCTTTGGAATCCAAATTACAATTGGTGGAAACCAAAAAAGAACAGCTAACTACCAAGGTTAACATTTACAAATCATTAGGCGGTGGATGGAACTAATGCGCCATTTTAAAGTTTGATAGTCTTTAAAACACCCCCTAAAAACAGCAAAGCCACTTATTTTGAGTGGCTTTGTTGTTTATATATTATTTTACTAAAATGTATTTTTTCTGTTTTTCATCAAATCTTAAAATACTGTGTTTAGCAGTCTGTTTTTTGATGATTTCTTTATCGCAATTAGCATCATAAGAATAATCTTTGAACTTCGTTTTGACAATAATATCGTTAAACTTATCTGTTAACTTATCATTGATAACAAAAACACTTTTTGAGGTTTCAAATGAAGCATTCTCACAACCATTACCATTATCACCTCTAAATATTTCCAACTCAAAATCATGTAGCACTTCCACTATTTGGTTGTTTTTAAAGCAATAAAGGTTAATTGCTTCCATTCCAAATAAATCAACACTAGAACTTCCTCTATAACTATATCTTATACCAAAAGCTCTGGTATTTTTGTTCAAATAATAAAGTCCGGTATCAATCTTTATTTCATCAAATTTCAAAGCATCAGAAGTCCATTCCGCTTTTTTAATGTATTTCGATTCGATTAATTTGGTGTTTTTATTCCAAACCAATAGATTATTATCTATATCAAAACATTCCTCACATTCAGGATCACGATTGCTAACAACCGGCAAAACAATAATTACTTTATCATTTTGATTAGAAATCGCTTTTAAGCATATTTTATCAACTAAAAGATTTTTTTCATTGACTTTTAATGCTGTAACTACTTTGTTAATGATTTCTTTCTCTGAAAATTCCTGTCCAAAAAAAGAATTTGAAACAAGAAACAAAACCGAAAAAAATAATTTTTTCATATAGTAACCTAAATTACAATCGAATAACTAAAAAATTATCTCTCCCACCAACTAAAAACTGAGCACTGAACACTTTTTCTAAATTCCCTTTGCTTTCATTTCCAGAATCACATCCGAAGGATTCAGGAAAGTCGGCGCTTGTTCGGTGATACTTCCGGCACGTTTTTTATTGAGTTTAAAAACCACATCCTGTTCACTGGTAAATAACAAAGCGCTTAAAAAAGGCTTATTTATTAACGAAAACAAAATAGGATAGGTTTCCTCCAAAGAATGAAAACTTTCAGTCTCTTCGCTTTTAAAACGGCTGATAACCGACATTCTCATCACATCATTCTCCAGCAAAACCGGACGAACATAAACATTCTTGATTTCGGTATCTCCAATAGTCTTTGCCAGCGTTAATTTGGCAAAAGTTTTCTCTTCTATACTTTGTTTTACTCTTTCCCAAAAAAGCGCAAAAATAGGCTCGTATGACATTGTGTTTTTTTAATTATTTAAAATATGAAATCTGATCCCGAGACTTCGGGACTGAACACTAAACTACTCCCCTGTAAAAACAGCTTTTCTTTTTTCCAAAAAAGCTTTGGTTCCTTCTTTGAAATCTTCGGTACCAAAACATTTTCCAAAGGATTTTATTTCGGTCTCAAAACCGTTGACACCTTCTTTATAATTGGCATTAACAGCATTAATAGCTCTACCAATGGCTGCAGGAGAGTTTTTAACAATTTTTTGAGCCAAAGCCATACTAAAAGGCAATAACTCAGCTACAGGAACAACATGATTCACTAAACCTGTTCTATAGCCTTCTTCAGCCGAAACCATTCCGGCGGAAAGAATCATTTCCAAAGCACGCCCTTTACCTATTAATTGTGGTAAACGCTGTGTTCCCCCATAACCCGGAATAACACCCAGAGATACCTCTGGAAGTCCCATTTTAGCATTATCGGAGGCTACACGAATATGACAGGCCATTGCTAATTCCAAACCGCCTCCAAGAGCAAATCCGTTTATGGCTGCAATAACCGGCACTCTTAAATTTTCGACAAAATTAAACAACGTATCCTGTCCTTGCGCCGCCAGCTGTACTCCTTCTTCTACCGAAAAACCGGCAAATTCAGCAATATCAGCTCCCGCCACAAACGCTTTTTCACCACTTCCTGTCAAAATAATGGCACGTGTATCTAAATTTAATTCTAATTCTTCAAAAGCATGATGCAATTCCTGAATCGTAATCCGATTTAAAGCGTTTAATTTTTCAGGACGATTAATGGTAATCGTTGCAATATTATTCTCTTTTGCAATCAAAATATTTTTGTAGTTCATCGTATTGATTTAAGAATTAATAATGGGAAGCGAAACTGTAAAACGAGTTCCTTTTCCGTATTCGGTTTCAAAACTAATGCTGCCTTTATAATTTTCGATAATATTCTTGATAATCCCCAGCCCTAATCCCATTCCGCTACTTTTGGTAGTAAACTTAGGTTCGAAAATACGATTTATATCCTCAGTTTTAATCCCTATTCCGTTGTCTTCAACAACAATCAACACATTACCACCCTCTTTTTTTACCGCAACAGAGATGATTTTAGTCTCTTGTTGCTCCGGAATAGCCTGAATGGCATTTTTTACTAAGTTAGTAATAATTCGAATCAGTTGTGTACGATCGATCTTCGAAATTATCTCATGAGCATCACTTTCAAAGACAATATTATTTTCATTAAAAATATCCAAAGCCAATTCGACAACATCCACCACATTTAATGTCTCATTTTGCTGCGCCGGCATCGAAGCAAAATTAGAAAAAGCCGAAGCAACAGCACTCATCGTATCAATTTGCTGAATCAATGTTTCAGAGTAATCATTAATCTTTTGCTTAATATTAGCATCTTCGGGATTGAATTTTCGCTGGAAACTCTGCACCGTCAATCGCATTGGTGTTAATGGATTTTTAATCTCATGCGCTACCTGTTTTGCCATTTCGCGCCAGGCTTCTTCTCTTTCGCTTTGTGCTAATTTAATAGCACTTTTTTCCAGCTCATCCACCATTTGGTTGTAAGCATTAATCAACGAATTAATTTCTTTACTGCTGGCAGTGAGTACAATCTTTTCGTTTTTTTGATTCAAACTGGTTTCATTCAATTTGTCTGAAATGGTTTTCAGTGATTTTGTAATATAAGCCGAAAGGAAATAGGCCAAAGCAAAGGCAACAACCAGCATAAAAGAATACACCTGTCCCAAACGAATTAAAAAACTATTTAACTCTTTCTCATAAAAACCGTCATCTTCCTGATAAGGTAAGTTTAAAACACCCAAAGGTTTGAATTTATCATCTTTGATTTGGGTAAACGACGATCTGTTTTTGATTCCGTCTATGGTTTTTATATCCACATACCGTTTCTCAATCGAAGAACGAACCAATTTCAGGATGTATTTAGGAATAGGCGGCGAAGTTTTGTCTACCGAAAAAGACTCTTTAGACGATTTTAAAAGCTTTCCGTCTAAATCGTAAATATTGATTTCGATATTATGAATATGTGCTAATTCATGAATTTTATCCTTAAAAATTAACTCTAAATTCTGAGTTGTCAGTGGATAAGTAGTTGTGGAAAGTACGTAATTAATATGTTCCCTAACTGCATTTTCTTTACGCTCTAAACGTTCTTCATGGTATTCTTTAGCTTCGTTTTTAAATTGAATAATCGAAATTGATGCTAATAAAACAGAAGAAACAATTATCACTACGATCATCGAAAGAAAAATTCGAACCCGCAACGAAAGAGTTGATAATTTGAAGATGTTAAGCATAGTCTAAAGTTATGAGTTATGGGTTATGAGTTGTAAGTTCATAACGCATAACTCACAACCCATAACTTCTAACTATTTTTTTCCCTTATTCTTTTATAAAATTTAAATCCCAGCATAATCAAAACCGAAAACAATACAATCCCAACAACTCCATAAATCCAATTGACAGCATTTTTTAAAATTACTAAAAATACTACTGCAAAAAGAATAATAGTAGCTCCTTCATTCCACAAACGCATAAAATTAGTAGTGTATTTCACGGCATCATTTTGCAATTGTTTAAATATTTGATGGCATTTTAAATGATACAAATAGAGCACAAAAACAAAGCCAAGTTTAACGTGCATCCACGACATCTGTAACCAGGCATTACCTATAGGTGTAAACAACAGCATCCAAAAAGCAAAAAAACTGGCTAAAATTGCCGACGGCCAGGTAATAATATACCACAACCTATAGCTCATGATCTTAAATTGTTTTTGTAAGATCTCTTTTTCCGGCGAAGGTTTATCGGCAGCTTCAATTTGATACACAAACAAACGAACAATATAAAAAAGCCCGGCAAACCAAGTAATTACAAATATGAGATGTAAAGATTTTAGGTAGTTATAGTACTCCATTATAAAGTCCTTTTTCTTTATTCTTTATTCTATTTTCTATTTAGCCCAATCATTAATCCAGTTTCCAACAGTTTCACACCACTGCTCATCATCATTCAAACAAGGAATTGCCAAAAATTCTTTGCCTCCGTTTTCTTCAAACTCTTCTTTGGCACGCATGGCAATTTCTTCCAGTGTTTCTAAACAATCCGAAACAAAAGCAGGTGTTACTACAGCTAGTTTTTTGATTCCTTTGGCAGGCATTTTATTAATTTCGATATCGGTATAAGGTTCCAGCCATTTATCACCTGCTAATCGGGATTGAAACGTCAAACTGTATTTATCTTCGGGAATCCCTAATTGTTCTATTGCTAATTTTGTAGTTTCATAACACTGATGGCGGTAGCAAAAATCGTGTGCTGGTGAAGGTGTATTACAACAAGAACCATCAATTTTACAATGTGATTTTGTAATGTCGGTTTTACGAATGTGACGCTCCGGAATTCCATGATACGAAAACAATAAATGATCGTAATCAAAACCTTCTAAATGCTTTTTCATCGAATCAGCCAGATTTTTAATATAATCGGGTTTATTGTAAAACGCAGGAACGTCGGTGAATGTCATTTGAGGGAATTTCTTTTTGCGAATTTCTTCTGCTTTCACTAAAATTGTCAAAGTTGAAGCCATTGCATATTGCGGATACAAAGGGAAAAGCAATACTTCAGTAACGCCTTTATCATGCAATTCCTGCAATCCTTTTTCGATAGTCATAGTTCCATAACGCATTGCCAGTACCACAGGAACATTGACCAATGGTTGTACTTTTTTCTGCATTCTTTCTGAAAGAACTACCAAAGGAGAACCTTCATCCCACCAAATTTTTGCGTAAGCATGTGCTGATTCCTCAGGTCTTTTTCTCAAAATAATACCACGAACTAATAAGGCACGTAACAAATACGGAACATCAATCACGTATTTGTCCATTAAAAATTCATCTAAATACGGTTTTACATCTTTTGGGGTTGGACTTTCTGGTGAACCAAGATTGACTAATAATACTCCTTTCATTGTAGTTGTTTAAATTTTCGTCAAAAGTATTGTACTTAACTTTCAATAAAAATGATAAATGTTATTTTTTACTTATACTTTTATATCTAAAACCAATGTTTTAGATATTAGTATTAATCGACATCAAGTATTTTTTGGGTGTGGTTCCAAATTTCTTTTTGAAAGCAGCAATAAAATGACTTCCGGTACTGTAACCTATTTTCAAACCTACCTCATTTACATTATAAGAACCACTATCAAGTAATTTTCGGGCATAATCCATTTTGTAATCAAATAGAAAACCATACACCGTGTCGCCATAAATTTGCTTGAAACCCATTTTTAATTTTTTCAGATTCAATCCAACCTGATCGGCTAATTCCTGTAATCCAGGAGGTTCAGACATATTTGCAATAATAAGTTCTTTAGCTTTCTTGATTTTCAGTACATTTTCTTCATCTACTAAAAACGGACATTGTTCGGCATTTGGATCTTCATTTCGATTAAAAAACAGACTCAATAATTCATAACCTTTTCCTTTGTAATACAGGTTTTTTATTGACGGATTCAGATTGTAATGAAACATCTGGTTCAAAACAATGGCCATCGACGGACTGATGTCACTCTCGTTATAGTACTTTTTTTCCTGATTTTCTTTGCTTAAAAACGGAATATGTTCAGCATCATTAGTAAACAATCCATGGAATTTTTTAATCGATACAAATATGGAAATCAACCAGGTTTTAGGTGCAATTTTCACATTTAAAGGCAATTCTTTTTCGGTGTTATAAAACAACAAAGCCTTCTCTTCCTTTAAATTAAGCACATAATTACCCTGATTAAAAATGTAATTAGCGCTTCCTTTCAGGCCGAAATGAAATTGTATCAAACCCAACTGTACAGGACGTTGAAAAGTTAAAACCTCATCAGTATTATTTTGAAAACGAATTAAAATAAAATCGTCGTCAATTTTTATTTCTTCCTCCATTTTTTTGATTTACTTTATTCAACTTACTGTAGTCGTTTTTAGTTAAACGTCTCATTTGGTGTTTCAAAATTAAATCTTTTTCATGGTTTATTGTTTACTTGACTTAAATTTTATAGAATCTTTAATTTTTATTGGTTATTTTAAAACTGCCGCAAGCTGAATTGTCACCTTATTATCCACTTTATTCTTAACTATTGCCGGTATCGAGATATTAAAATCGCTGGCATTAACAGAGAAATTAGACACAAGATTAATTCCCGATGCTGTTTTACTCATTTTAGCCGATGCATTAACATCAACAGCTTTTCCGTGAAGCTCCAGTTTGCCTTTTATAATAAAATCTTTAGGATTTGCTGTTAAACTATTCGCATCAAATCCTTCTATTTTTCCTTTGAAAATAGCTTTTGGATATTTATCACTTTCAATATAGTTTTCATTGAAATGCTCTTCCATCAAAGCTACTTTAAACCGGAATCCTTTCATTAATGCTAAACTGGCTATTTCGCCCGTGACAGGATTTAAAACAACAGTAACACTTTGGTTTGTGGCTTTTACTTCTTCAAATGAAGGCACCGAAGCTTCAAAAGTAATATTCCCTGATTTACTAATCATTTTTTGTTGTGAAAAGGCTGTAACCGATACACATAGCAATACTAAAAATATATTTTTTTTCATGATTCCTCTTAAATTATTCTTGTAATAAACCATCTTGCTGCCATTCGACCACAACATCTATTGTGGCCTGTGGCAATCTTGGACCGCCTTTTGGCATCAATGAACTATTACCATTACTTAAAGAAATTCTACTGATTAATCCGAGATTTTGAACCGCACTTTTTACCTGATCATAAGTCACTAACGACATAGGAGCTCCGTTTACAGGAACTGCTGCATGACAGGAAATACAATTATTATCAATAATAGATTTTACATTTTGCTTGTAGGTTACCACAGTAGTATTGGGATTAGGTGTATTCGATAAAGTATCTGAGTTATCACTTGAGCACCCCATAACAATAACAGCAAAAGATGTAAGAACAAAAAAGTTTTTCAAATTCATGATGATGGATTTTAAATTAAACAAAAAAACAACAGTCCATTATAAGCCACAAAATCAGCTTAGTAAATAAATGTACGTAAAAACAACAGCCTTAGTTTTATTTTTTTTCTAAATTTATTTTACAAACACAATCCAATCGGTTTCTTTTAACGTACATATAAAGTAAACAACCTCAAAAAACCGCTATCATGAACAAAAAATTACGATATGGAATTGCAATCATTCTGGTAATTGTCATTTTAATTTACCTCTACACTTACAAACCTCACAGAAACATCAATACTGAAACTGCCGCCTATTCAGTAACAGTAGCTGAACTTCAAAAAGAATTTACCACAAATGACAGCTTAGCTTTACGGAAATACCAAGACCAAACCATTGAGTTAACAGCTCAGGTAACTACAGTTGACACTCAGAACAAAGCGCTTGTTATGGATCAAAAACTCTACGCCATCTTTAACGAAAGCTTATCTAAAGAAATCATACCCGGAAAAAAACTAAAAATCAAAGGCCGTTTTTTAGGTTATGATGAATTATTGGAAGAATTTAAAATGGACCAAAGTTCCATTGTACACTAAAAAAACTAACAACCCAAAAAATATATCTTATGAAAAAGTTCATCTTATTTTTATTTTTATTCCCATTACTAAGCTTTTCGCAAGACGACTTATTATCGGGAACAGATACTGTTGCCGGAAAAGAGAAAGTTGTCTCTGCTTTTAAAGGCTTAAAAATTGTCAATCTTGAATCGACTAAACTCGCTGCAAAAGGGGATTTGTATTTTATTGTAGCCCATCGGTTTGGCTCAGTAAAAGATGGTTTTGAAGGTTTCTTTGGATTGGACAATGCCAACACCCAACTTAAATTTGTCTATGGATTAACTAATTCCCTGACCATTAGTGCCGCCAGAAGCGAACAAGCCTACGATTTTTCCACCAAATTTACTTTAGTCAATCAAATAAAAGACGGTTTTCCGGTAACTATTGCCGGTTTTACAAGTTTAGCCATCAATAACAAACTCAAAGAAAGTCTCTATCCAAAAATGAAATTCGATAACCGTTTAATTTATGTAACCCAATTATTGGTTTCCCGAAAATTCTCTGAAAACTTATCCTTAGAATTAGCACCTACTTTCTTTCATGAAAACTTTGTCGACAATCCCCAACAAGACAACACTCAATATGCCTTAGGATTAGGCGGCAGATACAAATTATCTAAACGATGGTCTCTTAACATGGATTATGCGGCACATTTAAACAGGGCTTCAAATTCTGTTTACAAAAATCCACTATCCATTGGGGTCGATTTAGATACCGGCGGACACGTTTTCCAAATGCACTTTACCAGCTCACAAGCTATTCACGAAGCAGGATTTCTGGGACAAACAACAGGTGATTGGTCAAAAGGCGATATCTTTTTTGGCTTTAATCTGCTTCGCGTTTTCTAATTTTTTTCTGTAGTTTAACAAAGCTTTGTATTTAAAACAATTCTAAATTACAGCTTTTAGCATCTAAAATAAAACCGAGCAAAAAGAACTAACGTATATAAGTTTTCAAAACCCACCGATTATGAAAACTTATAAAATCATCAAAAAAGGATTAGTTCTTCTTGGAGGAATTGCATTGCTGTTTATTGCTATTTTACTTTTCCACATTATTACTGCTAAACCGGCAGTTTATGAAACACCTAATTTACAGGTAAGCCGAATTGATTTTAAATCTAATATCGACTCGGCACAGGCCAAACAAATTTGTGCCGATTTAAGATCAATCAAAGGATTAACCTCTGATTCCATCATTGTTAAGAGAAATGTTGTGGTCTATTTTCACAACAATAAAATTACCAATTCCGAAAAAGTTTTTAACGAACTAATGAGCAAAAGACCTTATGAAGCTCATCGATTTCTCGTGCCCGCTAATCTGGCAAACAAAGAAGTTTGTCCGATGGATCAAAATAGTTTCAGCTATAAATTATCTAAAACAATAAATCAATTTTTTAATTAACCTTTAAATTCAATTATCATGAGACATTTTTCTAAAATTACACTTGGAATGTTATTAATTGCAGCAACTGCATTTACTTCTTGCAGCAAAGATGATGATCCTGCACCTGTAAAAGCTTCTATCTATAGCCGTTTGGGTGGAACAACGATGGTTGCTGACCCGGATAATCCAGGGCAAATGATTGAACAGGGACGTTTAAGCTTCCGTAAAGTTGTAAACTCAGCCATCGGGCTTATTGTTGCCGATATTACTAACAATGCGTCCGGAAATTTAAAAGCGCATTTTGCTCCGCTTTTAGCAGAAACCGGAAGCACTCAAACCACTAATATTGCTAAATTATCGGACAATTTAACCGATTTCTTCTCATTCAATACAGGTGGGACTAATGCCGTAAACACCTATTCAGGGTTGAGTATGGCCGCTGCTCATAATCCGGCTGTAAATGCACGTATGGGAGCAAAATCTACGAATGCCGATTATACTAAATTTGAAGGTTATGTGGGTGCTGCAGCAAATGCTAATGGTGTTGCTGCAAATACAGAACTTTATGCTGACATTGTTGTTGTATTAGAATCACTAAGAAGCACCATTGTTCAAATGTAATTCACTTGTAAATTAGAAACGCTACTCTTTTTTGAGTAGTGTTTCTAATTCAAAACCAACTTCCACAATACCCTTTGATATAAATTTTATTTGTTATAAAATAAAAAAGTACTACCTAAAAATCTGTTTTAATAACATTATAACCGAACCCGAAGCGATATTTTTTCGTTTATAAAATTGAAATCAATCGATACTATTATTTAGAATAAGTCTACATAAGTATTTGAGAAAGTCCTAATTTTGCTCAAATTTTAAATAAAATCGATTTTTATTTAGCATTTTGAAGCAAATTAACCCGAAGCGACACAAAAAGCACTTCCAGCGTTGTTTTTATAAAATAGTTAGTAATAATTTTGTTGAACCTTTTTAAGGAAAGTATAATATGGAAAATTTTAACATGTCCAAAAATACAACATTTTACGCTTTAGGTTTAAGTTACAAAAAAGCAGATGCAACAATTAGAGGTAAATTTAGCTTAGACGCTAAAGCACAGTCTATCTTATTAACGCAAGCCGAAGCCGAAGGAATCGAATCATTGATAGTAACTTCAACTTGTAATAGAACTGAAATCTACGGTTTTGCTAATCATCCTTATGAATTAATTAAATTACTTTGTGAAAACAGCCAAGGTTCAGTTCAGGAATTTCAGGAAGTAGCTTATATTTATAAAAATCAGGAAGCTATTAATCACATGTTTCGAGTAGGAACCGGATTAGACAGCCAGATTTTAGGCGACTTTGAAATTATCAGCCAAATCAAAAACGCTTTCAACCAAAGTAAATCCTATGGTTTAGTAAACTCTTTTATGGAGCGTTTGGTAAACTCAGTAATTCAGGCGAGTAAAAAAATAAAAACGGATACTGAAATTTCTTCTGGTGCAACCTCAGTTTCATTTGCATCAGTTCAATATATTATCAAAAATGTAGAAGATATTGCCAATAAAAATATCCTGCTTTTTGGAACAGGAAAAATTGGCAGAAACACCTGCGAGAACCTGGTAAAACATACTAAACACGAACAAATTACTTTAATCAACAGAACCAAAGACAAGGCAGAAAAATTAGCCGAGAAACTGGATTTGGTTGTTAAAAATTATTCCGATTTACAATTGGAAATACAAAAATCCGACGTTTTAGTAGTGGCTACCGGAGCACAAAACCCAACAATAGACAAAGCCATTTTGAATCTAAAAAAACCTTTGTTGATTTTAGATTTATCGATTCCTAAAAATGTAAATGAAAATGTAACCGAAGTAGAAGGTGTTACTTTAATTCACATGGATCATTTAGCACAAATGACCGATGAGACTCTGGAAAACAGAAAAAGACATATTCCTGCCGCTGAAGCTATTATTGAAGAAATAAAGGATGAATTTAAAATTTGGACTAAAGGCAGAAAATTTGCTCCAACTATTAATGCGCTGAAAGCCAAACTAAACGATATTAAAAATTCGGAATTGGATTTTCAAAGTAAAAAAATAGCAGATTTTAACGAAGAACAAGCCGAAATCATCAGCAACAGAATTATTCAAAAAATCACTACTCATTTTGCTAATCACCTCAAAGACGAAAACACTTTGGTGGATGAAAGCATCGAATGGATTGAAAAAGTGTTTAAAATTGAAGCATTGGTGAAATAAATCTTCACAATTTACATTAATTTTTACAACATAATTAGGTCATAGTTTTGTTTAAAATCTATGGCTAAAAAAACAAAAATGGCAGAAAAAACAATACGTATT
>Ga0308158_10002616_pt1 | contig 16707 bp, 16 predicted proteins | sample PhyBR2_FD_201038 | JGI IMG/M metagenome (GOLD analysis project Ga0308158, IMG submission 201038) | Phyllosphere microbial communities from UC Gill Tract Community Farm, Albany, California, United States - DLSLB.R2 | ecosystem: Host-associated > Plants > Phyllosphere > Unclassified | place: USA... | reverse complement strand
CCTACGGCGACGAGCTGGCAGCAGCCGGCTTGAACCCGAACAACGGCCTTGCCGCTATCCTCGGCGGCCTGGACGAACTGTCTGACGACGTTCGCGCCGGCGTCGAGAAGCTGATCGCCAAGGGCCTGGAAGAAGGCCCGGCAGTCGCCATGGTCGATTCCGACAAGGGCATCACCAACCTGCACGTCCCATCGGATGTCATCGTTGACGCTTCCATGCCAGCCATGATCCGCCTGGGCGGCAAGATGTGGGATGCCAAGGGCAACACCGCAGACACCCTGGCCGTGCTGCCGGATTCTTCCTACGCAGGCATCTACCAGGTGGTCATCGATGACTGCCGTGCCAACGGCGCGTACGATCCGACCACCATGGGCACCGTGCCGAACGTCGGCCTGATGGCGCAGAAGGCCGAAGAATACGGTTCCCACGACAAGACCTTCGAAATCGCTGGCAACGGCCACGTGCAGATCGTCGACGAGAACGACACCGTGCTCATCGAGCACCAGGTCTTCTCCGGTGACATCTGGCGCGCCTGCCAGACCAAGGACGTTGCCATCCGCGACTGGGTGAAGCTGGCAGTGAACCGCGCCCGCGCCTCCCAGACCCCGGCAGTGTTCTGGCTGGACGAGAACCGCGCCCACGACGCAGTGCTGATCACCAAGGTCAACGAATACCTGAAGGAACACGACACCGATGGCCTGACCATCGAGATCCTGTCCCCGGTCGAGGCCACCAAGTACTCGATCGAGCGCATCCGCAAGGGCGAGGACACCATCTCGGTCACCGGCAACGTGCTGCGCGACTACCTGACTGACCTGTTCCCGATCCTGGAACTGGGCACCAGCGCCAAGATGCTTTCGATCGTTCCACTGCTGGCTGGCGGCGGACTGTTCGAGACCGGTGCCGGCGGCTCCGCTCCGAAGCACGTGCAGCAGCTGGTGAACGAAAACCACCTGCGTTGGGATTCGCTGGGCGAATTCCTGGCACTGGCAGCTTCCTTCGAGCACCTGGCGGTCAACAACGACAACGCCCGCGCCCAGGTGCTGGCAGACACCCTGGATGCAGCGACCGGAACCTTCCTGTTGGAAGACAAGTCGCCTAAGCGCAAGGTGGGCGAGCTGGATAACCGCGGCAGCCACTTCTACCTGGCCAAGTTCTGGGCAGAAGAGCTGGCCAAGCAGGACAAGGATGCGCAGCTGGCTTCCGCGTTCGCCGAGGTTGCAAAGGTGCTGGACGAGAACGAGCAGGCCATCGTGGCCGAGCTCGCCGAGGTCCAGGGCCAGGCCGTGGACATCGCCGGCTACTACCGTCCGGACGAGGCCAAGACCTCCGCAGTGATGCGCCCAAGCGCAACGCTGAACAATGCGCTGGAACTGCTGACCAAGTAGTCTCTTGAGCTAAAACAGGCAGGCGCCGTTCCCTTATCGGGGAACGGCGCCTGCCTGTTTTAGCGTTCTGCGGGTGTTTCCGCCAGCGGCACCGGGAAGTTCGTAACGACCCCGGGGTCGCTGCATTCCGCGGCCCTGGCCAGCAGCGCCGCCACGATCTCCCGATCCCGCGCTGGATCACGCACAATCTTGCCCTTCTTGTGGCAGAAGTCGCGGTAGTCGATGACCAGCAACGTCAATCCGTGCTGCGGAATCAGCGCCGCTTTGCGGGCATCGTAGAGCTTGCGCTGCGCCCCGCGCAGCATTCCGGTGGAGGTCATCTTGTTGTCGAAGAACGGGACGGGCTCCGAATGCTGCCGCTCGTGGTACTCCACCACCAGACCCAGCGCCTCGAAATAGCCGTCGACCGGCAACGCCTTGCGCTTGCCGCTCTTCAGCGACGGTTCCCCGCGTAACCAGTCGAAGGTCTGTTGGCCGGCGCAGGACGTACCCAGCACCTCGGCGCACAGATCCAGCACGTAGTGCTCGTCGCGATGTCCTGCCTTGGCTGGCACCAGGGGAGCATCCGGTTCGGGTAGATAGCGCGGCGGTGCCGGGAAGCGGCGGTCGCTGCCCCATCCCAGTTCCCATCCCTCAGAATCATCGAAGTAATCCGCATATGCCACCGGTAACTCATCGAGACGGGTTACCTGCGAGAGCAGCTGGGCGTACCAGCGCACGTAGTCCAGGTTTCCGGTCTCGCCCGGGGTGCTGCGTTGCAGCGAAGGCATGGATTCGAGGATTGCTTCAGCGACGCCGACGTGGCTGACATCCTCGGGAAACTGCACGTCGTTGTTGAAGACATTGACCCCGGCTGTCGTGTAGACGCAGGATTCCGACGCATTGTGCGGGTCGCCGAACTTGTCCTCGGCGTTCCATTCGATGACGTTGAAGATGATGATGCGCCATGCGGTGCCGGAGGCGTTGATGCCGGGCAGGACCCGTAGCCCGAGGTAGCCCAGCCGGTGCAGCAGGCCGATCGCTTCGAGGATTCTGAGGGGAAGTTGCGAGTCCACTGTGCTCCTTGCAATGCGGTGTTGTCGATACCTCGATCATGCCATGGCGCACCGACATTTCGGCCTGGCGATCGGGCGGGCGCGAGACCGAGCTCGCCCAGGTGCCCGCACCAGAACACTCGGCCCGGGGCTAAATCGTAGGTGCCAGTCGATAGTTTCGCCGGACATCACCAAACAGACAGGAGGAATCTCAATGCTGGTGTCAGTTCCACGTCCGCAGATGCCCATTGCGCTCGAACCGGATGGTGTGCGGAGATTGGCCGGCGCACAGCGGCAGCCGCAGCCTTTACGGCTGATCGCCGTTCTCGAACGTTCAGCGTTCATTCGAGATGCCCACGGTAAGAAGCAGCAGTACGTTCCATTTGCGGAGCGGATTGTCGAGGAAAAGCACCTCGCCCAGCGAAGCACGCACGGTCTCCACTTCGATTTTGCGCTGACCTTGTGCGATTTCGTGAACCGTCCATTGCTGACTCTCACGGGTACTGCGGCCAACGGGGAATTGGACCAGGCCATCCTGCAGGCTATCGCGGAGTTCTCCGGTTCCTGCAAAATCTCGCAGCCGTCATCGATCGACCTGTTGGTCCCGGACCATGACGACCTCGGAATGGCAGAATTATCGATGAATCCCGTTTTCTGCCTCAATCCGTCGTGGCAATTCGGGCTGGATCTGGGCGTTGCCAACGAGGCCAATAGCCAAGCGCTGGCCCCGCTGTTACAGGATTACGCGGCGAATCTTCCAGTCATTGCCTATACAGACGGTTCGGTGCCGCGGAACAGGAAGTTCCGCAGCGCTGGAGCGATGGTGAGCTCGCAAGGCCATTGGGCCTGCGCAATTTCGCCGAAGCACTACGTCCAGGACACCCTGCTGGCAGAAACCGCAGGCGCCCTGCTGGCGCTGACCCACGCCCCGCTCGATTCGGACCTGACCATTTTCAGCGACAGTCGTGCCCTGGTGAAAGCGGTCAATGATCTTGTGCACGGACGGCAGCGCACTGTGAAGGTGCATCATGAGCTGCGCGAGAGTCTTGAACTTCGTACCGGGCGCACCCGAGCCCACTGGGTTCGCGGACACGATGGAAATCGGCACAACGAAGCGGCCAACCGGATGGCCATCCTGATGCCGCGGCATTTCAGCGCCCGGATCAATCCGCAACTGACACAGTCAATGATGACAAAGATCGTTCTCGAGGAGCTGTCTCAGCAGGCTCTCGCGGCATGAAACATGCCGCACCCGGCCGCTACAGCCCGCGGCCGGCCTCCCAGAGATTGTCCGAGGTACCGGTGAGCAGCGAATTCAGCGAGACGGCTTGGGCATCGGTGAAGGAAGCAATGTAATCAACGATGGCCCGGGCTTGGCCCAGCCGTTGGATTTCATGCGGGCCGGACTGCGAGAACAGCTCTGGGATGCTCTCGCGCAGCTGGCGGTATTCCTCGGTGGTAGCTTCCACCGAGTCCAGCAACCGCCGCGGTGCACGACCGGCATCCTCCGGGTCGTTGAGCCACGTGTTGAAGCCTTCTGCCAGGGAACGGATAATTCGCGTTTGCCCGCGCTGGTAGACCGCCAGATCTGAACGGTCCAAGACGAAGCGGGCATGGACAAACTTGAGAACCACGACGTCATGCCACGCTTCATCGCTCAAGCGGATATGGCCGCTGCGCACATTAGGCGTGCGTTCAACGGTGATGGATTCCTGCAACCGGTCAATCCATCGCCGCGTGAAGGCGGTAACCGCGCGGTCTGCCTGCAGGCCGCCGTCGTAGGGAACCGCGAGCAAGCCATCGACGAGGTCATGGCCGACCCGTTGCACCGAGGCGCGGAATGCTTCGGCATTGGCAATCCAGGGATCCTTGGCAAGGACATGGCGCCAGGTGATTTCCAGTGCATGGCCCGGCTGCCGTTGGTCCAGTTCTGGAGCCTTCAGGGCTTGGAAGCGGACGGAGCTGTCCAGCCACGCTCGCAGTTCAGCGGAGACGCTGGTGTATTGCAGAATGCCGGCTCGATAGAAATCATCGAGGTCATGAACCGCGTAGGCGATATCGTCTGCGATATCCATAACCGAGCTTTCCAGCGTCTGCTGGTATTTTCCGATGCCCGGGAAGACCGAAAGGACATCGTCCATTTCCACGGCCTCGATATCGTAGGCCGAATACTTCATGGCGCCAGCAGCCGGATTCGCACCGACGCCGCGGGGGAGCAGCTCCGGAGCGACCGGGCCTTGGCTGCGCCATTCATTGCGCGTCCAGGGGTATTTGAGCACTGCCGCGCGAACCGCGCGAGTCAGGTTCATGCCACGCGGTGTGGCATCGCAGCTATCGAGGGCGGTGAGGATCCGGAAGGTCTGCGCATTGCCTTCGAATCCATCAGGAAGCCCCAAGGTATCGCGGGCAACCCGGTCGAGTTCCTGCTCTCCCAAATGGCCGAAGGGCGGGTGGCCCAGATCGTGGGCCGCTGCCGCCGCCTGGACGACTACCGGGTCGCACCCTCCCAAATCGGCGATAAGTCGCCTAGTCGGTTCGTCACTACTTCTGAGACTGATCGCGATGGAACGCGCCACAGCGGAAACCTTGAGCGAATGGGTCAGGCGGTTGTGGACCAGGGTCCCTGAACCCGCCTGTGGAATCACCTGCGTCACCGAGGACAAGCGGGAGAAATATGGGGAGAAGCGGATGCGCTCAATATCAATGCGGAACTCATCTTCACCGGTGCGATTCCGCTCGACGATAGCGCGGTCGCGGCCGCCGGTTTGATGCGTCTGTGCTCTAGTTTCCATCGTATGAACTAGCCTAGGCGAAAGGCCGCGAGATACCACGGGATTGTCATGCGAGTTCTTTAGCGGAACTGCCTCTACCACCAATCCTATCCGTAGGTTCCTACTGAAATAAGGCGCCTAATGAGGGCAATAAGATCAGCGAACGAGATTCAGTGGTGTCTGACCCGAAGAAAGCAACTGAACCTGTCGAGTTGCTAGTTCTGAAACCAATTCCACGAACTGTCCTGTATCACCAGCCATATGCGGGGTGATGATGCATCCCGGGGCGTTCCACAGCGCGTGGCCAACCGGCAGCGGTTCTGGGTCGGTAACGTCCAATGCAGCACGCAGTCGCCCGGACTCCAGCTCTTTAATCAGAGCTGCCGTGGCAACGATTGGTCCTCGTCCAACGTTGACCAAAAGGGCGCCGTTGTGCATCCGATCCATGAACTCCGTGCCAATCAGGCCTTCAGTTTGGGGCGTGTGGGGCAAAGCGCAGATGACTACATCCGCTGAGGGCAATAGCTGATGCACGTTTGCAAAGGAGACAACGTCGATCTCGCCGTTGATGGTGCGCGCTGTGCTGGCAACTCCCGTGATCTGTGCAGGCTTGAATGGCTTGAGCCGTTCGATAATGGCTGTGCCCACGCCTCCAACGCCAAGTACTACAACATTCGATCCGTGTAGTGATGAGGTCCAAAGCCGCGACCAGGATTCTTCCTTCTGGAGCTGATAAGCCCTGGGAAGTTCGCGCAGTGAAGCAAGAATCAATGCCAGGCAATGCTCCGCAGTTGCGTCTTCAACCGCGCCCTTGGAGTTTGAAAGCGCGACATCCTCGGACAAATGATCCAGCACCCATTCATAGCCGATGGATAGCAGATGGACATGCTTCAATCCAGCAATTCTGCCCACCCGCGTTCGGTGCGATGGATCCACAGGTCGTTCGGTAACAAGCACGTCGGCTGCTGGTGGCTCGCCATCGTTGATATTCCACAAGACGGGTTCGACCCCGGGAATCTGCATGCTGTCGACCAAGCTCTGCCACGGAACTAATACACGCAAACCATGAATCCAATCTTGAGATGAGATAGTGCCGGGGTGGCCCGGGCATTGAATTCCACGGTACCAAGGTGCTGAATGAAATGATCAGTTCCGCGTCCAACCTGATTTAGAAGGCGGATCATTCCACGGAATCATTTTCCTGAGAACTTGGCCCCTCGTCTAAACTGGCAATATGACTCAGAGTGTGAAGAAAAGCCGACAGGCCGGATTGGGAATGACGACAGGAGCAATGTTCATCGCGTGGACCTTGGGCCTTGTCGGTGTAGTCATGCTGATTCTTGGAGGGGCCACTGCAGCCGCGCTAGTCATTCTTGCGGCAGCGATTCTGCAAGCAGGCGCCATGATCGCCGAAGCGATTTACCGTTCCGGAAGCTAGCGCTCAGCAGCACCATCCGCGTAGTGCTGTACCGGACCAAGGATCAACCTTCTGGACCCTGCTCAAGTTCTGCAACGAACCGTGCCAAGCGGGCAGTTCTCGTCTTCTCCGTCCGGGCAATCATCAGCTGATGCAGGATGTGATAGCGCGGTTGGGATTTCAAGGCCGCAAAGTTCTTGGCCGCCACGGCCGAGCGATCCAGCGCTTCTTGCAAATCCGGAGGAACCTGGGCGGTGGCCTGGCCTTGGTAGGCACGCTCCCACCGTCCATCTTCCTTGGCCTTCTGGATTTCCGCGAAGCCCCGTGGCCGCATGCGTCCTTGATCAATCAATTCCTGGGCGAATTCAGTGTTCTTCTGGGACCAGACAGAATTCTTCCGGCGGGGAGTGTAGCGCTGGAGGAAGGTCGTCTCATCGCGTTTGCGGCGGATGGCATCGATCCATCCGCTGCAAAGCGCCTCGGGCAATGCTTGTGCGACAGTGAGCGAGGTTGGGGAAGTCGTTCCCTTCTTTGCCACTACCAGCCAAAGGCCATCGCTGGTTTCTTCGTGTTCGTCGAGCCAAGCGCGCCAAGCGGTGACATCAGGAAGAATCAAAGCATCTAGTGGATCCATGGAATCTATCCTGCACCTCGTTGCCCATAGTTGCTAGAGCTTGGATTCACCGTCGGGATGATGCCTGCCATTGCTTGCTTGAAGGACGCCGGGTCGTGGCTGGAGACCGTGGAGCAATTTCCTGCTCCGGAACATCATGAATCGACACGCCACGGATCATGGCGAAGAGCGCGGCCAGCCGTCGGCGGGCATCAATGCCGGCAGGCTACGTGGAGCTGGCCACCCCATGGCTGTGCGCCAGCGCGACAGCTTGGGCGCGGGAGCTGACGCCCATCTTCTTGAAGAGATTGCGCACGTGGAATTTCACCGTGTTCTCGCTGATCCCCAGCGCCTGCGAAATAGCACGGTTGCGCTGCCCCGCTGCCAGGAGCTGCAGGACCTCGAATTCCCGGCCGCCCAGGCTCCATTCGGCGATGTCCGCCACGGCCGACGGCGGGGCATCCAACGGGAGCCGCACCGCGACCTCCGTGCCCCATCCGCCCATGACCTCGATCTCGATCAGCCCGTTCAATGCCTCCACGCGCCGCACGAGGCGGTCCAAGGCCGCCGCGGAGGGATCGATGCCGCCACGTGCATCGTCGCGGACATTGATCAGCAAATTCTCGCCGTCGCAGTTCCACTGCACCCGGATCCGCTGGATGTCTTCCTGCTCCATCATCGCCAGGGCCAGGCCGCGCACGATGGCCCGGGCGGCATGGGCCACCTCGCCGGGCAGCGCCCTGCCGTTCTTGGGCGGCTCGACGAATTGCAGGTCCACGCCGCTCAAAGTGGTCAACGGGCGCAGGTCATCGCGCAAGCGGGTGAAAGCCGAAGCGACCGGTTCCTCCACGATGCTATTGGTGCGGTCATCCACGGTCTTGAGCCCGACCAGGGTCTTGGCCGCAAGGTCGATGGCGGCAACGCGCGCGGCCGCATCGTCCAATTGCGTGGAGCGCAAGGTCGCCAGCAGGATATCGAGGCTCGTCGCATACTGTTCAACCAGCTCGCCGGTAACCCGGACCCGCTCTGCCGAGACCGCGCGCGATTCGCGCAGATAGGACGGAGGGGCATCGGCCACCTTCTCGCGGATCCGGTTGGCGGCCAGATTCCACAGGTATCCGATCATCTCGGGCTGGCCACCGGCGGGGCGGGGCTCGATGAGCACCAGCAGCGCGTTGCTGGGCGGGTAGCGCAGGGCGAGAATCTCCCGCGGAGCACCGCCGATCTCGGCACGCTCGCTCCAGCGGTTCTCACCGGGATGGGAACCGCGGATCCGATCCAGTTCCGCAATGCCCACCAGATCCGTGATGCGCTGGTCGCCGGCGAGCTTCCTGGGCCTATCGGTGCACTCCTCGGTGAAAATGGCCAGGGCCGCGCAACGGATTTCCGGAGCCAGGGCATCACGCAGGCGAACGGCGATCTGCGGCAGCGCAGCCGTGGCCAGCCGCGCGATCGATTCGAGCACCCCTGGTGCCGGTGCGGAAGCTTGCAGGCCAGGGACGAAAGAGGAATCCAGAATGCTCATGCAGGCGAGTGTATCGCACCTGGGGGGACCAGCCACTATCCGAAGGGATAGGTTCAACTGCCTGTAAATGGCGTAGCGGCCACCCTTTTCTGGCCGGAGAATTGACTCATGCCCATCAAAGCCGATCCGGTCCGCCGGGAGGCGCTGTCGAAAGGAATGGCATGAACACCATGGCCGAACCCCTCGCCGAAGCGATATCCCAGCAGGACGTGCTGGACACCATGGACCTGGTCCACTCGGAGATCGAGGCAACCGTGCGCGGCGTGAAGCCGCAGCAGGTCATCGAGCTCGCAGCGCAGCTGCGCGCGGCGCCGAGGGTGTTCGTCGCCGGCGCCGGACGCAGCGGGCTGGCCCTGCGCATGGCGGCGATGCGCCTGATGCATCTGGGTCTGGCCGTGCACGTCGCCGGGGATGCCACCACGCCGGCCATCGCCGAGGGGGACCTGCTGCTCGTGGCCTCCGGATCCGGAACCACCGCTGGCGTGGTCCAGAGCGTCCACACCGCCCAGCGGGTCGGTGCCCGGATCGCGGCCATCACCACCGATCCATCCAGCCCCATCGGGACGGCCGCCCACGTTCTCGTAGAAGTCCCGGCCGCAGGGAAAACGGACCACGGATCGTCCATTACCCGCCAATACTCCGGCAGCCTCTTCGAGCAGGCGCTGTTCCTGATCACCGAAATCGTGTTCCACACGCTTTGGAGCTCGGATGATGCCACCGCCCAGCAGCTGTGGCAGCGCCACGCGAATCTGGAGTAGACCGGCGTTTTGGCGCCAGAATCAACCCACCACCAATAACCCCTGAAAGGGAATATCATGAAAATCCAAGTTGCCATCGATCTGCTCAGCACCGCCGAAGCCCTTGAGCTGGCTGGAAAAGTCGCCCCGTATGTGGACATCATCGAGCTGGGCACCCCGCTGATCAAGGCCGAAGGGCTGTCGGTGATCACCGCCATCAAGCAGGCCCACCCGGACAAGACCGTCTTCGCGGACATGAAAACCATGGACGCCGGGGAACTGGAAGCGGATATCGCCTTCGCCGCTGGCGCGGATCTGGTCTCAATCCTCGGGGTCGCCGATAATTCCACGATCGCCGGCGCGGTCAAGGCCGCCACCGAGCGCGGCAAGGGCATCGTCGTGGATCTGATCGGCATCGCTGACAAGCCAGCCCGGGCCCGCGAAGTTGCTGCGCTGGGTGTCCAGTTTGTCGAATTCCATGCTGGGCTGGACGAGCAGGCGCAGCCGGGCTATGACCTGGACGTGTTGCTGAGCGCTGGCAAGGCATCCCAGGTGCCGTTCTCGGTGGCTGGAGGTGTCAGCATCAGCACGATCGCCGACGTCCAGAAGTCCGGCGCACAGGTAGCCGTGGCTGGCGGTGCCATCTACTCCGCCGCCGACCCGGCGCAGGCAGCCAAGGAACTGCAGGCGGCACTGGTCTAGACGCGGTTTCCCGTGGGGTTGTGAATATGATCTGACGGAGTAGGGCCATCGATCCCGGTGCGGGGTCGACGATGCTCATGGTGGTGAGGCCAGGCGCTGCAGACTGCGGCCCTGGCTTCATCCCTGCCACAAGGCCGGCATATGCCTATTCGTGCGGCGGTGTCCGGTTTAACTGTTCGGCTTTCCTAGGGGCCTTGGCCAGTACGGTTTGGTGCGGCGTTGCTTCGCGTCTGGACCCGGCACCTGGGCGCACACTGCGGTACTGGCAATGTCCGCCCTAGCGAAGAAACCGCGGGCTCGTTCCTAAAGACCAGCCGCCGTTTCCTTCAGTATTTGTGGGATTGAATATCCGGATCATGTTCAGAAATTTTTGAACGCTTCAAAAACCTGACTCAGATTGACGCAGAGAAAGTACTCACCCGGTAGGTCATTGACAACCCAAACTTGTTTTCGGATTTTGGCGCCGACCATGGCACGGCTGCTGGGTGTCCAAAGCGCTGACAGTCACCAAGGCAAGTCAGGCGCACAGGGCCACATAGGTGTCGGCAAGCTGCATGGACGTCCACGCCCAGATCGCGATGGCGAAAATGCCAACGGTCAGTGCTTCCGCGGTTCCGGGTGCGACGGGTGTGAAGGCCGAAATCACTGGAATGATCCAGCCCATCCGCCGATGGCACTGCCTTCCCGGCTTCGGCGGTACCGGGGTGCTCGCCGGTTTGGTGCGGTCGTAGACCTTGGTCATTTCCATCTGTATCCCGCCCCGCGGATGGAATTAATGCGTTCGGCGCCGATCTCATCGCGCATACAACGCACGGATAACCTCAGCAAAAGGGTTGCTCTGGACCGAAATTGCCAAGGTGGTGGTGAGCGGCAAATTCATCACAGCGACTCCTGAAGGGAGGTATCTATCAGGGCCTTAAGCGTGGCCTTTTCGGCCGCTCCAAGGACACGTGACGCGACCCGTCCCTGTTTGTCGAGCACCAACGTGGTGGGCACTGCCTGCAATGGGACATATTGGGTCATAGCCAGCCGGATTTCACCTTGGGAGTCTTGCACCGATGGGTATGAGATCCCAAAAATGCGCTCGAAGGCTTGTGCGGCTTCTTTCTCGTCACGGATATTGATGCCGATAAATTCGGCCTTCACTTTAACTAAGGCAGCAAGCATGCCGGCGCGCAAGCAGGTACGCCGTCCCAAGCGCTGTGCTTGGGACTCGCTGAGGGTTTTCATGTTGTCAGACTCCTGAGAGGTTTGCAGAGACGGTTTGTGAGATCGGCGCCGGTTTATACATGGTTGTAGAACTGGATTTATGCACATGCCCATGGTTTCGTGAGCTACTTGACGTAGGAGAATACTCCCATCATGCCGCGTTCCGCATGATAAGCATTGTGGCAATGTGTGAGCCATTGGCCCGGGTTATCGGCATCAAATTGGACGGTGACAGTTTCCCGTGGACGGACAATCACGGTGTCCTTTCGTGCCCCGGACTGCCCGATTTGGAAGGTATGGCCATGGACGTGCATCGGGTGCCACATGTCGGTGTCGTTGATGAATTTCACTTCCACGCGCTGTCCTTCTTTCAGATCAAAGGTATGCTCAAATGGCTTGGCCATGTCGAAACGATGGCCGTTGATGCCCCAGTCGTAGTTCTCCATTCCGCCGGTCAACCGCAGCTCGTGGACTTGGTCCGGCGTCTTGACCGCAAGATTCACGGAAGGGTCGGCGGTGAGCTGTCCACCGTCAACGATCTCTCCGGTCAAGGCCGTCGGGAGATCACCCTTTCTTGGGGCCGTACCTGTCCCGGTTGCAATGAGACCGTAGGCCATTTGGGCTTTCCCTTCGGCCAAGGCCAACAACGGTGTGAAACCTTCTTGGATCGTCAAAAGCGCGTCGATGCGCTCTCCCATGCCCAAGACGACGGCGTCAACCTCAGCGTGAACGACCGGGAATCCATCGGTATGGGTCACGATAAGTTTCTGTTTCGGAACTCCGACCCGGTAGGCAGTGTCGCCCGCGGCGTTGACAATACGCAATCGAACCCGATCCCCGGGTTGTGCCATAAAAACCTCGGGTTTTTCGATGGTGGTGCCGTTGAACAAATGCAACGGATAGGCCACGTCACCGGCATCTCCGCCCAAAAAATCGCTGGTTGCACCCATGAGCATATGGCCCATCACCATGCCGCCGTCTTCGCTACCGTGGCTCATTCCACTCATCGGTGCCATCCCCTTAGCGAGCTCCTTCATCGCTTCATCAGGCGTTCCGGTGACACCATCAAGCCAGTCATCCAAGACGATCACCCACTCCTTGTCGTACTGCAATGGTTCTTGCGGATCATCAATGATCAGAGCGCCATAGAGGGCGCGTTCGCGCTGCATCTCGACGTGGGAGTGATACCAATACGTGCCGGGATGTGCCAGCTTGAAGTCATAGGAATAACTGGTCGCAGTCTCCACTGCCTCCTGTGTGAGTCCAGGCACGCCGTCGGCGTTGTTGCGTAAGGCAAGACCGTGCCAGTGGATGCTGGTGGATTCAGGAAGCTCATTGGTGAGGTTCAGGTTGAGCTGGTCACCGACCATGCCACGTAGTGTGGGGGCGACCAGCTTCTTGTCGTATCCCCATGTAGTGATCTTCTCTCCGGCCATTGCCGTGCTTATCGACTCTGCCTTCAGCGTTTTCGTGACCGTCTTTCCGGTACTGGGGCGCAAGTTTTCGACTTCTGCGATGAGCGGGTCGGTGGGCAGGACTCGGGACACCCCGGTGGAGTTCTGGGCCTTGGGTGCGCAGGCGCTTAGGGCAGCAGCTGCGGTCGTGGCAATGGACAGTCCAAGGAAGGAACGTCGGTTGAATTGGTAAGTCATGAAGCAGTCCTTTATGAAGTGTGAGTCTTGGGGGAGCATAGGAAAATAGAGGATGGCGGCCAGCTCGTGGCACGCAGTCAATCCAACGGATTACGGTTTTTACGCAGCCTCATGCCGCTTTGGTGGTCCGCCGTGTCTGCAATGCCGCTGGCCGCCGTCTGGTATTTCGACTCCTAGCTCTCTGATCTTGGAGGAACACGGTGCCTAGGAGCTAACCTGCGGTGATTAGAGATCGTGACCGACGTTCGGCGGGTCGTTGATCCGGCCGAAGCCTACATTTCCGGTTACTGAAGATAGCGGTGGTAGATACTGGTTGCCATTCCATCCTTGGAGAATCGCTGCTCGACGCATGTCCAACCGTGCTTCTCATAGAATTTACCTGCCCCGTTGGCACCGGCCGCGGTGGCGAGCTCGGCCAACCTAGCATGGTCCGCTGTTGCACGTTTAAGGAATGCGTCCATCAGAAAAACGCCTATTCCTTCACCACGCCGATCTGGCAACACCACAAGTGATGTAATGACAGCAGGCGACGGTATCACTCTGTCGCTGGATACCGGGCTAGCGGTGCGTCCTAGCAGACGACGGGCATAGGGACGTGCGCGGGTGCCCAGAAAATGAAGAAGTACACGTGGCCGGATGGAGAGCGCCGCGAGACCCGAGAGGAGAAGTCCCCACTTCTGGTTGGCTAGTACGTCAGCGATGTGGCGGACTTGGTTGGTCGAGCCAATTAGGAAGCCTATTGGCTGTTCATCGTCACTCACGGCGACAAGGGCAATCCCGAATCGTTCGGTGAGGAACGTTTTCATCCAACGACGTACGAAGTGGTTTCCTAAGTGGGGGAATAATCCATCTGGAAGGTAGCGGATCATGTCCGAGGCCATCCTGCTCAGGTCTTGTTCTGTGGCATCTCTGATGACGACAGGTGAGCCGGTGCCGGGATTCTTTGAGGTTATTCGGCTCATGGGGTTTTCTCGGTGAAAGTCGCTCCGTCGTCCGTGGAGTGTGAGATACCCGTACTGGTGGCCACCCAGATCCGCACCTGTCCGCCATCGTCGCCGGTGGCGGCAATGGCAGCCGGTTGCCCGGTGACGACTCCACCAGTCTCTTGCCAAGTGCGTCCGGCATCGCGGCTGAGCTGCACCGCACCATCCGGTTCCACTCCGACGGCGACCGATTTGCTGGCAACAGCGGTCAGCAGCAGGACCGGAGCGTCTTGGGGTAAGGTCCAGGTTTTCCCGCCATCTTCAGAACGGTGTACTCCTTGTTCGGTGGTGGCCAGCACGACTTGGGACAGCGGGCTTCCGGCGAGATGATAGGGCTGGATGCCGGCATCTATGGTGTTCCATGTGACCGTGTCATCGGTCACCCGCAGTGTGCCGTCAAAACCGATGACGCTCTCGCCGGTGACGGCCAAGGCGTGGAAATCGGATTTGCCTTGAAGAGAGAGCGGTTCCCACGTGGACCCGCCATCAGTTGATCGGATCAAACCCGCCGGGTCGGGCAGACCGGTCTCAGTCGACGGGTGCCCGGAAGCGTAATACTCGTCTTTTCCGGCGGTGGCGAATCCCATCAGGTCAATGGTGGGCCCGATTTTCTGCGGTTCGTCAGCTGTGGCATCGAAGAGTCCCTCATGGGTGGCCAAAAGGATGCGCCCGGAATCCGGGTCAACGCTCATGCCGTGGACGTGGCTGAAGACTGCGACGCTGGCAGCTTCTTGCGCAGCGGGTCCTTCGCTGATTGACTGCGTGCAGCCCGTGAGTAGGACCATAGAGAGCGCGGCGACGGACAAGACTGCGCGTTTTTGAGCGCGCAAAAGTGAGTTCTGTGTAAGCATGGTGGTTCCTTGAATCAATCAGAAGTGCTGGTCAGATGGGTCAGGGGAGTCGGCACCCTAGGCAGCAGCGGCAACGTGGAGTCTTTAGAGGTCGGCTAGCAGGGTCTTCATGGCCTGAATTTCGGTTCCCTGGCTGGAGACAACATCCTTAGCCAGCTCGACGGCTGCAGGATTCGATCCGTTGGCGACTTCGTCCTCAGCCATAGTGATGGCCCCCTCATGGTGGGCGATCATTTGGGTCAGGAACAACCGCGAAGCTTCGGTGCCCTGGGTGGCTTCGAGGTTGGAAAGGTCCTCCGGGGTCATCATCCCGTCCATCTCATGGCTTCCGGACATCTTCATAGGCTCGCCCCAGGTCTGGAGCCAGTCGTTCATTTTCTTGATTTCCGGCCCCTGGGCGGCTTTGATGTCCTGGGCAAGCTCGGTAACCCGGGGATCCAGGTTTTTCTTGGCCAGCATGATGTCGCTCATCTGGACAGCCTGTTCGTGATGAGGCGTCATCATCTGCGCGAACATGGCATCGGCACTATTGTGGTCGGCTGCAGCATCGGAGGCCGACGGCGGCATGCTGCCATGATCCATGCCGGACATAGTGCTTTCAGGTTCGGTGGTGCCAGCGTTCGTGGAGCATCCGGACAGGACGAGTGCTGCTGCAAGAGCGGTTGCCGAAATGGAAGTCAGGCGTTTCATGTGGGTATTCCTTCAAAGTGTTCTCAAACGGGGTATCCATCAATACCCGGCCAAGACGGCACACAAGGGTGAGCACGAATAGCCGGAGCTCTCCCCGGTATGGGGAAAGCGGCCGGCGTTTTTATGTGCGACTGATAGAGAGTTCGATGAGTGAGGGAGTCCACGGCAACCGGTTTGCCGGTGCAGGCATGACTGGCGGGGCGCGCAGCCCCTTGCCAGGAATAATGAACCAACGCTTAGGAAGAAACCACAAGACGGCCAGGACAATGACTATGAGTACGCACATGGCAGCCATGAGATGATGTTCGCCATTGCATGGCCCGTAGCAGGTACTATCTGCGTCGCCACCGACCGTCCCATCTGTGGCCATTACGGCTGGACCGTGATCGTGGGAGACTGCTTGGTGCGCAGAGGCCGCGCTCAGACCAGCAGTATCTGGCGCTTGGTGGGACGCTCCTAAGACATGCATCCCCAAGATTCCGAGGATGATTCCGGCCAAACCCAGCATAAGAATAACCGGGCGGCGGCCAGCAGGATTGCCCGGCGCAGGGACAAGCAGAGACAGGAAACGACGAGGCGTCATAACCTGATTCATCGCATCCTGCCTTTCCACCAGAGTGAAGGTTTTCATCTCAAGGGTACTGGCGCATCCTGTGCCCGGCAAAAGAAAGCGCTTGAAACTGGTCTAGTGTGATTAATGTATGGTGTCTGGATCGAGATTGATGCGTCGCAGCAATTGGGCGTTGAGCGCGACCACGATGGTGGACAGGGACATCAGGATCGCTGCGATGGCCGGAGAGATCGACACCCCAGCAAACGCCAGTGCTCCGGCAGCCAGCGGGACCGCAATCACGTTATAGCCGGTGGCCCACGCCAGGTTCTGGATCATCTTGCGGTAGCTGGCTCTGGATAGTTCCAGCATAGACATCACCGCCCGCGGGTCGTTGCCGGCCAAGACAACCCCCGCCGATTCTATTGCCACATCGGTGCCGGCACCGATGGCAATGCCAACCTCGGCCCGAGCCAGTGCTGGGGAGTCGTTGACCCCGTCCCCGACCATGGCCACTTTCAGGCCGCGGGCCTGCAGCTCGGCAACCTTCTTATCCTTGTCCTGGGGCAGGACTTGGGCGAAGAC
>Ga0308158_10002615_pt1 | contig 16708 bp, 17 predicted proteins | sample PhyBR2_FD_201038 | JGI IMG/M metagenome (GOLD analysis project Ga0308158, IMG submission 201038) | Phyllosphere microbial communities from UC Gill Tract Community Farm, Albany, California, United States - DLSLB.R2 | ecosystem: Host-associated > Plants > Phyllosphere > Unclassified | place: USA... | reverse complement strand
ATCCTGTGCGGTCACGGGGTCTCCTGAAGTGCGGGCAGCTCGTTCAGAGCGGCGATGATGTCGTCACGGCGAGGCACGCCGACGAACCGGGCGACGACCCGGGCATCCGGACCGACCAGGAGAGTCGTGGGTGTGCTGAGCACGCGGTTCTCGGATGCCAGGTCGGGGCGATGGGTGAGATCCACGTCGTGCACGTCGATCGCGCCCCGCTCGGATGCGAGTTCGCGCAGCATCCGGCGCACCTGCGGACAGCGCGAGCAGGTCTCGGTGCTGAAGAGCACGAGTGCTGGGCGCTCGCGCAGCAGACCCAGCCGGTCGACGTCGACGACGCCCGTCGCGCGACGGCGGCGGCCGTCCCGCAGACGCCACAGCAGGCCGGCAGCCACCGTGATGGCGAGCAGGATGCCGACGGTCAGCAGGGCGGTCGCGAGGGGCATGCGTCGAGGCTACGCCGAACGACGTCGACACCGCCTAGTGTGACATCCGGTGACGTATCGTTGCAGGCATGAGTGCAGTCGTGCCCACGCCCTATGAAGATCTGCTCCGCGATGTGCTGGAAACCGGCACCCACAAGGACGACCGCACCGGCACGGGCACCACGAGCGTCTTCGGGCGGCAGATCCGGTTCGACCTCTCGAAGGGCTTCCCGCTCATCACGACGAAGCGGGTGCATTTCAAGTCGATCGCATACGAGCTGCTGTGGTTCCTGCGCGGAGACTCGAACGTGCGGTGGCTGCAGGACAACGGCGTCACGATCTGGGACGAGTGGGCGGACGCCGAAGGGGACCTCGGCCCGGTGTACGGCGTGCAATGGCGATCGTGGCCCACGCCCGACGGCGGCCACATCGACCAGCTGTCCGAGGTCATCGAGCAGATCAAGGCGTCCCCAGACTCGCGACGGCTGATCGTATCGGCCTGGAACCCCGCCGACATCCCCGACATGGCTCTCGCCCCCTGCCACGCGCTGTTCCAGTTCTACGTCGCGGACGGCCGGCTCTCGTGCCAGCTGTACCAGCGAAGTGCAGACCTGTTCCTCGGAGTGCCTTTCAACATCGCCTCATACGCCCTGCTGACGCTGATGGTCGCGCAGCAGACGGGGCTCGAGCCCGGCGACTTCGTCTGGACGGGCGGTGACTGCCACATCTACGACAACCACGTGGAGCAGGTGCGCGAGCAGCTCACCCGCGAACCGTACCCGTACCCCACGCTGTCGATCGCCCGCACCCCCGAGTCGATCCTCGATTACCGTTACGACGACTTCGTCGTCGAGGGGTACCAGCACCACCCGGCCATCCGCGCGGCGGTGGCGGTATGACCTGGGCGGGCCTGATCTGGGCACAGTCGAAGAACGGCGTGATCGGCGCGGGTGGAGGGATGCCCTGGCATGTGCCAGAGGATCTCGCGCACTTCAAGGAGGTCACACTCGGAGCGCCCGTGATCATGGGCCGGCGCACCTGGGACTCGCTGCCCGAGCGGTTCCGCCCGCTGCCGGACCGCGAGAACATCGTCATCACGCGCAGCCAGGGCTGGAGTGCAGACGGTGCGCGTCGCGCATCCGGCGTCGAGGATGCGGTCCGCGGCCTGGATCGGGTCTGGATCATCGGGGGAGCGGAGATCTTCCGCCAGGTGATCGGCGACGCCGACCGCCTCGAGATCACCGAGCTGGACCTCGAGGTCGACGGTGATGCGTTCGCGCCCCCGATCGACGACTGGCGTCTTGTCGACGAGGGGCGATGGCAGACGTCCCGCACGGGCATCCGGTACCGCTTCCTCGGGTACGAGCGCTGATGCCCACCGCACTCATCACGGGAGCCAGCGCCGGACTCGGCGCGGAGTTCGCACGTCAGCTCGCAGCCCGCCAGGCCGACCTGGTGCTCGTCGCCCGCACCGCGGACGCCCTCGAGTCCCTGGCGCAGCGACTGCGCGACGAGCACGGCGTCCACGTCGAGGTGATCACCGCCGATCTCGCCGTCGAGGCCGAGGTGCAGCGTGTCGCCGATCGGCTCGCCGATCCTGCAGCTCCGATCGATCTGCTGGTGAACAATGCGGGCTTCGGCCTGCCGCTGCAGTTCGCCGACAACGACATCGATGACGAGGTGCGCCACCTCCGCGTGCACGTCGAGGCGTCGATGCGCCTCATGCACGCTGCGCTCCGCAACATGCGCGGCCGGGGAGGACGGATCATCAACGTCGCCTCTGTCGCCGGGTTCATCTCGCGTTCCACGTACTCCGCCTGCAAGTCGTGGCTGATCGGCTTCAGCCGCTGGGCCAATGCGGAATACGGCAGGGACGGCATCAGCGTCACCGCGCTCTGCCCCGGTTTCACGCACACCAGCTTCCACGAGCGCATGGGCCTCGAGCCGGGACAGGAGGGCGTGCCTTCGGTGCTGTGGCTCGATGCCGCCCGCGTGGTCCGTGCCGGGCTTCGGGATGCGTCCCTCGGCCGATCCGTCTCGATCCCATCGGTGCGGTACAAGGTCGTCGTCGCGCTCGCGCGCATGCTGCCGAGCGGGCTCACCTCGGGCGTAGCCCGCCGCGGCCGCGTGTGACGCGCGGTCCCGATCCGCGGCCCTGAAACGCTACGCTGAGAGGATGACGCACGCGGAAAATCCCTTCGGGCAGGTACTCGTCGCACTCGTGACGCCGATGACCGCCGACGGCGAGGTCGACTGGCCGGCCACCGAGCGGCACATGGACCGCGTCATCGCCGATGGAGCAGACGGCATCGTCGTCACCGGCACGACAGGTGAGACATCCACCCTCACCGACGATGAGAAGATCCGTCTGGTCGAGGTCGGCAAGGACGTCTCGGCCGGCCGCGCCAAGATCATCACCGGCGGCGGATCGAACGAGACCGCACACGCCATCGAGCTGTACAAGGCGAGCGAGAAGGCCGGCGCAGACGGCATCATGATCGTCACTCCGTACTACAACAAGCCCACCCAGGCGGGCATCCTGACCCACTTCCGGCTCGTGGCGGATGCGACGGATCTGCCCGTCATCCTCTACGACATCCCCGGCCGCACGGGTGTTCCGATCAAGTACGAGACGATCCTGCGCCTGGCCAAGCATCCGAACATCCTCGCCGTGAAAGACGCCAAGGGCGATTTCAGCGAGGTCAGCCGCGTGCTGAATCAGACCGATCTGATGTACTTCTCCGGCGACGACGCGAACGTGCTCCCGCACCTGTCGATCGGCGCCACGGGACTGATCGGCGTCACCGCCAACATCACGTCCGCCCCGTACCGCACGATCGTCGACGCGGTGAACCGGGGAGACCTCGCGACCGCCACGGCCGAGCACAAGCGCCTCGAGCCGCTCGTGCGCGCGGCGATGACGCACGTGCCAGGCACGGTCGCGGCCAAGTACATCCTGCACGGACTCGGTCGCATCACCAGCCCCCGCGTGCGCCTTCCGCTGGTCGGCCCGGAGGAGTGGGAGGCCGCCCTCATCGAGGATGAGCTCGCACTCGTGAAGGACGTCGCGGGAGCGGACTTCTCGAACTTCCGCCCTGACCGCAACGCGGCTGCAGGCGGAGCACTGCCCAAGGTGCACGGCACCACACGATGAGCGCGTCTTCGCGCTGACAACGACATGACCGGGCACCGTGTGCCCGCCTGAGGAGACTGAATGTCCTTCCCCCTCGCCGAACCCGAACCGCTCGCACCCGGAACGCTGCGGGTCACCCCGCTGGGCGGCCTGGGCGAGGTCGGTCGCAACATGACCGTCTTCGAGTACGAGGGCAAGATCCTCATCGTCGACTGCGGTGTGCTCTTCCCCGAGGAGCACCAGCCCGGCGTCGACCTCATCCTGCCGGACTTCGAGCCCATCAAGCACCGCCTCGATGACGTGGTCGGTGTCGTGCTCACCCACGGCCACGAAGACCACATCGGCGCCGTGCCCTACCTGCTGCGCCTGAAGCAGGACATCCCTCTGATCGGCTCCGGTCTGACCCTCGCGCTCGTCGAGGCGAAGCTCAAGGAGCATCGCATCAAGCCCTTCACCCTGACGGTGAAGGAGGGCCAGGAAGAGAAGGTCGGCCCGTTCGACCTGGAGTTCGTCGCGGTCAACCACTCGATCCCGGATGCCCTGGCGGTCGCCATCCGCACCCCTGCGGGGCTCGCGCTGGCCACCGGCGACTTCAAGATGGACCAGCTGCCGCTCGACGGCCGGATCACCGATCTGCGCGCCTTCGCCCGGCTGGGCGAGGAGGGCGTCGACCTGTTCCTCGTCGACTCCACCAACGCCGACGTCCCTGGCTTCACTCCCACCGAGCGCTCGATCGGACCGGTGCTCGAGCAGGTCATCGGAAAAGCGCGACGCCGCGTGATCGTCGCCAGCTTCTCGAGCCACGTTCACCGCGTGCAGCAGGTCATCGACGCCGCGCACGCGCACGGTCGCCGTGTCGCCTTCCTCGGCCGCAGCATGGTGCGCAACATGACCATCGCCGAGCAGCTGGGCTACCTGAAGGTGCCGGCGAACGTGCTGATCGACTACAAGAAGGCTCGCGACCTGCCCGACGACAAGATCGTGTACATGTCGACGGGCTCGCAGGGCGAGCCGATGGCCGTGCTCAGCCGCATGGCGAACCTCGACCATGCGATCGAGCCGGGCGAAGGCGACACCGTCATCCTCGCGTCGAGCCTGATCCCCGGAAACGAGAACGCCGTGTACCGGGTGATCGACGGGCTCACGAAGCTCGGCGCCGACGTCGTGCACAAGGCCAACGCGCAGGTGCACGTCTCGGGCCATGCGGCCGCAGGCGAGCTGATCTACTGCTACAACATCCTCAAGCCGAAGAACGTGCTCCCCGTGCACGGCGAGTACCGCCACCTGATCGCGAACGCGAAGCTGGCACAGGCGACGGGCATCCCGGAGGAGCGCACGATCGTCGGCGGCAACGGCACGATCATCGACCTGCGCGACGGCGAGGCACGCGTCGCCGGCCAGCTCGACATCGGATTCGTGTACGTCGACGGCTCGACCGTCGGCGGCATCACCGACGCCGATCTCAAGGACCGCCGGATCCTCGGCGAAGAGGGCTTCGTGTCGGTCATCGTCGTGGTCGACTCGTCGACGGGGCGCATCGTGTCGGGACCCGAGATCCACGCGCGCGGCGTCGCCGAGGACGACCGGGTCTTCGACGACATCACGCCGAAGATCGTCGCGGCGCTCGAAGAGGCGGCGCGCAACGGCGTGCGCGACAACCACGCGCTGTCGCAGATCATCCGCCGCACGATCGGCCGCTGGGTCAACCAGAAGCTGCGTCGTCGCCCGATGATCGTGCCGCTCGTCATCGAGGCCTGATCCCGCCCAAACCCGCGTCATTGCGGACCGATGTCGGTCGGCGGACGTAGCGTGTAAGACATGGCCAGGAGCACCACCAAGTCCGAGCGCGCGTCCGACAGCGCGACCTCGCCGCGCCCGAAGCGGCAGACGACCGCTCGATCGAGCGCGAAAGCCGCTCCGGCACCGAAGAAGTACATCGACGAGGCCGAGCGCGAGCCGCTCGGAGTGCGCATCTGGCTCGGTCTGGCTCACGGCGTCGGCGGACTGTTCCGCGCGTTCGGGCCCGAGAACCTCGAGAAGGATCAGCGTCGCGACGGATTCCCGCTGCTGCTCGTGCTGTTCGCGATCATCGGCGGCGTCGTCGAGTGGTTCTTCATCGGCAACGATGTCGCGCAGAACATCAGCGCGTTCACGTGGGGCCTGCTGGTCGGCCGGGTGGCATTCGTCCTGCCCGTGCTCCTTCTGCTGCTGGCGGGCTGGCTCTTCCGGCATCCGTCATCCGTGCACGACAACGGGCGCATCGGCATCGGCTTCGGGCTCTTCGTGCTGTCGATCGCGGGCATCCTGCACGTGGCGTCGGGCACCGCGGGTGCGACGGGTGCGGTCATCCGTCCGCAGCCGCGAGACGGCATGCCCGAGCTCAGCGCCGCCGGAGGTCTCTTCGGCTGGATGCTCGGCGAGCCCCTTGCCTTCCTGACCCCGGCGGTGGCGTTCATCATCCTCGGACTTCTGGCCGGTCTCAGCATCTTGATCCTCACCAAGACCCCGCCCAACCGGATCGGCGAGCGGCTCGGCGACCTCTACGCCTGGATGTTCGGCGCCGAGCGCCCGATGCGCGAGGCCGGCAGTGAGACCGCCGTCGAGACCGAGGACGAAGACGGCGACGCCCTGCCCTGGTGGCGTCGCAACAAGAGCGGGCGCGAAGAGACTCCAGACGACGGAGTCGACTCCCAGGCGATCACCGCCCTCTTCGACGAGCCCGCGCAGAAGACGGCCTACGACCAGGCGGTCATCGTCGACGACGAGCCGGCCGTGCACGGTGCTGCGGACGCGGCTACCGAGGTGCTCTCCGACGTCAGCTCTCTCACCGATCTGCTCGGCGAGCAGAACACGACGGCACTCCTCGACGACGCGGGCTCCACGGGTGAGCTGCCAGGCCTCGACGGCTTCGGCACCGAGGGGCCGGGGGAGAAGGGCATGCAGGCACCGGCCGCGCCCTACGTCCTCCCCTCGACGGCCGTCCTCAAGTCAGGGCCGCCCCCGGTGGTGCGCTCGGATGCCACCGACCGCACGATCGAGCAGATCACCAGCGTGCTCGAGCAGTTCAAGGTCGATGCGAAGGTCACCGGCTTCTCACGCGGACCGACGGTCACGCAGTACGAGGTCGAGGTGGGCCACGGCGTCAAGGTCGAGAAGATCCTGCAGCTGAGCAACAACTTCGCCTACGCCGTGGCGTCCAACGACGTGCGCATCCTGTCGCCGATCCCCGGCAAGAGCGCCATCGGAATCGAGATCCCCAACGTCGACAAGGAGACGGTCGCGCTCGGCGATGTGCTGCGCTCGACCGCCGCGCAGAAGAGCACGCACCCGCTGACCATCGGCGTCGGCAAGGACGTCGGCGGCAACATCGTCGTCGCCAACCTCGCGAAGATGCCCCACCTGCTGGTCGCCGGTTCCACCGGCTCGGGAAAGTCGAGTTTCGTGAACTCGATGATCACGAGCCTGCTCATGCGTGCGCGCCCGGCCGACGTCCGCATGGTGCTGATCGACCCCAAGCGCGTGGAGCTCACCAGCTATGCGGGTGTGCCGCACCTGATCACGCCCATCATCACGAACCCGAAGAAGGCAGCCGAGGCGCTGCAGTGGGTCGTGAAGGAGATGGACATGCGGTACGACGATCTCGCGTCGTTCGGGTACCGCCACATCGACGACTTCAACAAGGCGGTCCGCGCCGGCGAGGTGCAGGTGCCGCCCGGCAGCGAACGCGTGCTCAAGCCGTACCCGTACCTGCTGGTGGTGGTCGACGAGCTCGCGGACCTGATGATGGTCGCCCCGCGCGACGTCGAGGACTCGATCGTCCGCATCACGCAGCTGGCCCGCGCATCCGGCATCCACCTCGTCCTCGCCACGCAGCGCCCGAGCGTCGATGTCGTCACCGGACTGATCAAGGCCAACGTGCCATCGCGACTCGCGTTCGCGGTGACGAGCGTCACCGACAGCCGCGTGATCCTCGACGCACCCGGTGCCGACAAGCTGATCGGTCAGGGTGACGCGCTCTTCTCTCCGATGGGCTCTTCGAAGCCGTTCCGCCTGCAGGGCGCGTGGGTCGATGAAGCTGAGATCTCCGCGGTCGTCAAGCACGTCACGCAGCAGGCGCGGCCCGAGTACCGCCCGGACGTGCAGGAATCGGCGGAAGCGCGCAAGAAGGAGGTCGACGAGGACATCGGCGATGACCTCGAACTGCTCCTCGCGGCTGCAGAGCTGATCGTGTCGTCGCAGTTCGGGTCGACCTCGATGCTCCAGCGCAAGCTGCGCGTCGGCTTCGCCAAGGCCGGGCGCCTCATGGACCTGCTCGAATCGCGTGAGATCGTCGGGCCCTCCGAGGGCTCGAAGGCCCGAGACGTGCTCGTGACCTCCGAGCAGTTGCCCGGCGTGCTCGCCAAGCTGCGCGGCGAGGACGCACCCGCTCCGGCATCTGCCCCGAGTGCGCCCGCGCCGGCGCCCGCAGACCCGTACGGGGGTGACCCCGTCGCCCAGCAGTTCCAGGGAATGCCTGTCGTCGAGAGCGACGATGACGGCGATGAGGACGCCTGGGGCCTCACGGGGCGCGACTGATGGCCATCCCGCGGCAGCTTCCCAACGCGATCACCGTCGCCCGCATCCCGCTGGCGGTCGTGTTCTTCGTGCTCCTGCTTCTGGCAGGAACCTTCGGTGGCGACGACATCGTGATGCGCTGGGTGGCGGCGGGTCTGTTCGTCCTCGCCATCTCGACCGACTGGGTCGACGGATACCTGGCGCGCAGGTATGACATCGTCAGTGACTTCGGCAAGCTGTGGGACCCGATCGCCGACAAGCTGCTCACCGGTGCGGGCTTTCTCGGGCTCGCGATCCTCGGCGAGGTGCCGTGGTGGATCATCATCGTAATCCTCATCAGGGAGTGGGCCATCACGATCCACCGCTTCACGCTGGTCCACGAGCACGTTGTGGCCGCGGCCTGGATGGGGAAGGTGAAGACGATGGTGCAGGGTGTGGCGCTGAGCTGGGCCCTCCTGCCGTTGCAGGGGCTCGTCGGGCACACGCCATGGGTCGTCATCACCCAGGTGCTGATGATCCTGGCGCTCGTGCTCACGGTGGCCAGCGGCATCGACTACGTCGTGGCCCAGGTTCGCGGACGCCGGAGTGCCGCATGACCCACGCCGTGCAGCTGATCGATGCTCTGCGCGAGCGCGGCTGGACGCTGGGCGTGGCCGAGTCCCTCACCGGCGGCGCTGTCACATCGGAGGTGGTGTCGGTGCCGGGTGCCTCTGCGGCTCTGCTCGGTGGAGTGGTCGCCTACGCGACCGCCGTCAAGCACACGCTGCTCGGCGTCGACAGACGTGTGCTCAGCGAGCACGGCCCGGTTCACCCCGACGTCGCGGCTCAGATGGCGGAAGGGGTCCGGCGTGCCGTCGCCGTCGACGGGCGCTCGGCAGACGTCGGCATCTCGACCACCGGCATCGCTGGACCTGAATCGCCCGACGGTCAGCCTGTCGGCACCGTGCACGTCGGCATCGCCACTCCGTTCGGAACCCGGAGCATCCCGCACCGGTTCTCGGGAACGCGTGCCGAGATCCGTCAGCAGGCAGTGGAAGCGGCTATCGCCGCGGCCCTGGATGCCGTCCGGGAATAGCGCTCAGGGGAGCGATGTTCTTCTTCATGTGACAAGTCGTTCACTCACAACTCAAGCACAGCGAAGAACAGTAGATTCAACGACACCCAATCGGGTTAGACTGGCGATCCCCTCGGAGCAGGTTCCGGGTGGCGCGAAGGAAAGGAGGTTCCGATGATCCTCGTCAGACAGGAGATCGGCGATGTGCTGCGGGACTTCCGCCTGCAGAAGGGGCGCACCCTGCGCCAGGTGGCGAGCAAGGCCTCTGTGGCTCTCGGCTACCTGAGCGAGGTCGAGCGCGGCCAGAAAGAGGCGTCCAGCGAGATTCTCGCGTCTGTCGCCGAGGCGCTCGACGTGCCCATCTCGACGATCATGCGCGAGGTCGGCGACCGCATCTCGGTGCTCGAGGGCCTGAGCCCCTTCCCGGACGTCGTTCCCGACGACCTCGTCGCCGAGGTCGAGCCCGAGCTGTCGCTGCGCTGAGCGCGCGGCCACGCTCTCCTCATGCGACGCAGTGAATTCCTCCGCGCGGTCGACGACGAGTTCGGCGGCCGCGCGGACTCTCTCACCCGCGACCTGATCCTCAGCCGACTCGGCAGGACGGCACTCGAAGCGCTCGACGCAGGCGTGCCGCCGCGCGAGATCTGGCTCGCCTTGTGCGACGAGACCGACGTGCCCGCCGCACGTCGCTACGGAGTGGGCAGGCTCGACCCGCGCGAACGCTGATCGAAAGTCGCGCAGCTCGCATCGGCGTGTCGTCGAAAGTGTGTTCGATGTGCGCGTAGTGTTCTGCACAAGTGGTCTTGACGTCATCTTCTCCACATCTGACGCTGCCGCCGATCGAATGTCGGAGGCTGCTTCTACGGTGAGGGATGTGGCACAGAGCCATACGCCTTGTCGCAGAGTCACTCCAGCCGGAACGGCCGCGACAGCCTACAGGCGGCAGAACTTCGAACACAGAGGAGCACGTCATGCCATCCACCGACGACCGCGAGAAGGCACTGGATTCCGCACTCGCGCACATCGAGCGTCAGTTCGGCAAGGGGTCGATCATGCGACTGGGCAGCGACGAGCGCGCTCCCGTCGAGGTCATCCAGACCGGATCGATCGCACTCGACGTCGCCCTCGGCATCGGAGGACTGCCGCGGGGACGCATCATCGAGATCTATGGTCCTGAGTCGTCCGGTAAGACCACCCTGACGCTGCACGCCATCGCGAACGCGCAGCGCGCCGGCGGCATCGCCGCCTTCATCGACGCCGAGCATGCACTCGACCCCGAGTATGCGCGCAAGCTCGGCGTCGATATCGACCAGCTTCTCGTGTCGCAGCCCGACACCGGTGAGCAGGCTCTCGAGATCGCCGACATGCTGATCCGCTCCGGCGCAATCGACCTGGTCGTGATCGACTCCGTCGCGGCTCTCGTTCCCGAGGCCGAGATCAAGGGCGAGATGGGCGACTCTCACGTCGGTCTGCAGGCGCGACTGATGTCGCAGGCGCTGCGAAAGCTGACCGGTGGTCTGAACCAGACCAAGACGACGGCCATCTTCATCAACCAGCTGCGCGAGAAGATCGGCGTGTTCTTCGGCTCGCCCGAGACCACCGCCGGCGGTAAGGCGCTGAAGTTCTACGCATCGGTCCGTCTCGACATCCGTCGTATCGAAACGCTGAAGGACGGCACAGAGGCTGTCGGAAACCGCACCCGCGTGAAGGTCGTCAAGAACAAGATGGCCCCGCCCTTCAAGCAGGCCGAGTTCGACATCCTGTACGGCGTGGGCATCTCGCGCGAGGGCAGCCTGATCGACTTCGGCGTCGAGCACGGCATCGTCAAGAAGTCCGGCTCCTGGTACACCTACGACGGTGACCAGCTCGGGCAGGGCAAGGAGAACGCCCGCAACTTCCTGATCAAGAACGACGACATCGCGATGGCGATCGAGACGCAGATCAAGCAGAAGCTGGGCGTGGGCGTCAAGGCTGAGGCGACCGTCGACGAGCTCGCCGAGCGTCGCCCGGCCTGATGTCGTCGTCCGACGTGTTTCGACGTCGCTCAACAACCGTGTTTCGACGTCGCTCAACAACCGTGTTTCGACGTCGCTCAACAACCGTGTTTCGACGTCGCTCAACAACCGTGTTTCGACGTCGCTCAACAACCGTGTTTCGACGTCGCTCAACAACCGGGGTGAGCTATGCAATCCGTTGATGATGAGGGCCTCGCACCGGTCATTCCGCTGTTCGGCGGTGCCCGGCGAGCCGACTCCACGGTTTCCGTGGGGTCGGTGCCGCCGGGCGCCGGAGCGCGATTCAGTGATGCGAGCGACGAGCACGACGCGGCCGAGACCGAGCCGGATGCCGATGAGGTGCGTCGACGGGCTGAGGAAGCGCTGGTGCGCAAGCTGCGCGCCAAGCAGCTGTCGGTGTCGGAGGCCAGGTCGGTGCTGCGCGAGCACGATCTCGACCGCGACTCCATCGAAGACGTCATCGGTGACTTCCAGCGTCGCAGCTACCTCGACGACCACACCCTCGCCTCGTTGCTGGTGACCTCCGGGTCCGAGCGCAAGGGGCAGGGGCGCATCGCCCTCGCACGCTCGCTGGCACAGCGGGGCATCCCGCGAGACATCATCGATGACGCGCTCGAAGAGCTGCCCGACGACGATGCCGAGCGGGCGCTGGAATTCGCTCGCAGCAAGGCGGCCGGTATGAGCCGGCTCGATTTCGACACCGCCCTGCGCCGGTTGCACGGTCAGCTCGCCCGGCGCGGCTACGGCGGGTCGGTCGCGATGAGCGCGGCGCGAACCGCGCTGGGCGAGGTCGGACTGCGCCGCGCGACCGCTCGTCCGAGTGGCGTTCGATTCGTCGAATCCGACTGAGCATCCGTTCTACGAGCCGCTCTGCCACCCGGCTCGGCGGCTCGTAGAATGGACTCACCATGTCTTCTCTCTCCTCCGAACCGACGATCATCGCGCCCTCCGACGCGGCGATCACCGCCGACGGGCGCCGCCGCTCCTACGAGGTGCGCACCTTCGGCTGCCAGATGAACGTGCACGACTCCGAGCGCCTGTCGGGCTCCCTCGAGAGCGCGGGCTACGTGCGAGCGGATGCCGGCGACGAAGCCGACATCGTGATCATCAACACGTGCGCCGTGCGCGACAACGCCGCGGGCAAGCTGTACGGAACGCTCGGCCACCTGAAGTCCCGCAAAGACAAGCACGAGGGCATGCAGATCGCGGTCGGCGGCTGCCTCGCGCAGATGGACCAGCAGGCCGTGCTCGACAAGGCACCCTGGGTCGATGTCGTCTTCGGCACGCACAACATGGGTTCGCTTCCCGGTCTGCTCGAGCGCGCCCGCCATAACGGCGAGGCCGAGCTCGAGATCCTCGAGTCGCTCGAGATCTTCCCCTCGACCCTGCCCACGAAGCGCGACTCCGCCCACAGCGGATGGGTGTCGATCTCGGTCGGCTGCAACAACACCTGCACGTTCTGCATCGTTCCCAGCCTCCGCGGCAAGGAGAAGGACCGGCGGCCGGGCGACATCCTCAACGAGATCCGCCTGCTGGTCGACGACGGCGCCATCGAGGTCACTCTGCTCGGCCAGAACGTCAACTCGTACGGAGTGGAGTTCGGAGACCGCCAGGCGTTCAGCAAGCTGCTGCGCGCCGCGGGCGAGATCGAGGGCCTCGAGCGCATCCGCTTCACGAGTCCGCACCCGGCGGCGTTCACCGACGATGTGATCGACGCGATGGCCGAGACGCCGAATGTCATGCCGCAGCTGCACATGCCGCTCCAGTCGGGAAGTGACAGCATCCTCAGGGCGATGCGCCGCTCGTACCGCAGCTCTCGCTACCTCGGCATCATCGAGCGTGTGCGCGAGCGCATCCCGCACGCCGCGATCACCACCGACATCATCGTCGGCTTCCCCGGCGAGACGGATCAGGACTTCGAAGACACCATGCGCGTCGTCGAGCAGTCGCGGTTCTCGGGTGCCTTCACGTTCCAGTACTCCATCCGCGAGGGCACACCCGCCGCGACCATGGAGAACCAGGTGCCCAAAGAGGTGGTCCAGGAGCGCTACGAGCGCCTGATCGCCCTGCAGGAGCGCATCTCGCTCGAAGAAAATCAGAAGCAGGTCGGCCGCGAGGTCGAGGTGCTCGTCTCCGTCGGCGAAGGCAAGAAGGACACCGAGACGCACCGTCTCACGGGGCGTGCGGAAGACAACCGTCTCGTGCACTTCGAGGTCACACCCGGATCCGAGCTCCCGCGCCCCGGCGATGTGGTCACGGTCAGGATCACTCACGGCGCGCCCTTCCACCTCCTCGCCGACGATCCCACCGGCGCTCCGCTTCGCATCCGACGCACTCGCGGCGGTGACGCATGGGATCGCGCGCAGGCGGCCTCCTGCGGTGTTCCCGCACCCGCGTCGGACTCAGGGGCACCCCGAGCGGTCTCTCTGGGCCTTCCCACGCTGCGTCCCGTCGGCTCTTGACCGAGGGCTCGCCGCGTCTCTGGGCCGTCGTCGGGGCGACCGGCACCGGCAAGAGTGACCTGGCGCTCGATCTCGCCGAGCATCTTCGGGCGCAGGGCAACGAGGCCGAGATCGTCAACGCCGATGCGATGCAGCTGTACCGCGGAATGGACGTCGGCACAGCGAAGCTTCGCGAAGACGAGCGGCGGGGCATCCCGCATCACCTGTTCGACGTCCGCGCGGTGACCGACGAGGCCGCGGTCGCCTGGTATCAGCCGATCGCCCGCGCGGCGATCGCCGCGATCCACGGGCGCGGGAGCGATGCGATCCTCGTGGGCGGATCCGGTCTGTACGTCTCCAGCGTCATCTTCGACTTCCGATTCCCGCCCAGGGATGCCGCGGTCAGGGCGCGTCTGGAAGCCGAGCTCGAAGAGGGCGGCGCCGCGGCGCTCTTCGTGCGGCTCAAGGACCGCGATCCGGCGACCGCCTCACGGATCGATCCGAAGAACGGACGGCGGATCGTGCGCGCGCTCGAGGTCGTCGAGCAGGGCGGTGCGACGCACGGTGCGGTCCTGCCGGAGAAGCCCGAGCTATGGCACGCCGCGACCCGGATCATCGGTCTTCGGACACCGCGCGATGAGCTCGTCAAACGCCTCGACCGGCGCGTCGAGCGGATGTGGCAGGACGGGATGCTCGGCGAAGTGGAGCGGCTTCGGGACGAAGGCCTGGAGCAGGGCGTCACGGCGTCGCGTGCGATCGGCTACGCGCAGGCGCTCGGGCAGCTGCGCGGCGATCTCACTCAGGATCAGGCGATCGCCGAGACCCAGGCCCTCACGCGCCGTTACGCTCGGCGTCAGGTGTCGTGGTTCAAGCGCTATCCCGATATCGAATGGGCGGAGAGCCCCGTCGACGTCGCCGCTCTCGCCGGCTGACATCTCGCGAGTGTCGGTGGTTCCCGGCACGATGACTACATGGCCACGCACTTCTACACGGCGTCATCACTCGACGGCTTCATCGCCACGGCCGAGCACTCGCTCGACTGGCTGCTGACGCAGGACTTCGATGAGAACGGACCGATGGCGTACCCCGGATTCATCCGCGGGGTCGGCGCCCTCGCGATGGGCGCCTCGACGTTCGAATGGGTGATGCACCACGAGAAGGGCCGCTGGGATTACACCCAGCCGACCTGGGTCTTCACGCACCGTGACCTGTCGCCGCCCGAGCAGGGTGACGTGCGCTTCACACAGGCGGATGTTCGCCAGGTGCACGCGGAGATGACGGCCGCCGCCGAAGGGAAGGACATCTGGATCGTCGGCGGGGGAGACCTCGCCGGTCAGTTCGCCGACGCAGGACTGCTCGACGAGGTGTGGGTTCAGTACGCGCCCGTCACGCTCGGCTCCGGAGCGCCGCTGCTGCCGCGCCGGCTGGACCTCGAGCTGATCGAAGTGGCACGCAACCGCAGCTTCCTGTGCGGCAGGTATCGCGTGGCCGGTGGGCGTGATCTCTAGACTGTTCGCATGGTCGCATTCACCAAGGGGCACGGCACGGGCAACGACTTCGTGATCATCGAAGACGTCGACGGGGCACTCGATCTCACCGCCGCTCACGTGCAGGCGCTGTGCGACCGCAACTTCGGCGTCGGTGCCGACGGCGTGCTGCGCGTCGTTCGCTCACGCGCGCTGCCGGAGGGCGCGGCGGCCCTCGCGGAGGAGCCCGACGCCGAGTGGTTCATGGACTACCGCAACGCCGACGGCTCGATCGCCGAGATGTGCGGCAACGGCATCCGCGTCTTCGCCCACTACCTCCTGCGGGCCGGCCTCGCGACGATCGAGAGCGGCTCGACGCTGCCCATCGGCACGCGAGCCGGCGTCCGTGACGTGATGCGATCCGAGAGCGGCTACCAGGTCGATCTGGGCCTGTGGAAGCTCGCCGGCGGCGAACCGCTCGCGCGGGCGGCAGGACTGTCCGTTCCCCGCCCGGGGCTCGGAATCGATGTCGGCAACCCGCATATCGTCGTGGCACTGGCATCCGACGACGAACTTGCCGGTCTCGATCTCAACCCCACCCCTGTGCTCGACCCCGCACCTGTCGACGGGGCGAACGTCGAGTTCGTCGTGCCCGCGGAACCCCTGGTGCGTGACGGTATCGGGCACGTGCGCATGCGCGTGCACGAGCGGGGCGTGGGCGAGACCCTCAGCTGCGGAACGGGCGTCGCCGCGACAGCCCTCGCCGTGCGTCATTGGGCGGGCTCGCGCGCCCCTCACCAGTGGCGGGTCGAGGTGCCGGGCGGCGTACTGGGCGTGCGGATGTTCCCTGCAGAAGACGGTGAGCACGTCGCCCTGTCGGGGCCGGCGCAGCTGGTCTTCCGCGGTGAGATCGATCTGGTCTGACCGCGTGCCGACAGAAGGCTGCTACTCGGGCAGAACGATCGGTGCAGTCGGGGGAGTGCCGTGGCGACGCACCTTGAGGATGCGGTAGCCCTTGCCCGTCGCGGCTCGGGTGACGCTGTATCCCGGGGTGAAGACCGACGTCATCCATCGCTGCAGCGAGTCCGAGCCGAGGTTGCGCTGCACGACCATCCACGCGTCGCTGCGCTCGTCGAGACGCGGGATCCAGCGCTCGAGCATGCTGTGCAGCTCGCTCTTGCCGACGCGGATCGGCGGGTTCGAGCGGATCGTCGTGAAAGCGACATCGTCGGGAACATCCTCGGGCTTCACGGCGTTGACATTGGTGAGGCCAAGGGACTCGGCGTTGCGTCGGGTCAGATCCAGCGCCCGCTCGTTGACGTCGACCGCCCAGATGGTGGCGTGCGGTGCGGAGAGGGCCATGGTGAGGCTGATCGGACCCCAACCGCATCCGAGGTCGAGGAAGTTGCCGCTGGGCGGCAGAGGAGCCATGTTGGCGAAGAGCACCGCGGTGCCGGTGTCGAGACGGTCGGGGCTGAACACGCCGCCGGCTGTGGTCACCTCGCGGTCGCGTCCCGCGAGCGGGACCGTGATGGTTCGAAGATTCTCGGCACTGGCCGGGGCCGCACTGAAGTAATGATCGGACGACGGCATGCAGTGAGCGTACCGGACACCGCGGGCTAAGGTTAA
>Ga0308158_10002612_pt1 | contig 16716 bp, 14 predicted proteins | sample PhyBR2_FD_201038 | JGI IMG/M metagenome (GOLD analysis project Ga0308158, IMG submission 201038) | Phyllosphere microbial communities from UC Gill Tract Community Farm, Albany, California, United States - DLSLB.R2 | ecosystem: Host-associated > Plants > Phyllosphere > Unclassified | place: USA... | reverse complement strand
CAGCTACAGAAACAGCAGTGAGTGCTGAACACTTACTTGCTCCAATCAATGGCGTAATTAGTGCTTGGAAGGTAGAAAACGGGGAGCAGGTCGCAGAGGGGCAAGTGGTGGCGATTATGGAAGCCATGAAAATGGAAGTCCCTGTACTTGCACATCAAAGTGGGGTAATTCAATTGATGGTTCAGCAAGGGGCGACTTGTCACGCAGAGCATATTATTGGATCGATTTGCTAAAAAATTTAATCATGCGAATGAACCTGATGAAGCATTCAGCTAAGTCAGGTTTTTCATTTGAAAACTCTTAAAAGTTGAGGGCAGGTTAGTTTTGTCATATTGATAAATAAAGTAGAAAAATGACTCAATAAATATTTAAGAATCCAATAAAACGTTATTTAACGAGATAGAGATATTCAATAATCATTTGTTCGGTAGCTGGAAGATAAGATAAAAACGCTAAACCTGAAAAATAAAAATGAAAGAGTATTAGCGATGGATGTAATTATTATTTTTAACTAAATAAAGTACTCCGAAGATGCCGCTGCATGTGTCGTTACCCTGAACCCGATGAGTTCTGAGGGAAATCTTGTTTTTGGCGAGATGAGACAATATTAAACAGCGTGTAAATGTATGATAGAGGAGATTAAATGTTTGTATTTAAATAATAAAATACTAAAGTCTATGAAACAATACCACATTGTTCAGAAGTCTAAATAATTTGCCTACCATATGCCTACTTCTGCATTTTTGCCTACTTCTGCATTTTTGCCTACTTTTAATGTTTTCAGCCTACCATTTGCCTACTAAATTTATTTGTAAAATTTACTAAAAAGGTGAATTAAACTGTTTTTTGAGAAGTAGAGTTTACTGGTTGCCGGTTAATGTAGTTAATAATATCTGTTCTCTTATAAATTAGTGAAGCTTAGAAAAGTGAACCGAAAAAACTCAGAAATTTAATTTTTAATGATAAGAGGGCAAGAGTCCTCTTTTTTTTGTTGAGTCAATGAACAGGCCTTTGTCTTTCGAGCACTGGACTTAAAAGTGAAATACACAGATTAATTTACAATTTAAATTGAAAATATTTGATCAATATTGAACAAATGTGTTTAAAATTGATGTGTTTTAGAAATACTTGGAAAAAATGGATTTTTTAGGTTGTCTTTTATATTGAAATAATGAATAAGGAGCTAATAAGCCAAATGTTTACAAATATTTATGTCACTTTTTTGACTTGTATTGTTCTAATTTCCAATGCATATGCAGAGGATGGGATTATTGGAAAATGGAATACTATTGATGATAAGAGCGGTGTTGCACGAGCAGTGGTGCGCATTTATAAAAATGCAGATGAAACATATGCAGGAAAAGTTGAAAAGATTTATCCCCAATTAAATCAATCAGAACCATTTCATGAGACTTGCTTTAGGTGTAAGGGAAAATTAAAAGATGCTAAAGTTGTGGGGATGCAAATTCTTTCGGGTTTTGTTATAAACCCTCAAAAAGAAAATGAATATATTAATGGAAAAATTCTAGATCCTGTTTCAGGGGAAACTTATAAAAGCAAAATTAAACTATCGAAGAATAATAGACGTCTTAATCTAAGAGGGTATGTAGGAATTTCACAGCTAGGAAGAAGTCAGACATGGATACGTATCGAATAATTGTCTTTTTCGCCTAACTGAAATTTATGAAAGGGTGCATTAAGCACCCTTTTGTTTGTTCATGACTAGCCGGTTTTCATATCATAAATAAATATTGTTTTTAATGTGTAAAATTGAACAATATTGTTCAATTATGCGTGTCAAAAATGTTCACAAATATACTTCTAGATATACAAGAAAATTGGTTGTTATATTGCGCGATGCCACTTGTTGCAGCAGCAATTGGCTATATAACAAAGTTACTTGCCATCAAAATGATGTTTAGTCCCATAAAGTTTATCGGCATTAAGCCCTATTTGGGTTGGCAAGGCATTGTGCCAAGAAAAGCCGAATATATGGCCCATATCGCCTGTGAAACTTTAACTAAAAATTTAATTAAGCCACAAGAAATCTGGGAACGTCTAGATCATCGAGTGTTGTTAAGTGAGTTGGAAAAACCACTTTCAAAAGCAGTTGAAAGTATGACAGAAGAGATTGTCTCGACCTATTATCCAAGTTTATGGCAAGTTCTGCCTAAAGCAGTCAAGACCAAATTGACACTGAGAGTTCAGCAGCAAGTTCCAACACTGAGTCATCGAATTGTCACTGAGCTTGGAGAAAACCTTGAAACGGTTTTTGACTTGAAGGATATGATCGTTAAAGCCTTAACGACAGACAAACGTGTCATTATTAAAATTTTTAAAGAAACGGGGCGAGAAGAGTTCGCTTTTATTCGTCGAACAGGTATTTATTTTGGATTTATAATTGGTGTTGTACAAGCAATCACATGGGCGCTGACTCATTCACCATGGGTTATGCCTCTATTTGGTGGTTTTGTTGGGTTCTTTTCTGATTGGCTGGCTTTAAAAATGGTTTTTAGACCATTAGAAGAAAAAAAGTTTTTTGGCGTATGGTCGTGGCAAGGTCTTTTTCTTAAACGCCGATTAGAAGTTTGTGAGATCCATGCGCAACTCATTGCGGAAGAGGTACTGACAGTACCTAATCTTGTTGATGCAATCATTTCGGGTCCAGCATCTGACCGATTATTTAATTTAGTGCATCGTTATATTGAAGAAATGATAGATGAACAAGCTGGCTATTTACGTCCTGTTTTGGTGTATAGCATGGGCAGTCAAAATTATATTGAAATGAAAAAACAGATTACACAAAAAATGATAGGGCACCTCCCAGCGATGACTCAGCATATTGAACCACTCTTAGCGAGCCAGCTTGATATAAAAAATGAGCTATCCAGCAAAATGAAGCTAATGACTTTAGAGCAATTCGAAGGTTTACTAAGACCTGTTTTTCAACAAGATGAAAAAATTCTGATTATCTTAGGCGGTATTTTAGGGTTCTTAGTGGGTGAACTACAGGTTTATATCATGCTACATCATTGATTTGAAATGTAACTCTTTAAGGCTTATTTATAGCAGGGAATCTTAGATAAATAAGCTTTTATCAAATAATAATGAAATGAATTGTATGAAGTCATTATTTAGGGTTGATACCTTTTCAAGTACTGGCTGAGCTAAATATCTAGCTGTCCGTATCGTATAAAATGGAAGAGCGACGGACAGATGGTTTAAGAGTTGGTGCCTTGCGAAATACTTATAAATTGCTAAGGACATCTCATCAGATGAGTTAGAGAATAGAAAATCCTGTTTTGCCGAAGCCAACAATGAGCGCTTTGGGCAAAACAGGATGTAGAATATTAAAATTAAGAGCGGTAAGTTCAATCAGATACTAAAATTTATATCCAATTTTCATCATATAACCGACAGCTGTATTATCTTTAAAATCAGCGACTTTAGAGGCTTCTTCAAAACCTGGGATAGAATGCGTTGCAGAGTGTGCTGTTGCATCACCTAACCATACGTATTTAAAACCACCTGCAATAAAGTATTGAGGTGTCGGGTTGTATTGCAATCCTAAACCCGCCGCCCAATAACCTTCAACTGGACCTAAAGTTGATGTAGGATTTCCAGCACCGCTATCCCATCCGCCGTAGACTACACCAGACCACTTATCCGTTAATTTGTGCCCCAAACCAACATTCGCTGAATATTGATCCTTGGAGTAATCAGTTAAGTTGACTCCGTCTGGATAGCCAAACATATTTGTGGTTACGAGTGATGTAATTTTACCAAACTGGTAAGGTCTGACATAAAAGTCACTCCAGTTCACCCAACGTAGATTTGCAAACAATAACGTTCTAGGACTAACACCTGTTTGAAAATCGATATTTACTGATTCAGGTGTAGTTACAGATGATTCACCTTCACCAACTAAGGGTACTAGATTACTAAAAGGTAATGAAAACTCTTCATTTGCATGACCTTTGTGTGTGATTTCAGACCGATAAGTAACGGCCGCTTTTAAAGCTATTTCTGGAATTTGATAGGCAACACCAGCCATCCATCCTAAGGCATGATCCTCACTGATAGAAACTTTATATCCAGAAGCAATGCTAGAAGTACCTTGAATGCTCACATCTCCTTCTAAAGTTTGATAAACAGGGCCTGCATACAAATTCCAATTTTTATTTGGCTGATATCCCAGAATCATCGAAAGATTTTGTGAGTCAACCTCTGCAGAAGTATTACCATTTTTAGAGCTAAACGCACCATTTGCCACGGTTGGATATTCTGCAGATGCACTGTAAGGTTGGTCATAAAGTACCCCAAATGAAAAATTCGGTGTCAGCTGTAATTTTAGCGCGGCACTATAAAATTGATCATCTTTCGCGATCTCACCAGTAGATAGATCGGTATTAGGTGCAGCTTTATGAGGTCTAACTTTACCTGAAACATCTGGGTCAACCACATACATAGCTGCTTCAAAATAATTGCCATCTTGTAGAAATGGAGTAATGAGTTGACCTGATCGATCTAAACCGGCTGCATATGCAGTCGTGTTTAGCATACACATAGCGAGGGTCGACATTAAAAACTTGTGATTCATGATCATTCCTTGTCAGAGTATTCCTTACTCTGGATTTGTTTGAGTTTTTGATTTCCTATTCATCGAGTTACATCGATAATCTTTTTTGTTGATGCTTTTTTCTTTCGAGATATATCTCCATACATTTGGGTTTTAGCGTTTGCGCATTCTTTCAGCCATATAAAGTAAAGGTTTCGTCATACTGCGCTTAAATTGCGTTCCCATCGAAACGGTCGAATACTGTCGTAGTTCAGGGATGCTTTGATCTTCATCTATGCGTAAATGTGGAAAGAGTGCCAAGGAGTTGGCACGCAGCAGGTTGTGCCTTTCTTCATCTGTAAATACAGTGAGCTCATCAAGATTTTGCTTTTGCATGATAGACATCTGTTTCGGCGCAAATGGAAAGTCACTGCCAAATAAAATATGTGATGGCTCGACAAGCTGCTTTAATGCAGCCATTGCATATGGGGAAGGTGAGAGTGCAGTATCGAAATAAAAGCGCTGAATATAATGCAAAAATCCCTGTGGTGTTTTTTCAGTAAGTTCAGGCATTAGATTGCACAATGATACTCGCCAAGCAACATAAGGTAAGAAACCACCAGCATGTGCCAATATCCAGTTGATGTTTGGATATTTTTCAATGACACCTGTCGTAATCAAATTGACTGCTGCACGTGTGGTATCACATAAAAACTCAAGAATAAATCCTGGCGTATTAAGCTGTAACTCTTCACTGGTTTGATGCATATTTGGATGGACAAATACTGTGGCATTTCGTTGGTTTAATACCTGCATCAGTTCATCTAATGAGTTATCACCTAAGAAAATCCCTTGTGTACTGCCTAATAGAACAATGCCTTCAGCTTTCAAAATATCTAAGGCATATTCAGCTTCACGACATGATTCAGTTGTAAAAGGCATCGGTAGAACAGCGAATGAACCAAAACGTCCAGTATACTTTTGCTTAATTTCAGCAGAAAACTCATTACATGCACGCGCTAAATCACAGGCTTCTTGCAAATCTCCAAAATAAACCCCTGGGGCAGATAGAGAGGTGATGGCAGTCTGGGTTCCAATTAAGTCCATGGCTTCTAAAGAACGTTCGGCATTCCATGGCGGTAAAGGGGCACCGGCAACTTCAGTGATGTTATATTTTTCCATCACCTTCAAAAAAACGGGTGGAATGAGGTGATGATGTACATCAATATTAAAATTTTGCATAGCTTACTCTTTCTATAAATCTTGGATGTGGTGGGATTGTTGACCAAGATGGACTTTTCCATCTGAGCTTTGAATTATGAGTTCAAGGGTGTCACCATGATTTAAGTAACGTCCATTGTTTTTTTGCATTTGAATAAATAGCTGCCATTTTTTTTGCTCAGGTAGGAGCCCCGTTGCTTTAACGAGCCATGGCGCAGGTAAAGAAAGTGCACAGCCAGAAGGTGTGCCAGTCATCACCACATCGCCCGCTTCGAAATTAATAATTTCAGACATTTCTGTGAGCGTTTCGGTGGGTTTGAACACCATATTTGCTGTGGAATCTTGCTGTCGAACCTGCTGGTTTACTTTCAGCGTTAGTTTGAGATCGTCTAAATAATGCATTTCCTCTGCTTCAAGCAGACACAGCACAGGTCCTAATGGACAGAAAGTTCGGTAACTTTTACCTTTAAAAAACTGTGTTTGTGGGATTTGAATATCACGGGCTGAAATATCGTTACCCATACAGATCCCTGCAACATATTCATGCAAATTGTTTTGCGTAACATTTACTGTTTCATGAATTGCTTTTTTTAAGATCAAACACAGTTCAATTTCATAATCCAATAGTTGTACATGCTTTGGCTTTTGAATGACGCCAGTTGGGTTATGAATTGAAGCACTAGATTTGGTAAAGAACATGTTGAATTTTTTATCATCAGGGTTCATGCCTGAATCGATCATATGCTGGCGATAATTTGCGCCTTGGCAAATAATTTTGGCATCAGAAGTGATTGGACTGAGCACTTCCACTTCATCTATTGAGAACTGGGCTGTTTCACTTTTTGCTTTCAATAATTCTTGAATACCAAGTGAAACTAGCGCTTTGGTAGTTGTGTATTCTGATGTAAGCGATAAAGGGTAAACTTTATTTTTCTCTATAACTCCCCAAAAAATCTGATCATTTCTGGTGAAGCGAAGGATGTGGATTGCCATGTCGCATCTTCAACTTTCAATATATTGAACACTACTGTACAAAAACATACCAAATAGTTCAATTGAAAAACATAAGAAATATTAAAAATAATTATTGCAAAATTGAACACTATTGTTCAATATGGTTTTAATTTGTACATATAATAGAGCTAGAAATGGGTCAGAAAATTGAGATTAAAGGCTTAAAAAGTACTTTTGTTGAATTTGATAATCGCAAGATTTTCTTAAGTGAAATAGGTGAAGGCTTTCCTGTATTGCTATTACATGGTGGCGGTGCTGGTGCAACTGGGCTTTCAAACTATTCTAGAAATATAGAAGCATTAGCAAAATACTTCCGTGTATTGGTTCCAGACATGCAAGGTTATGGTCAATCCAGTAAGGGGGTAAAACGAAGTGATCCGTTTGGTGATCTTGCTGATGTGATGTTAGGCCTACTCGACAAATTAGAGATACCTAAAGTACATGTGGTGGGTAATTCATATGGTGGGGCCTGTGGTTTGCGCATGGCGCTAGACCGTCCTGAGCGTGTTCAGAGTTTAGTCCTTATGGGACCGGGCGGAGTAAATACAACACGTGGTTTACCTACAAAAGGGATTAACCAGCTTTTAAGTTATTACGCCGATGGTGGGCCTACACGTGAAAAGTTACGTACTTTTATTCGTGAATACTTGGTTTATGACGGCAGCCAGGTTTCTGAAGAACTCATAGAGTTACGTTATCAAGCCAGCATTGATCCAGAAGTCATCGCTTCACCACCATTACAACGTCCGAACAGTCTAAAAGCCGCGATTCGTATGGATTTTAGTCGAGATCCACGTTTAAAACGCTGTAATACCCCAACCTTAGTCGTTTGGGGAGCAGACGACAAAGTCAATCGTCCAAGTGGTGCTGAAACATTGCAAAAAACCATGAAAAATTGCGATGTGTATTTATTTGCACAAACAGGGCATTGGGTACAGTGGGAGCGTGCTGAGCACTTTAATGCAATCACCACAAGCTTTATGCAACAGCATACGCCTGCATGATGAGGTGAAAAATGTCGACATTTAAATTTGAAAATATTTTTGGTCAGGTCAAACTCGGTTATGTCATTGCACAATCGCAGAAATTTGATGATTGGGTTTGTTTTATGCAGAAATGCCTTGGTTTGCATTTGGCAGAACAGACTGAACAGCAACTGAGTTTCCGTATTGATGATTATCAAAAGCGTTTTATCGTACAACGTGGTGATGCTGAAGATGTTACACACATTGGTTTTCAAGTGGAAAATCAGCAGGTTTTAGATCAAATATTGGGACGCTTTGATTTTAGAGGCATTCAATATATTCAAGGATCTGTTGAGGATGCTGGTACTAGAGGTGTGAAATCTTTTTGGTCTTTAAAAGGTCCTAAAGAAATTCAAGTCGAACTTTTCATTAATGAGGTGCAAGTCGATCAACCACTCAACATGTTAGCAAGTGGTTTTTACACTGCTGATAGTGGCATGGGACATGTCGCAATAACCTCTAGAAAACCTGAAAAGATGATCCGTTTTTGGCAAGAGTTTTTTGATGCACGATTGACGGACACCATTGAGCAAAAGATCAATGGTGTGACCTTGGATGTTACTTTTTTAAGATTAAATGAACGTCATCATTCCATTGCAGTTGCTGAAACGAGAGGTGTGCATCTCGATCCAATTCGCACGGCAATTCAACACATGAATTTACAAGTTTTAGACTTGGAAGATGTGACGATGGCGTATCAACGTTGTAAAGATCATGGCTTTCCTGTGGCTTGGGAAGTTGGTCAGCATACCAATGATCGTGAAGTGTCTTTCTATGTGGCAAGCCCATCAGGATTTGAAATTGAACTGGGCTGGGCACCGATTAAAATTGATGAAGCCAGTTGGCAACCTGTCAAACATACATCCATTAGTGTGTGGGGACATCATCCTAAAGCACCGACAAAAGCGCATAAATTAATGCATGATTTGGATCAATTGACTAGAGGTCTGTCCTCACTTCGGCAAGACGAATACTCACCCATAGACTAGTTGGATTTATATCCCTTAGTAATTAGCCAGTCAAAGATAAAAATGGTAATCGAAAGATGGCCTTAGGGTTTTTGCACCCTGAAAATAGGATAAGCGAAGATGAAAATGTCTAAACAATTGAACTCGGAACATGCAGATGTTGTCATAGCAGGACTAGGTCCTACCGGTTTAGTTTTGGCACATGTATTAGGTAAGCGTGGACATCAGGTTGTGGTACTTGAACGTGAGCCAGTGTTCTATGGAAATGCGCGTGCTGTTTATACCGATGACGAATGTATGCGAATTTTCCAATCCATCGATATGGCAGAAGAACTACAAAAAGATATGTTGCTGGAAACCCCAGTACAACTGACTCGTCCTGATGGTACTGTTATCGCGCTATATAAGCCGTTGAAGCGCCCATTTGGTTGGCCAGTTGTTAATTTCTTTTACCAGCCCTATCTGGAAACGTCACTCACTAATGGCTTAACCAAATACCCTAATGTCAAAATTATTCGTGGTCGAGAATTGATTAATTTTGAACAAGATCAAGACGGGGTGTCAGTCATTCACCAAGCAACGCAAGTGTATCGTTTTAGTGATGAATCCGATGCTAAAGCTTCGGCTCAGGGTGATGTGGATATCCAAACTATTCAAGCCCGTTATCTTGTCGGAGCAGATGGTGGGCGCAGTACGGTACGTGCAAAACTCGGTATTGAAATGACGGGTAAAAATTTCCCAGAGCCATGGCTTGTGGTTGATCTGAAGCAAAAAGATTTGAATAAAGGCTTGCGTCATCTCCCTTATTTTAACTTTGTGGTTGATCCTGAGCTTCCTGTTGTCAGTTGCGTGCAGCCTGATGGTTTCCATCGCTTTGAGTTTATGCTGAAAAAAGGGCAGACCAAGGAATATATGGAGCAGGATGACACTGTTCGTATGTTGCTTGCTAAATATGTAGACCCTGACCAATTCGAAGTGAAAAGGAAACTGGTTTATACATTCAATGCTCTCGTTGCGAACCAATGGCGTGATCGACGAGTTTTATTAGCGGGTGATGCTGCGCATATGACACCACAATTTATGGGGCAAGGGGCAAGTTCAGGTGTGCGAGATGCTGCTAATTTAGGTTGGAAACTGAGTGCAGTACTTGAAGGTAAAGCAGGGGAAAAGGTTTTAGATAGTTATGAATCTGAACGTCGTGATCATGCAAAATCAATGATTAAGGGTTCGGTGATGCTGAAAGATTTGGTGTCCATGACCAGTCCTGTAGGCGGAAAGATTCGTGACCTCGCTATTAAAGGGATTTTATCTACACCGAAGCTAAAGGATTGGGCGCAAGAAGGTGGCTTTAAGCCAAAACCTGTTTATACCAAAGGGCATTATTTGGGCTTGGAGCGTAAACATCGCTTAAGTCCTGAGGGCTGTTTATCTCCTCAACCTGTGGTACGAACTATAGCTGGCAAAAGAATCTTGCTTGATCAGCTTACAGGTGAAGACTATGCGTTAATCGGTTTGGCGTGTGATCCAACTGTTTATTTATCAGCAAGTAGCAAACAGATTCTTGAAAATTTGGGGTGTAAATTTATTACGCTTTATCCCTTTGCCAGCCGTCCGCAAGGTGAAGTCTCACGTGATTTTAATTCAGACTTGGTTGAAGTTGAAGATATTGATGGACACATGGTGGATTGGTTTACGAAAGCGTGTCAATTAGAGCAGCCTGTCGCATTACTCAGACCAGATAAATTTAGTTTTGCTATGACTGCAAATACTGAACTCGATGGTGTTATTCAACAATTGAAATTGCAACTTGATCTCGTAAATGCAAAAGGGATTGTCCGTAGCGAACCGCACGTTGCTCAAAATAATGAGGCGAAAACACATTTAACTTCAGCGAAGCAATCTAGCGAAGGAGCAGGCTATGACACAACAACAAAATGATCGGTTGATTGCTGCAGCGACAGCATTACGTGAAGCAAGACAACAGCGAAAAAGCATAGACAAGGTATCTATAACCCATGAGATTCAAGGTCTAGATGAAGCTTATGCCGTTGCACAGATGAATACTGATTATAAGCTGAATCTGGGGGTGCGAATCATCGGTAAAAAAGTGGGTTTAACCTCTAAAGCTGTACAGCAACAACTCGGCGTAGATCAACCTGACTTTGGTATTTTGTTCGAAGATATGATGGTTTTGGAAGGGGAATCAGTCAAAGTAAGCCAATTAATTCAACCCAAAGCAGAGGCAGAAATTGCATTTGTACTTGCAGCAGATATTTCGGGTGCAGTTCCGACATGGGGGGAATTTCTGGTCAAAGTTGCCTATGCCTTGCCAGCTTTAGAAGTTGTCGATAGTGCAATTCATGATTGGAAAATTACTCTTGAGGATACGGTTGCTGATAATGCTTCATGCGGATTATTTGTACTAGGTCAGCAACCGATTGCGATTGATCAATTCAACTTTGCCGCACTTGCAATGCATATGGAAAAAAATGGTGAAGTCGTTTCTCTCGGTTCTGGTGCAGCATGTCTTGGGCACCCTCTACGCGCAGCTTGGTGGCTTGCCAAAACGATGGTTGAACGTGGCATTTCGCTAAAAGCAGGTGAAATTATCCTATCTGGGGCCTTAGGACCAATGGTAAATGTGCAGGCTGGTGATGTCATTCATGTGGATATCGGAGAGTTGGGCTCATTTTCCTGTTCTATGGAATAGCTCAATGACCGAATTATAAGCATTTAACAACTTTCAAAGAGAAATTGCCATGAATAAAATTAAGGCTGCCATTATAGGAAGTGGCAACATTGGCAGTGATTTGATGATCAAACTGTTGAAATATGGTCAGTATATTGAAATCGCTGCAATGGTGGGTATCGACCCAGAGTCTGATGGCTTGGCTCGTGCAAAACGTATGGGCGTAGCGATTACATCACAAGGTGTTCAAGGGCTCATTGAGCTGCCTGAATTTCAAGAGATCGACATCGTTTTTGATGCGACTTCAGCAGGTGCGCATGTCAAAAATGACGCATTGCTACGAGCACAAAAGCCAAATATTCGTTTAATTGATCTAACCCCAGCAGCCATTGGTCCTTATTGTGTTCCTGTAGTGAATTTAGACCAATATTTGGAACAGTCGAATGTCAACATGGTGACCTGTGGTGGTCAGGCAACTATTCCTATTGTGGCAGCAGTATCGAACGTTGCAAAAGTTCATTACGCTGAAATCGTGGCTTCTATTTCCAGTAAATCCGCGGGTCCGGGTACACGTGCAAATATTGATGAATTCACTGAAACCACATCGAAAGCACTGGAAACAGTTGGTGGTGCAGCAAAAGGTAAGGCAATTATTGTATTAAATCCAGCCGAACCACCCCTGTTAATGCGTGATACGGTTTATGTGTTGTCTGAAGCTGCGGAGCAGGTTGCAGTTGAACAATCGATTGAGCATATGGTTGCCCAAGTTCAGCAATATGTCGCGGGATATCGTTTAAAACAAAAAGTTCAGTTCGAGGTTATCCCTGAATCTGCTCCATTAAATATTGCAGGATTAGGAAAATTTTCAGGGCTAAAAACGAGTGTGTTCCTAGAAGTTGAAGGTGCAGCACATTATTTACCCGCGTATGCAGGTAACTTAGACATTATGACTTCTGCCGCATTAGCAACAGGCGAGAAAATTGCACAAGCTCTTCAAGAGTCAATTGGAGTATGAGCATGAATATTCAAAATAAAAAACTATATATTTCCGATGTGACATTACGTGATGGTAGTCATGCCGTCCGTCATCAATATTCCATTCAAAATGTGCAAGAGATTGCCAAAGCCTTAGACCAAGCAAAAGTCGACAGCATTGAAATTGCCCATGGTGATGGATTGCAAGGTTCAAGTTTTAATTATGGCTTCGCTGCACACACAGATTTGGAATGGATTGAGGCAGCTGCAGATGTGTTAACCCATTCAAAAATTGCTACGCTGATTCTACCTGGGATTGGTACGATTCATGATTTAAAAGCTGCTTATACCGCAGGTGCGCGAGTGGTTCGGGTTGCTACGCATTGTACCGAAGCAGATATTTCCAAACAGCATATTGAATATGCTCGCGAATTGGGTATGGATACGGTTGGTTTTTTGATGATGAGTCACTTGACCACACCGCAAGCTTTAGCGGAGCAAGGCAAACTAATGGAATCTTATGGTGCTGAATGTATCTATGTCGTTGATTCTGGTGGTGCAATGACCATGCAGGATATCCGTGATCGATTTCGTGCTATGAAAGCTGTATTAAAGCCTGAAACGCAAACAGGTATTCATGCCCATCATAATTTAAGTCTTGGTGTGGCAAATTCAATTGCTGCTGTTGAAGAGGGTTGTGACCGTATTGATGCAAGTCTTGCAGGTATGGGCGCAGGTGCAGGCAATGCGCCATTAGAAGTGTTTATTGCTGCGGCGGAACGTCTCGGTTGGAATCATGGAACTGACCTGTTTACGCTCATGAATGCTGCCGATGAATTGGTTCGCCCATTGCAAGATCGTCCAGTTCGTGTAGATCGAGAAACTTTGGCTCTGGGCTATGCAGGCGTGTATTCGAGTTTCTTGAGACATGCAGAAATTGCCTCGCAACGTTATGGACTGAGTACCGTTGATATTTTAGTTGAATTGGGGCGTCGTCGTATGGTGGGTGGTCAAGAGGACATGATTGTTGATGTTGCTTTAGACCTATTAAAACAGCAACAGGCAGGATAACAGCATGACCCAAATTAAATTAAATGGCAAAGTGGCGCTGGTGACAGGTGCAAACTCAGGGATTGGAGCAGTCACAGCAAGGGAGCTGGCGTTACAAGGTTATCATGTGTTTTTAGCCTGTCGTGATGCAGACAAAGCACAACAAGTGATTAATGCAATTGATCAACAGAGTCGAGGACAAGCAAAAGCAGAGTTTATCGCTTTAGATTTAGCAAGTCTGGACTCTATTCGCGCTTGCGCTGCACAGTTTTTAGCAAAGAAGTTACCGCTGCATTTATTGATCTGCAATGCGGGGTTGGCTGGACACAAAGGAATGACGAAATCAGGCTTTGAACTGACTTTCGGGGTCTGTCATGTAGGCCATTTTCTACTGACACAGTTATTGACAGAAAAGTTAATAGAATCCAAGCCTGCACGTGTAGTGGTTGTATCAAGTAAAGCGCATCGTCATGCAAAAGGTATTGATTTTGATGCCGTCATTCGGCCAACAGAAAGTATGGGAGCGCTTAAGGAGTATGCCGTTGCCAAACTTGCGAACGTACTTTTTGTGAAAGAGTTGGGACGCCGTTTATACGGTACAGGTGTGACAGCTTATGCTGTGCATCCTGGAGTGGTATCAACCAATGTTTGGCGAAGCCTTCCTAAATCTATGGTGAAAGTGCTTTCCCGCTGGATGATCAGCCCAGAAGAGGGTGCACAAACCACACTATATTGTGCAACCCAGCCTCAATTATCGGGTGAAACGGGCATGTATTATGACAATTGTAAAGTCACAGCATCATCCGGGACTGCTCAAGATATTCAGCTTGCACGCTTACTGTGGGAAAAAAGCTCAGAATGGGTGAAATATTAATGTGACTCGATAAGCATTTCAGTGGATGAATTCTAGCTTTAAGTCATTGATGACGATCAAAATAAAAGAAGAGTGCATTTATGCGTAATTTTAAGATTTTAGCAGTTATAACATTGGCAACATTATTGAGTAGTTGCCAACAAGTGAAAGAACAATTTATTCGTAAAGAACTTGCGGATAAGACAGATTACACTTTATTGGATAAAAATAATGGTATTCGAGTCATTCTTTGTGGAACAGGTACACCTCAGAAATATGGAACACGAGGACAGGCATGTACACTGGTTTCGGCAGGTGGTCGATTATTTTTATTTGATGCAGGTGAAAATGCGATGCGAAATTTAGAACATAGCTATGTTCCGTTATCTGCTATACAAGATATTTTTATTACGCATTGGCATTCTGACCACTTTAATGGTCTAGGTGCTTTGATAAATCATAGCTGGGTTTGGGGACGTGATAAACCTGTACGTGTGCATGCACCAGGTAAAGTGGATCAAGTCATGTATGGATTTGCTCAAGTGTATGCACAGGATGCATATTATCGAAATACACATTTTGTGAGCTCTCCAGAAGTTGCATTTGGTGTCGCTCAGCCGTTTTCTATTCCAGCTTCCCAAGAAGCGATCCATGTCTACGATGAGGGTGGAGTAACGATTGATGCTTATAAAGTTGCACATGAACCCGTAGAGCCTGCTGTCGGTTACTTGCTCAGTTATGCAGGGAAAAAAGTTTTTATCAGTGGTGATACTAAAATTAGTCCACGATACTTTAAAGCTTTGGAAAATGCAGATCTTGTTGTTCATGAAGCCATAAATAGCCATTTAATAGCAGATGCGGCAAAGGTTGCTAAAGAAATGGGGCGAGATAAGGATGCTAATTTGATGACACATGTGATTGAATATCATGCAGATACGATTGATTTAGCAAAAGTCGCACAAGAACATCACGTCAAACATTTGGTACTTACACACTTAACCCCCGATCCTAAAAACTTCATTAGCCGCATTTTATTTAAGCATGGGATGAGTGACTATTATGATGGTGAAATTACGCTCGCAAACGATGGTACAGAAATCACCTTACCCTAATAAATAGAAAAGACGGATAGTTTATATTGATCAGGATCGGTTGAACTGATTCTGATCCGAGAAAATAATTCAATATGGTGAGATAACTTGATTCTGTTTGACTTTATTACAATAGATGAAAACGTGACAGCAGTTGAATATTGCTTGAATAAAATTAGAAAAATAGTTTAAAAATAAGTATTATTGTTCAAAACTGAATAAGTTGTTCAAAAAAGGGAACGCTGTGCGATTATCGTCATCTCAACAAAGACTTCATAAAGCAGCACTTAAGCTTTTTGCTGAAAGAGGCTCTACCAATATTAGTGTGAGTGAGCTTGCCGATGCGGCCGGAGTGGCAAGGGGTACAATTTATAATAATGGTTTAAACCCAGAGACACTTTTTGAAGATATTGCGACATTACTGGCAACAGAAATGAACGCCAGAGTGATTGAAACCCTTAAAAATGAAGAAGATTATGCAGTTCGGCTTGCTCAAGGTATACGTATGTATCTTAGACGTGCACATGATGAGCCTGACTGGGGACGTTTTATTTGTAAATTTGCCTTTAGTGCAAAATCAATGATGGGCTTATGGACAGGGAGTGATTCCCCCTTACCTGATGTGATTCATGGTCTTGAAAATGGTCGATATCAATTTAGACAAGAACAATTGATGTCTGTTATCGCTGTGATTGCTGGCAGTGTTTTAAGCTCAATTTTTTTGGTGCTTGAAGGTTATAAAACTTGGCGTGATAGTGGGTCGGATGTTGCAGAATTACTTTTGATTTCTTTAGGTATGGATGCTAAAGAAGCCTATCAAATCGCGCGATCTGATTTACCAGCTTTAAAAGAATTATGATGAAAGTTTGTAGGTTATATTTGATCTTAACAAATGCATAAGTTGATTTTATGCTGTACTTAACTTTATAGAATTAAATAGAGGGAGACTATCGATAAATGTTTTTGTTAGCTTATACCTTTGAGTCATTGCACTTTTTTACTGATTGAAACAATACACAGCAATATAAGGCAATAATTCTAGAGCCTAGCATATGCCTACTTTTGATGGTTTATGCGGATTGAAGTAAACAGAGCGCGGGAGGAGTTCAGTTATAAGCTTATTGTTATTAAAATAAATAAAGTACTCCGAAGATGCCGCTGCATGTGTCGTTACCCTGAACCCGATGAGTTCAAGGTGGACGCGACGTATACTTGCTGGGTTTCCCACATGAAAGTGGGCATACACTCTAAATATACAGAACACATCCATAA
>Ga0308158_10002611_pt1 | contig 16721 bp, 15 predicted proteins | sample PhyBR2_FD_201038 | JGI IMG/M metagenome (GOLD analysis project Ga0308158, IMG submission 201038) | Phyllosphere microbial communities from UC Gill Tract Community Farm, Albany, California, United States - DLSLB.R2 | ecosystem: Host-associated > Plants > Phyllosphere > Unclassified | place: USA... | reverse complement strand
CGCCCATTCCAACGATCTGGTGGGTTGCCAGCGTGCCCGAGCGCAGTCCCTGCTCATGGCCGCCGCCATGCATCTGTGCGCGCAACACAGGTCGCGCCCGCGGCCCGACGTACAGGGCGCCAATGCCCTTGGGGCCATACACCTTGTGCGCAGACAGCGACAACAGGTCGATCACGCCATGGGACAGGTCGATGTCGACCTTGCCGGCCGCTTGCGCCGCGTCCACGTGCAGCAGTGCGCCATGGGCGTTGACCAGCCGGCCAATTTCGACGATGTCGGTCAGTGTGCCCAGTTCATTGTTGACCCACATCAGCGACACCAGCCGCGTGTTGGGTAGCAACGCCAGCCTCACGGCCTCCGGCTGGATGAGGCCGTGGGCGTCCGGGCTGAGCCAGGTGACTTCGCAGCCGGCAGCCTGTTGCTCGCGAACGGTATCGATGACCGCCTTGTGCTCCAGCACACTGCTAACAATGTGATCACCCGGTCGGGTGCAGCCCTTGATCGCCAGGTTGTTGGACTCGGTAGCCCCTGAAGTCCAGACGATGTCGTCGGCCGGCGCATTGAGCAGCTCCGCTACTTGCCGCCTGGCCAATTCGACCGCTTGCCGCGCTTGCTGGCCAAAAGCGTGACCGCTCGAAGCCGGGTTGCCGAACACGGCATCGCGGCCCATGCAGGCGAGCATGGCCTTGATGACCTGGTCGTCGATGGGGGTAGTGGCGGCGTAATCAAGATAAACGGGAAGGGTAGGCATAGCGTCTCGACCAGTGCTGATTTCGTGCTGCCCATGCTAGCGGTAGGTGCGGTGAAAAAATTTGATATCTGAAAAGCCATTGCGACGTCATGCGCAAAGATTTTGCTCGCAGCGTGTAATCGAAGGAATAATGTTGCGACCAATCTTATCAGTCTTCAATCATCCACTCAGGCGCGCTTTTTTCATGGACAAGTTCGACGTGGCAATCCTCGAGATCCTTCAGGCCGATTGCACCCGCCCGCTGGCTGATATCGCCGAGCAGATCGGCCTGGGTGGCACGGCGTGCTGGCGACGCATTCAGAAGCTCGAACAACAGGGCGTGATCACCCAGCGGGTCGCACTGCTCGATGCACGCGAGCTGAATGTCGCGGTGACAGTGTTTGCCGAGTTGCGCACGCAGCGGCACAACGCGCAGTGGCTGGCGGACTTCCACACCGTGATCGGCGCATTACCCGAAGTAGTGGAGTGTTATCGAATGGCGGGGGACACGGACTACATGCTGCGCATCGTGGTGCCGGACATAGCCGGCTATGACGCGGTGTACAAGCGGCTGATCCAGGTAGAGGGGATAACCGACATCAGCTCGACGTTCGCCATGGAGCGCATCAAGTCGACCACGGTGCTGCCCCTGCAATACGCAAAACGTACGTAGCCTTGTAGGAGCGGTCATCGGCCGCGAAGGGAGCACCGCGTAGCATCTGTTACACCGCGGCGACCTCTTCGCGGCCACAGACCGCTCCCACAAGATTGCGTCATGGCACATACGTAGGAGCGGTCACCGGCCGCGAAGGGAGCACCGCGTAGCATCTGTTACACCGCGGCGACCTCTTCGCGGCCACAGACCGCTCCCACAAGATTACGCTGCCTACGCCGCCTATGTAGCAGTTTACGCATGTGGGAGCGGTCATCGGCCGCGAAGGGAACACCGCGTAGCAGCTGGCGCACCGCAGTGATCTTTTTCGCGGCCACGGACCGCTCCTACAGGGTTGTGATGCTAGCTATGTATAAATTCATGGCTGTAGGTAGTTACCGCAGCATTACTTCTTCTTGACCGAAGTCTTGTCGATCATTTCCACGATGGTGCCGTTCGGAATGTTCACGCGCACGAACTTGTCTTTGATCTCCACCCACTGCTCGTTCTCTTCAGGCTGCGCCAGACCCTTCTGGGCCGGGTTGACCGCCAGCTCCTTGCGCTTGTAGGAATCGGGCACCTTGTCGCCTTTTTCGAATTCGTGCGGCTCGGTGCCCGGACGGTCCAACGTAACGCTCTGGTCTTTATCGCCGACGTCGGCTGCGAAAGCGGGCACGCTCAGGGCGCAAAGGGTAGCGAGCGCGAGGCGGGGCAGCAGCTTGGAAGTGGTCATGATGGTTATCCTTGATGATCGAATAGGGCAACGTGATACGCCGGGGCGTCAGCGTCGACATGCTATTGACCAGCACCGGAGCCGATGTTTCCGTGCAAGTTTCAACAGCCTCCCTATCGCAGGGTTCTAATCCTCGCTCTTCAGTAGTTGGGTGGCCGTGCTGCCCAGCAGCGACCCCGCCTGGAAGTAGCCCATGACCGTCGCCACGCTGCGGTGCTCGGTCATCGCCATCACGTCCCCCAGGGGCACGCCCTGTCGCCCGGCCTCGGTCACGAAACCCGAGCGCAGGCTGTGGGCGGCCCAGTCACCCTCCAGGCCGGCCAGTTGGGCCCGGCGTTGGACGATGCGGGCCACCTGGTCACCGCCAATGCCGTGGCTCGACACCTTGTCACCACGGTACAGCCGGCGAAACAACGGGCCCGTGCTGGCTGGCGCAGCGGCTAGCCAGGCTGCCAACGCATGGGCGGCCGGGCCGCGCAATGGCTTCTCCCGTCGCGCCCCGGCGGTGTCGGTCTTGGTAGCGCCCAGGCTGTAGACCCAGGTGTCGGCGTCCAGGCGACGCACGTCGCCCACTTGCAACCCGACCACTTCCGAGCGGCGCCGACCGCCGCCGCTCCAGGCCAGCAGTAGCAGGGCACGGTCACGCGTGCCACGCAGCCCATCGGTGCAGGTTGCCAGCATGGCCTGCAACGGCTCCAGGGCCATGGCCGTCTTCTTGCGCACGGTCACGCCCTGGCGCACTTGTGCCTTCTGCGCGCTGCGCAGCAGGGTCTTCAGCGCAGGCGCATCGATCGGACTGTCCCAGCCTTTGACCCGATGCCACTTGCCCAGCACCGCCAGACGATGCTGCACCGTGCTGTAGGCCAGCGGGCCTGGGCGCGATTTGGCGCCAGCTTCGACCAACGCCTGGTCGACGGCCTCTGGTAACAGGTGATTCCAGTTACCGTCATCCATGGGTCGCGCCAAGTGATCGAGCACGAACTGAATCGCTACGGCCACAGGCAGCCCACCGTCGCCCAGCTCCCGGCTGTAACGCAGTTTCAGCCAGGCGGACCAGTACGCCAGGGCGCTGCGATAGCTGCGCACGGTGTTGGCCGCGGTGCCGGCAGCAACGAACGCCTCAGCCGCCTGGGCGGTGGTTTCCGCCAGCGAGTGCAGATTCAGTGGCCTGATTTCGACCAGAGCGATGCCAACTGTATTTTTCATTACGTTCTACGTATCCTAAATTAGGATTGACGATTCTAGGGTCGGATAATCTTTCATTATCATACCTAATCCAGCGGAGAGCAGGGCATGGCAGTAGGTGTACCGGAAACAGACGTATTTGCCGCAGCCGATGCGGTGCTGGCTCGCGGTGAGCGGCCAACGGTCGAGCGCGTGCGTCTGGAGCTGGGCCGAGGCAGCCCGGCCAGGGTCGGCGCGCTGCTCGATCAATGGTGGGAGCGCCTGGCGGAGCGGCTGCGCGGAGAAACCCGCCTGCCGGGGCTTCCAGCTGAAGTGGCCCAGGCATTCGTGGCGATCTGGCAACAGGCAACCACCCTGGCCCAGGGTGTGGTCGAACAGTCGCTCGCCAGCCAACGCGAGGTGCTGGCAGCAGAACGCGAGCGCGTCGCGGCCCTGGAGGACCAAGCCCGCCGCGACACTGCGCAGGCCCGGCGTCAGGCAGACGAGGCGGATACGGCGCGCATCAATGCCGAAACCCGACTGACCGATCTGGACAAGCTCCTGGCCCAACGCCAGGTGCAGATAGACGACCTGCAACAGCAGCGGATCGAACTGCAGCATGCGCGGGGCGAGCTCCAGGCTGATCTCGCGGCGCTGCAACAGACGTTGCGCGATCAACAACATCAGGCCGAGCACAGCCGCCTGGCCCAGGAGGCGTACGTGCGCGCAGTGGAGGAGCGCTCGCACCGCGAGGTCGATCGCGCCCGTGAGGACCTCAAGGCGCGCAACCTGGAGGCCCGCGAGCAGCAGAAACAGATCGAAACGTTGCACAAGCGTCTGGAGCAGGCCCGAAACGAGTTGGGCGAGGCGCAACTCCAGGCGGCGGCCATGGACGCCCGTTCAGCGTTGGCCACCGAGCAGGGCGAGCACGCTCGGCAGCAACTCGAAGCGCAGCTGCTTAGCGCGCAACAAGCCCAGGCCTCAGCGCAGCAAGCCGCCGCAGCCCAGCAGGCACGGGCCGAAACCCTGGACACGCAACTTGCGCTGCTACGCCTGCCACCGCCGCGCAAGCCACGCAGCCGAAAGACCGAGTGAGCCGCGCAACGCTCGCACTGGCTAAACCGCTCACGCAGCCTGAGCGCTGACAACATTGCCGCCAGGCCTGCGGCGGATCACTATCGGCAGGTGCCCCCTCAGGTCGCAACGATCCCATAACAACAAGATCCACTAACAAAAGCAGGGTCATGTATGCGCGATTACTTCAGTACCGCCCAGGCTTTCGATTATTCGCAAACCGCCGCGCAGGATCTGCACGGCACCCTCGAGCAGCTCAACGCCTGTGTCGAATGCTGCGACCGTCACCTTGATGCCCGTCATTCTGGAAAACCTGTTGTGGCCCTGTATTGCGAGTCGCAGCAGGGCGTCGCCACACAGTACACCTTCGAGCAGTTGCACGCGTACGCCGCGCAGTTCGGCAATTTCCTGCTCACACAGGGCGTAAAGCCTGGCGACCGCGTGGCCGGGTTGATGCCGCGGACCGTGGAATTGCTGATCGCCATACTCGGTACCTGGCGCATCGGCGCGGTCTACCAGCCGCTGTTCACCGCGTTCGGGCCCAAGGCCATCGAGCAACGCCTGCACTGCTCCCAGGCGAACTGGGTGGTGACCGACCTGCACAATCGCCCGAAGCTCGACGAGCTGGAACAGCGCCCGAATGTGTTGACCGTGGGTTGCACCGCAGCAAGCGCTAACGAACATGATTTCTGGACCGTGCTGCAAGGGCAGAACCGCGAATGCGAGCCCGTCATGCTCGATGGCAACGCACCCTTCATGCTCATGTGCACCTCCGGTACCACCGGGCCGGCAAAACCCCTGGAAGTCCCGCTGCGCGCATTGCTGGCGTTCAAGGGTTACCTGCGCGATGCCGTGCAGCTGCGCGCCGAGGATCGCTTCTGGAATCTGGCCGATCCCGGCTGGGCCTACGGCCTTTATTACGCCGTCGCCGGTCCACTGGCGCTGGGGCATGCCACGCTGTTCTACGATGGCGGCTTTACGGTCGACAGTACGTGCCGGGTGATCGACAAGTACGCGATCACCAACCTTGCCGGATCGCCGACGGCCTATCGCATGCTGATCGCGGCCGGTGACCGTTTCGCTGCCGGTGTGCGCGGACGCCTGCGTATTGCCAGCAGCGCTGGAGAGCCGCTCAACCCGCAGGTCATTCGCTGGTTCGCCGAACACTTGGGTGTCGTGGTCCATGACCACTACGGCCAGACCGAGCTGGGCATGGTGCTGTGCAATCACCATGGGCTCGACCATCCGGTGCATGAAGGCTCTGCCGGTTTTGCCGTGCCGGGCCACCGTATCGTCGTGCTCGACGCGCAGTTGCAGGAGCTGCCCGCCGGTCAGCCGGGTGTGCTGGCGGTGGACCGCGAGCGCTCGCCGCTGTGCTGGTTCGGCGGGTACCTGGGCATGCCGACCAAGGCCTTCAAGGGCAAGTACTACCTGAGCGGCGACACCGTCGAGCTCAATGTGGACGGCAGTATCAGCTTCGTCGGGCGTAACGACGATGTCATCACCACGTCGGGTTACCGCGTAGGACCTTTCGACGTGGAGAGCGCGCTGATCGAGCATCCGGCGGTGGTCGAAGCCGCTGTGGTGGGCAAGCCCGATCCCGAGCGCACCGAACTGATCAAGGCGTTCGTGGTGCTGCAAGCCGGTTTCCAGGCCGGCCCCGAGCTCGCCGAAACCCTGCGCCTGCATGTGCGTCAGCGTCTGGCCGCTCATGCGTATCCGCGCGAGATCGAATTCGTCGAGCAGCTCCCCAAGACACCCAGCGGTAAATTGCAGCGCTTCATCTTGCGCAACCAGGAAATCGCCAAGCAGCAGGCGCCCAGCGCCTGACCAGGAGACCGTTTCATGCATGTCAAAGACAAAGTGTTCATGGTCAGTGGCGCCGCCTCCGGGCTGGGCGCCGCTACCGCGCGGATGCTGGCCCAGGCCGGTGCGCGCCTGATGCTGGTAGACCTCAATGCCGAGGCGTTGCAGGCGCAGGCCACTGAGCTGGAAGCAGGTTACGCAGTGGCCGACATCACCCAGGCCGATGCGGCCCAGGCCGCCGTGGACATGGCCCTGCACAGCTTTGGCGAACTGCACGGCCTGGTCAATTGCGCCGGCGTGGTCGCCGGCGAGAAGATCCTCGGCAAGCAGGGCGCGCATTCGCTGGACAGCTTCAGCCGCATCATCAATATCAACCTGATCGGCACCTTCAATCTGCTGCGCCTGGCTGCCGAAGCCATCTCCAAAAGCACCGCGAATGCCGAAGGCGAGCGCGGGGTGATCATCAATACCGCTTCGGTGGCTGCCTTCGACGGCCAGGTGGGTCAGGCGGCGTATGCGGCGTCCAAGGGCGCGGTGGCCAGCATGACCCTGCCGGCGGCGCGCGAGCTGGCCCGCTACGGCATCCGGGTCATGACCATCGCGCCGGGCATCTTCGAAACACCGATGATGGCCGGCATGACCGATGAGGTGCGCGCTGCCTTGAGCGCCGACGTACCCTTTCCACCACGCCTGGGCAAGCCCGAGGAATATGCGGCACTGGTGCGCCACATCATCGAAAACAGCATGCTCAATGGCGAGGTGATCCGTCTCGACGGCGCCCTGCGCATGGCGGCCAGATAACAAGGGAGACCGCAGATGAATGAAGATCCGATCGTTATCGTCAGTGCCGTGCGCACACCCATGGGTGGCTTTCAGGGCGACCTGCGCAGCCTGACGGCGCCGCAGCTGGGCGCAGCCGCCATCGCCGCAGCCGTCGGGCGTGCCGGTGTCGAGGCTGGCAGCGTCGACCAGGTGCTGTTCGGCTGCGTGCTGCCAGCCGGGCTGGGCCAAGCCCCGGCGCGGCAGGCGGCACTGGGTGCCGGGCTGCCCTATGCAACCACCTGCACCACCCTGAACAAGATGTGCGGCTCGGGCATGCAAGCCATGCTCATGGGCCATGATGCGCTGCTGGCGGGCAGTGCCCGTGTGGTGGTTGCCGGCGGTATGGAAAGCATGTCCAACGCGCCGTACCTGCTGGACCGCGCCCGCGACGGCTATCGCATGGGACACGGTCGGGTACTCGACCACATGTTCCTCGATGGTCTGGAAGACGCTTACGAACCCGGTCGCTTGATGGGCACCTTTGCCGAGGACTGCGCCCAGGGGCACGGTTTCAGCCGTCAGACGCAGGACGAATTCGCCCTGGCCTCGCTGAGCCGCGCACGCCAGGCCATCAGCGACGGCAGTTTCACCTCGCAGATCGTGCCGGTGCAGGTCACGCGCAACAAGCAAACGCTAACCATCAGTGACGACGAGCAGCCACCCAAGGCCAATCCGGACAAGATCCCCACGCTGAAACCGGCCTTTCGCGAGGGCGGCACGGTGACGGCGGCCAACTCCAGCTCCATTTCCGATGGGGCTGCCGCCTTGCTGTTGATGCGTCGTAGCGAAGCTCAGGCTCGCGGACTCGCACCGCTGGCGGTCATTCATGGGCACACGGCCTTTGCCGACGCGCCGCACCTGTTCCCCGTAGCGCCCATTGGCGCCATTCGCAAGCTGGTGGAAACCACCGGGTGGGCGTTGCCAGACGTCGACCTGTTCGAGATCAACGAAGCATTCGCCGTGGTCACCCTGGCCGCCATGCAGGCGCTCGACTTGCCGGCGGACAAGGTCAACGTCAACGGCGGTGCCTGCGCCTTGGGCCACCCGATTGGCGCCTCTGGCGCGCGCATCGTGGTGACCTTGCTGGCGGCCCTGCGGCAACGCAACCTGCGCCGTGGCATCGCCGCGATCTGTATCGGCGGCGGCGAAGCGACGGCCATTGCGGTGGAGTGCCTGTATTGAGCGTCTCGATGGCCCGGAGGCTTGCCCGGCGCGAACGGATGGATTAGAACTGACGACCGCAAGGCCGGAGCAACGATTGCCCTGGCCTATCTGGTCCGTTTCGCGCAGAAGCGGTTAGCGAGGATGAGTGAACCTGCCCCGACACCCGCTCGACGCTTCGTCGCTGCGCGATACGATTTCGATCCACCTGGTACGCGAGGCCGTGCGCGACAGCCATGTCGACGTCGGTCCTATCCTTCGAACGGTAGGCATCGACGGTGCGCTGCTGCTCGATGAGCAGGCCCGGGTGCCGGTCAGCAGCTACGCTCGGCTCTGGCGCCAGTTGGCCCGCGCGCTCGACGACGAATTCTTCGGCATGGACGCGCGGCCCTTGCGCCGCGGCAGCTTTGCTTTCCTGTGCCAGGCCTGCATGCATCAGCCCACCGTGGCTGACGCGCTCAAGCGGGCCCTGGAGTTTCTCGGGCTGATGCTCGCCGATTACGACGCACGCCTGGCGACCCAGCAATCGCTGGCGGAGATTGTCATACGCGAGCGCGGCGCCGAGCCCAAGCGGGCGTTTTCCTGTTTCACCTACTGGATGATCGTGCACGGCATCGCCTGCTGGCTGGCGGGTCGGCGCATCCCGATCCTGGCGATGGAGCTGCGCGGACCTGCACCTGCGTACTTAGGCGATTACCAGGTGATGTTCTCGGCCAACCTGCGCTTCGACCGGCCACGCACTCGGCTCATTTTCGCTGCCGAGCACCTGAACATTCCCGTACGACGCGGCGCAACCGAGCTTCGGCGCTTCCTCGCCCGTGCCCCGGCCAACATTCTGGTGCGCTACCGCGATCCGGAGAGCCTCGGCTGGCGCATCCGGCAACACCTGCGCAACCTGCCGGCGGCGCAGTTTCCGCCGATCGAAGCCATGGCAAGCCATTGCGGGGTCTCGGTAGCCACGCTGCGTCGGCGCCTGGCCGAGGAGGGCGCCGGTTACCAGGTGCTCAAGGACAGTGTGCGCCGGGAGCGCGCGGTGCTCTGGCTGGCCGAGCCCCAGGCAACTTTCGAAGACATCGCCGAGCGCTTGGGTTTTGCCGACGCCAGCTCCTTCTACAAGGCGTTTCGCAAATGGACCGGCGCCAGCCCTGGCCACTATCGCAGCCTCATTCTCGACGCAGGCGATTCACAGGGTGCCCGCCAGAATTGACGATGCCCGAAATGCCTAGGTAGCGGCGAATCGCAAGCCCTGAACGGCAGTTGTCAGGGGCCAGCCAGTGAATCTGTCCGATCAAACCTCGAATCGCCGCACAACGCAGGGTGCCGGCCGGCGTTTTGCGCGCCCATAATGAAAACACAACAACAAAGGTGTCCATGCCATGTTCAAGGACCACATCGTCAAGCCCCGCGCAACCGACAGCCCGGCCTTCATGGGTACGGTAGCCGCCGTCACCTTCGCCGTCACCCTGTTCGCCGGCCTGGGCGAGAGCGGCCTGGCGCGGCTGATGGCGCCGATACTCCTGGACCTGCAGGCACCCCTGGCCCGGGACATTGCCGTAGCGGTCAGTTTCACCCTGACGCTGGTCCTCAATCTGTTCGTGCTCGGGCGGTTCCCCTTGCGAGCGCAGATCGTCACGGTGTGGTGCGAACTGCTGTTGATGTTCCTACTGTTCTTCGACACCTTCGATCTGTCCTACTCGTTCATCGCCACCAAGGTCGGCTTCATGATTACCCAAGGGGTATTCACGACCGTGTACGTGTCGGCGATCTCCATCGCCATCGCCTTCGTGCTCGCTCTGCTGGGCGCCACCGCGCGCTTGTCGTCGAACGGTTTCGCCATCGCCATCGCGAGTTTCTACACCTCGTTCTTCCGTGGCGTGCCATTGCTGATCCAGATCTACCTCATCTACCTGGGTATTCCGCAACTGGGCTATGTGGTCGGTGCCGTGCCCGCAGGCATCCTGGCGCTGTCGCTGTGCTACGGCGCGTATATGACGGAGATCTTCCGTGCGGGCATCAGCAGCATTCCGCGCGGGCAATGGGAGGCGTCGCGAGCCATTGGGCTGTCGCCGCTGCAGACCATGATGCGGGTGGTGCTGCCACAGTCCATGCGGCTGATCATTCCGCCCACCGGCAACCAGTTCATCTCCATGCTCAAGGACAGTTCGCTGGTGTCGGTAATCGGCGTCTGGGAGTTGATGTTCCTGGCGCGCACCCAGGGCCGCGCGGAGTTCCGCCACCTGGAAATGCTGATCACCGCGGCGGTGCTGTACTGGGTGCTGTCGATCGTGCTGGAAACGGTCCAGGCACGCCTGGAAAAGCACTTCAATCGCGCCCATCGTTGAACGGCCAGGGAGAGTGACATGAATCATTCGAGGGTTTCCGACGTGGCCAGCCAACAAGCGGGTGTCCGCGTGCGCAAACTGAACAAGTGGTACGGCGAATTCCATGTGCTCAAGGACATCGACCTGCACATTGCCAGTGGCGAGATCGTGGTCATCTGCGGGCCGTCGGGCTCCGGCAAGTCCACGCTGATCCGCTGCCTGAACCTGCTCGAAGACTTTCAGCAGGGCGAGGTGATCATCGGCGATACGCCGCTGACCCGCAGCGCTGCCTGCGTGGCCGGCATACGTCGCCAGGTGGGCATGGTCTTTCAGCAGTTCAACCTGTTTCCGCACCTGACCGTGCTCGACAACCTCATGCTCGGGCCGCGTTTGGTCAGTCGCCTCAGCGATGCCGAAGCGCGGGCGCTGGCCCATGAATACCTGGAGCGGGTGCGCATCGGCAACCAGGCCGACAAGTATCCAGGGCAGCTGTCCGGTGGCCAGCAGCAACGCGTGGCGATCGCCCGGGCGTTGTGCATGCGCCCTCGGATCATGCTCTTCGATGAACCGACCTCGGCGCTCGACCCGGAGATGGTCAAGGAGGTGCTCGATGTCATGGGCGAGTTGGCCCAGGACGGCATCACCATGCTCTGCGTGACCCATGAAATGGGCTTTGCCCGCCGGGTTGCCGACCGGATCATCTTCATGGACCAGGGCTGCATCGTCGAAGAGGCCAAGCCACAAGACTTCTTCGATCATCCCCAGCACGAACGGGCGCGGGAGTTTCTCTCGCAGATTCTCAGCCACTGAGCCGGTCGCCCGCTCACCAGTGCCGATTACCGATTCACCCACGCTGCACACGCCACAAGAACGATAACCGCGTATCGCCGCTCTCTGGAGGTTCACCATGACGTCGCTGACCCGCTTGTTCACCGCTGTCGCACTGGCCGGTGTGTTCACGGCCGGGGCCGGGGTTGCCTGGGCAGGCACCACCCTGGACCGCATCACTTCGACCAAGGTCATGAAAGTGGCCACGGCAGCCAACTGGCCACCGCAATCGTTCCTGGGGCCGGACAACGCCCTGCAGGGCTTCGATATCGACGTGGCCACCGAGATCGGCAAGCGGCTGGGCAGCAAGGTGGCGTTCGTCACGCCCGAGTACGGCATCATCACTGCCGGGCGCTGGTCGAACCGCTGGGACATCTCAGTAGGCTCCATGACCCCGACCCGCGAGCGCGGCCGGGTTCTGGATTTCCCTGCGGTCTATTACTACACCCCGTATGTATTCGCCGTGCACAAGGCCGCGGCCGGTACCAAGACCGCAGACCTCAATGGCAAGATCATCGGCGTCGAGGCCGGCACCACGTCGGAGGACTACATCAATCGTCGACTGACCATCGATGCGGCCGACGTGCCGTCCTTCACCTATGACGTGGAGCCGGGCGAGGTTAAAACCTACGGCGACAGCATGGGCCCGCTGGATGACCTGCGCATGGGCAACGGTGTGCGTCTGAACGCAACCCTGTCGGCGTTGCCGACCATCACCGCTGCCATCAAGAACGGCTACCCGATCGTCCAGGTCGAGGGTAAGCCGGCCTACTACGAGCCGCTGGCGATCGCCGTGGACAAGGGCGACGACGCCTTCAACGCGGCGCTGACCAAGGTCGTCGGCGAGATGAAAGCCGACGGTACCCTCAAGCAGCTGTCCGAAAAATGGTACGGCGCCGACCTCACCCAGGTGCAGTGACCCCCGGCCCTGCGCGTGCCCCTTGCTCCGGCACGCGCCAGGCACACGCCCGACGAAGGACGAGGTCTTCATGTTCAGCTATATCGACAACTATTACACCGCGACCATGCGCGCGGCCCCCGTGCGCCCGCCGCTCACTGGCCAGGTCAGCGTCGACGTGTGCATCGTGGGCGGTGGCCTGGCGGGGCTGAGCACGGCGTGGGAGCTGGTGTCGCGCGGCAAGTCCGTGGTGCTGCTGGAGGCCGTACGGGTTGCCTGGGGCGCGTCGGGTCGCAATGGCGGGTTCGTGTTGCAGGGGTGGTCCGAAGGCCTGTCGGCCATCGAGCAGCGCTGCGGCAAGGACACCGCTGCGGCCCTGTTCAAACTGTCCTTGGAGGGCGTGGACAGTGTGCGCGAGACCATTACCGGGCACCAGTTGCCCGGCTGCGCGCCCAGTCGGGGCAAGCTGAGTGTCAGCCGCTTCGACAACGCCGACAGCCTCAAGCGCTTCAGCGAGCGCATGGACCGCGACTTCGGCTTTACCCTCGACTACCTCGACCGCGCCACCTTGCGCACCCTGCTTAACACCGAGCGTTATCACCAGGGGCTGCGTGATACCCACGGTTTCCATTTCCATCCGCTGAATTACTGCCTGGGCCTGGCCGAGTTGATCGAGCAGAAGGGCGGGGTGATTCACGAGCAGTGCGCCATGCTCGAGGTCGCCAGCCGGGCAGGGCGCTCACAGGTGTCGACCGCCCACGGCAGTGTCGATTGCGCTGACGTGGTGTACTGCTGCGGCGGCTACGGCGGCCCGGAATTCGGCAAGCTGCACCGCGCCTTCCTGCCCATCGCCACCTACGTGGTCCTCACCGAACCGCTGGGCGCGCGTCTGCAGCAGGCGGTGCGCACTTCAGAAGCCGTCGGCGATTCCCGCCGCGCCTCGGACTATTACCGTATCGTCGACGGCGATCGGTTGCTTTGGGGCGGCCACATCACCACCCACAACCTGCAGGACGAACAGCGCCTGGCACAACTGCTCACTGCCGACATCCTGGACGTCTACCCGCAGTTGCATGGCCTGAAGATCGACAAGGCCTGGTCTGGACTGATGGGCTACGCGCGGCACAAAATGCCCCACATCGGCCCAATCGGCCCAGGGCTGTGGTCCTGCGCCTCCTTCGGGGGGCACGGCATGAACACCGCGCCGGCCGGGGGGAGGGTGATCGCCGAAGCCATCTGCGGCGAATCGGATCGCTACCGCCTGTTCGACCGCTACGGGCTGCAGTGGAACGGTGGTCCGTTCGGTCCACCGGCGGCGCAATTGGTGTATACCGGTTTGAAGATGATGGACAGGTTCCAGGAACGACACGCCGGCGCAGGCCCGCGCTAACCCCTCCAGACGCAAGGTCGACACGGCATGGACGCACATTCCCCGAGCACATTGTTCAACCTCACCGAGAACGACCGGCAACTGCTGGCGCTGCTGCAAGCCAACGCCCGCGAACCGACTGCTTCGCTGGCGCGCAAGCTGGGCGTGTCGCGTTCCTCTGTGCAGGAACGCATCCAGCGGCTGGAGAAAGCCGGCGTCATCACCGGCTACAGCGTGCGCATCGACCACGACCGGATACAGCCGACCATCAACTGCTTCACCATGACCTCGTGCACCAACAAGAGCTACACCGACGTCATGACCACGCTGCGCAAGATCGACGCCGTGCAGGCGGTTTACGCGGTGTCCGGGGAATCGGACTTCATCATCCACCTGGCCACCGGCACGCTGGGTGAACTCAACGCCGAGCTGACCCGGATCAACATGATCAAGGGCGTGGCGCATACGGCCTCGCACATCGTGATGGAGACCAAGTTCAGTCGTCGGTTGAGTGTGTAGGTGGGGGGATGCCCGGTGCGGCGAGTCACCGGGCAGGGTTGCTACAGAAGGGGCTAGAGATTGATCGGATACTGGGTGATGAACCTGACGTCATCCAGATCGCCGCTGAACGAGTTGCGATAGGTGGCCTGGCGGACGCGGAAAGTCAGGTCTTTGAGCGGGCCGCTTTGTACCGTGTAGGCCGCTTCCAGGTCACGCTCCCATTCGGTCTGGCCGGTGGAACCGTTGGCCAGGGTGATGTTGTCGCCGCGCAGGTAGCGCGCGAATACATTGAGGCCCGGCACACCCAGGCCTGCAAAGTTGAAATCGTAGCGTGCCTGCCACGAGCGTTCGTCTTCGCGGGTGAATTCGGCGTACTGCACGTAGTTGGCCAGGTAGTTGGTGTTGCCGCCGTCGGTGTAGAAGACGTAGCCACCCTTGCCGGTGATGGCCTGATAGGCCAGGGTCAGCTTGTGCGCGCCATAGCTGTAGGCCGTCTTGAGGCTGAACGAATTGCTGTCGATGTCACCACCGCGTTCGGCGCCCGTACTCTTCTGGTTATAGAACCTGAAGTCAGCGGAAAACGCCTGCGTGTCGTCGATAGGTTTGACCCAGCTCAACCCGGCGTATTTCTTCTTCCACAAATCCTCCACGTCCGAGGCATACAGCGCACCGGTCAAGGCCGGTGTGAAGTTGTAGGTGGCGCCATAGACATCCGCACGGGTCATGCCGCCCGCGTTGTGACCACTCTGGGCGTAGGTGCTGAGCGAGGTCAGATGGGCGACATCGATCCGCAGGTTGTCGATCTCGTTGCTGCTCAGGTAGAACCCTTCGGTCGTTTCGGGCAACAAGCGGCTGTCGCCCGTGGAATAGACCGGCAGGTTGAGGGTCATTTCGCCGTACTTGAGGACTGTCTTCGACAGTTTGAGCTTGACCACTGCGGCAGCGCGCGAATAGTCGTCTTCAGCCGTGTCGACTCCTGGCGTGTGCCTGCCGCTGCTGGGCAGCAAGCCCGTGCCGATACGGTCCGAGCTGCTGTCGAGCTTCATGCCATAGAGGCCTATGGCGTCTATCCCCAGGCCCAGGGTGCCTGGGGTGAAGCCCGAGGTGAAAGTGGCAATGAAGCCTTGAGCCCACTCTTCGCGATAGCTTTGGGTGTTCGGGCCGTTGTTGTGGAAATCACGGTTCAGGTAGAAGTTACGAGCCATGACCTGCGTGCTGCTGTCTTTGAAGAACGGGTTGTCGAGCACGTCGTCGGCAAAAGCCGCAGGGGAAATGGCCGCGCACAGTGTCGCACTGCCAAGCATTAAAGTTGACCGCATGGTGTTGACCCTTATCGAGAATAATCAGCAGATGGCGAAGTCTTGAAGCAAGATTATTGTTATGGGGCGTCCATGCCCTGCAGCGGTGAATCAGTTGCTTGCGGCCACCTCGCAGATGCTCAGAATGGCCAGGATGTAGACGCGGACCATGTCCAGGTAATCGCGCTTGTGAACACGCTCGTCGGGCATGGTGTTGAACTTGCCACCGGGCCCGCAGACCACACCCTGCATGCCTAGGCGCTGATAGAAATGCGCGGCATCGGTACCGAAGTACGCCGGTGGGGTGATGATTCCCGTGGGCTGCGGTTCGCCGCGCACCTGTTGGTAGGCGGCGTTCACCGCCTTTACGATCGGTGAATCGAGTGCCACTTCGAAGGGCGGCATCAGCGGTTGGTTATCGCTGTCGTTGATCAGCTTGGCCTGCAGCCCCGGGAACTGCTCGCACAGGCGATCGAGCAAGCCTTGCAGGTCGGCGAGCACCGACTCTACGGTCTGCCCAGGGGTATAGCGGGCCGAGCCGCGCAGGCGCAGGAAGTCGGCGACCTGCGGCGGACGCCATTCTTCCAGGTCGCGACCCAGGGCACCGTGGACCACACCGATGTGGCCGCGGTTGACCTGTTCGTGCTCAGGCGTGCGGGCGCCGCTGAAAGTGATGCCGTTGATCTGCGGAATGAGTTGTACCGCCGCAGTGATGACGTCCACTGCTTCTTCACGCTTGGACAGATGACGGGTATCACCGGTCAGCTCGATGACGAACATCAGCGAGCCCACGTGCAAGGTCACCGCCTGCAGGTCGGTAGGCTCGCAGTTGATGAAGTAATCGGCTTTCACGCCCTGTTCGATCGCCGCGATGGTGCCGATCCCGCCTTGGAGCTCGCCGACCACATAGGTCAGGATCACGTCGCCCTTGAGCTTCACCCCGGCGTCTATCAGGGTTTTCAGCGCGCAGAAGTAGGCGGCATCACCGGCCTTCATGTTGGAGACACCGATGCCGTAGATGAACTCGTCATCGACCTTGCCGGCCCACGGGTCCACGGTCCAGCCTTCGGTAACGGGGTTGGTGTCCAGGTGGCCGTTGAACAAAAGACTGTGGCCACCACCGCCTTGGCCCTTGAGCGTGCCGATGGCATTGAGGCGTTCGCCGGGCACCGGCATGAGTTCGCTGTGCAACCCCAGCTCGCTCATCTGTTCGGCCATGTATTCGGCCAAGCGACGTTCCTCGGCCGTGGCGCTGTAGCTCTTGTGCTGCACCATGCGCGCAAGAAAGTCGAGGCAGTAGGCCTCATCGATGCTGTGGATCAGCGCATCAGGCGTCATCGAGTTGCTCCATTTCGGTGAGGGGC
>Ga0308158_10002609_pt1 | contig 16732 bp, 14 predicted proteins | sample PhyBR2_FD_201038 | JGI IMG/M metagenome (GOLD analysis project Ga0308158, IMG submission 201038) | Phyllosphere microbial communities from UC Gill Tract Community Farm, Albany, California, United States - DLSLB.R2 | ecosystem: Host-associated > Plants > Phyllosphere > Unclassified | place: USA... | reverse complement strand
CTAACCAGGGTAAATCCAGCATGCAACCTTTCAACATCGAACTGAAAGATTGCTCCATCTCCACCATGAAAAACGTCAAGGTGACCTTTACCGGCACGCCTGATCCGGTCAACAACAAACTGCTGGCTCTGAGCGGCACGGCAACCGGCGCCGGCATCGTGATCTACGACAACCTGCACTCCAAGGAAGTGGAACTGGGCACGGCGACCGACGGTCAGGGCCTGAACGACGGCGACAACTCGCTGAAATTCGCCGCTTACCTGCAGGGCAGCAGCGCCTCCGCCGCCGTGGTGCCGGGCGACTTCACCAGCGTGGCCAACTTCACCCTGGCTTACCTGTAATACCCCACAGGGGATGTCTCAGGGCATCCCCCGCTTGATTGCATGCCGACGAGAGCGGCAAGGGAACAGGGCAAGACAGGGAGACGCCAGCATGACTATCCGCCTTTGCGGCCTGTTGCTCATCGCGCTCAGCGTCGGCAGCGCGGCGGCGGCAGTGAAAAATCAGGGCCACGGCAAAGTCAGCCTGGGCGGCACCATCGTTGAAACGCCGTGCGGCATCGCCAGCGACAGCCTGGATCAAACCGTCGATTTCGGTCTGATCGCCATGACCGATGCCTCGCAGGACGGGCAATCGGTGCTGATCGGCAGCCGCCGTCATTTCACGATCAAACTGGTGAACTGCGAACTGGCCAGCCAGGTGAAGCCTGACTTCATCTATCGCGCGGCCAACGTCACCTTCGACGGCACCGCCGACAGCCGGGATCCTTCCCTGCTGGGCGTTTACGGCGAGGCGCAGGGCGTGGCTATCGAGCTGTTGACCGATGCCGGCACCCCGATCCCGCTCGGCAGCACGACGGCGGATTACCAGATCGTCGCCGGCGACAACACGCTGCGTTTTGGCGCGCAGTTGCGCCTGCATCCCGATAAGGCGCGGGCGGGCGGCTTCAGCTCTCTGGCCAAATTCACCCTGTCTTATCTCTAGCGCCGGCGGGCGCTGCACAGCATTACGTATTCAGGTCGCACGGATGACCTGCTATTGGGCGCGGACTTGCCATGAGTGATTATGCTATGACGTCATTACTGACACGGAAACACCTACCTCTTCTCGTCATTCTATCTTTCCTCTGGGTGCGTCCGGCATTTTCCGCCACGGAATTCAATACCGACGTCCTGGATATCGGCGAGCGCAGCAAAGTGGATCTTTCGCGTTTCTCCGATGCCGACTACGTCATGCCCGGCGCTTATTTGCTGGACATCAAGATCAACCAGAAAACGCTGCCCCAGCGCAGCATTCAGTATTTCCCGTCGCCGGATAACAAGAGCGGCAGCCAGGTGTGCCTGCCGCCTGATCTGGTGGAAAAAATGGCGCTGAAAGAAGAAGCGGCCAAAAAAGTCACCCTGTGGCACGACAACCAGTGCGCCGACATTCGCGGCATCAAAGGCGCGACCGTCTCCGATCGCATCGGCGGCGGCGTGCTGGCGATCACCATCCCGCAGGCGTGGATGAAATACTCCGATCCCGACTGGACGCCGCCCGAGCAGTGGGACGACGGCATTCCCGGCCTGCTGCTGGACTACAACCTGAGCGGCCAGTTAGGCAAGCAGAATCACAACAACAACACCGCCCAGAACCTGAGCAGCTACGGCACGCTGGGCGCCAACCTGGGCCCCTGGCGCCTGCGCGCGGACTACCAGGCCAATTACAATCAGCAGGCCGGCGATCGCAGCACCGGCTTCGACTGGAACCAGATCTACGCCTACCGCGCGCTGCCGATGCAGGCCGCCAAGCTGACGCTGGGTGAGATTTATCTCGACTCCGGGGTGTTCGACGCCTATCGCTTCACCGGCCTCAATCTGGCCAGCGACGAGCGCATGCTGCCGCCGAACCTGCAGGGCTACGCGCCGGAAGTACGCGGCATCGCCAAGAGCAACGCCAAGATCACCGTCTCGCAGGAAGGCCGCACGCTGTACGAAACCACCGTGCCCGCCGGGCCGTTCGCCATTCAGGATCTCAACAGCTCGGTGCGCGGCAAGCTGGACGTCAAGGTGGAAGAGCAGGACGGCACCGTCTCGACCTTCCAGGTGGATACCGCCACCATTCCGTACCTGACCCGCCCGGGCTACGTGCGCTACAACGTGGCGCTCGGCAAAACCTCGGCCTACGACCACCGCACCCAGGGCCCGCTGTTTTCCGCCAGCGACTTCTCCTGGGGGCTGAGCAACGCCTGGTCGCTGTATGGCGGGGCGCTGCTCGGCGGCGACTATAACGCCTGGGCGCTCGGCCTCGGCCGCGATCTGAACGTGTTCGGCGCCATGTCGCTGGACGTCACCCAGTCGATCGCCCGTCTGCCCGGCGAGCCGACCGCCAGCGGCATGTCGTTCAAGCTCAACTACGCCAAACGGTTCGATGAGCTGAACAGCCAGATCACCTTCGCCGGCTACCGCTTCTCGCAGCGCAAGTTCATGAACATGTCGCAGTATTTGCAGGAGCGTTACGGCGATTACGACAAGAATTACAACGGCCGCCAGAAAGAGCTGTACACCATCACCGCCAGCAAAACCTTTATGGCGGAAGACAGCGCCAAGGCGATCACCGCCTACCTGACCTACTCGCACCAGACCTATTGGGATGCGCGAACCCAGGACCGTTACGGGCTGTCGGCCAGCAAGCTGTTCAGCGTCGGCGATATCAGCAACATCACCGCCTCGCTGTCGGCTTACCGCACCTATTACCAGGGCCGCACCGACGACAGCGTGATGCTCAACTTCACCGTGCCGATCGGCGACCGTCGGCGCGTCGGTTATGCGCTGCAAACCAACAACGGCGATGTCACGCAGACCGCGTCGTACAACGACTACAGCGATCCGGACAATACCTGGCAGGTCAGCGGCGGCTTTAATCAGTCCGGCAAATCGCTGGCGCGCGGGTACTACACCCACAACGCCTCGTTTGGCTCGCTGAACGCCAGCGCCTCTTACCAGCAGGACAGCTACTCGTCGATCGGCGGCTCGTTCCGCGGCGGCCTCACCGCCACCCGGCACGGCATCGCGGCGCATCAGAACTCGAGCAACGGCGGCAGCCGCATGATGCTCGACACCGACGGCATCGCCGGCGTGCCGATCAACAACGGCCGCGCCTACAGCAACCGTTTCGGGCTGGCGGTGATTTCCGACATCACCAGCTACTACAACACCGACACCCGCATCGACGTCAACAAGCTGGCGGACGACGTCGAGGCCACTCGCGCCGTGGTGCAAGGCACGCTGACCGAAGGCGCCATCGGCTACCGCCACTTCGAGGTGGTGAAAGGCAGCAAGCTGCTGGCCACCATTCGCCTCGCGGACGGCAGCGAACCGCCGTTCGGCGCCGCGGTGCTGAGCGAGAAAGGCCGCGAGGTCGCGGTGGTCAATGACGGCGGCTCGGTTTACCTGACCGGCGTGCAGCCGGAGGAAAAACTGGACGTCGCCTGGGAAGGCCAACGCCGCTGCCGCATCGTGATCCCGGGCGCCGCCAAGCCGCTGGACCAGCTGCTGCTGCCGTGCGCCACCCTGTAATCCGTAACGCTGAGAAATAATGACATGAACAAACACCCGATAACGCTACTGACCGCCGCCGGCCTGGCCCTGAGCGCCGTACTGCCCACCGCCGACGCGGCGATATCGCTGGATCGCACGCGCGCCGTTTATGTGAGCGACGCCAAATCGATCAGCCTGAATATCGTCAACGAAAACAAAGAGCTGCCCTTCCTGGCGCAATCCTGGCTTGAGAACGAGCAGCACCAGAAAATCACCTCGCCGCTGGTGGTGCTGCCGCCGCTGCAGCGCGTGGAACCAAGCGAGCGCAGCGTGGTGCGCATCACCAAGACGCCGGAGGCGGATCGCCTGCCACAGGATCGCGAGTCGGTGTTCTACTTCAACCTGCGCGAAATTCCGCCGAAAAGCACCAAAACCAACGTGATGCAGCTGGCGCTGCAAACGCAGATCAAACTGTTCTATCGGCCGAAAGCCATCGTCGCTCCCAAGGGCCAAGTGTGGCAGGAAAAGCTGGTGTTCCGTAAAAGCGGCGGCGCCATCACCGTCGACAACCCGACGCCGTTTTACATCACCCTGACCGGCATGACGCGGCAGACGCAAAAACAGGGCGGCGGCGCGATCGGCGGTTTTCAGCCGCTGATGCTGAAGCCGAAATCCAGCGAAAGCCTCAAGCTGCAAGAGACCGGCATGAACAGCTTCGTCATCACCTACATCAACGACTACGGCGGCCATCCGGAGCTGCGCTTCGTCTGCAATGGCGGCGTTTGCACCGCCGTGCCCGAGAAAAAATAAGGAGGTCCAGCATGGCTGAATTCACCGATCGACTGCGCCCGCTGCTGCTCGGGGCACTGCTGTGCGGCGGCGGCGCGATGGCGGCAACGCCGCTGGGCGTGATCGAAGGCACCACCGGCACCGTCAGCTTTCACGGCGGCCTGCTCAGCTCCCCCTGCAGCCTGACGCCGGACAGCCGGGATCAATCCGTCGATCTGGGCGACGTCAGCGCACGCGACTTCCGCAACGCCGGCGATCGCAGCGCGCCGGTGCGTTTTCGCCTCTCGTTCCGCAACTGCCTGCTGGGCGCGCGCGCGCTGGCGGATAACCCGGCCGGCCCGCGCAACGGCGACGCCGGCCGCCTCTACCTGCAGGGAGAGCAGGCCGCCACGCTGGTGTTTCTCGGCGAAAGCGATGTCGACAACCCATCGCTGCTGAAGCTGAACGGCGGCGTGCAGGGCATCGGTCTGCGGCTGCAAGACCAACAAGGCCAGGCGCTGGAGCTGAATCAACGCAGCCGCCCTTACATTCTGCAACCCGGCAGCAACACCCTGTGGTTCAGCGCCAGCGTGGAATCCACCCAGCGGGCGGTGATGGCGGCCGGGTTCGCCGCCGTGGCGCACATTCAGGTGATTTACCTGTGAGGTTCGAGAACGCGATGAAAACTCAACTGACCAAATTCTGCCTGCCGCTGGCGATCGCGCTGGCGGCCCCCGCCGCCTGGGCCAACGGCTACGTCACGCCGGATGGCGGGCCGAAACAGTTCTATATCGATCTGAATCAAAGCAACATCACCAACCAGGTGGGGTTCACCAAACTGTTTCCCTATGATCTGGGCGGCACCTATACCGGCAAGGTGTATTGCGATACCCCCATCCCCACCAGCCCACACTTTTACAAGTCGGATTCGGCGTTGCCTCCCTCCGACTATGGCAACGGCTATTTAAAACTGAATGACTTTCTGGATTTAAAGGCCGAGGTGTGGATCGCCGGCAACAAGAACGCCTATGTCACGGTGCCTTTTTACAACGAATCGAATTTGCTCAATCAGCACAGCTGCCGGCCACCGTACTTGCAGGTCAATAACTACGGTAGCGGTTCCAAAGGCAAGATCACCTTCCGAGTGCGCAAAAAGATCATCAACGGCGTCGAGATTAACGATCGGCAGATCATCGAGATGTACGGCCGCCTCGGTTCGACCGACGGCGGTTTCGGCCCCAATCCGATGGCGCAGGTGTTTATCCAGTCCGCGATCCTTTACGTACCGGATAAATGCGTGGTGAACGAAGGCCAGCTGATCAACGTCGAGTTCGGCGAAATCGGCGGCAGCGATCTCAACGGCTCGAACTACCCGCAAAGCATTCCGGTGCGCTTCCAGTGCGAGGGCGGCAGCTTCGAAGACGGCACGCTGAACATCAAGCTGGCGGTCTCGGGCACGGCCGCTTCCTTCAGCAACGAGGTGTTCAAAACCGACAAGAACGATCTCGGCATCCGGCTGACGCACAACGGCCAGTTGGTCATCCCAAACGAGTTTTACCCGGTGCCGAACATCGGCAACGGCGGCTCCTGGAACCTGGTGGCGGCGCCGTTCGCCAACGGCGGCGCGGAGATCGGCGAAGGGGAATTCAACGCGTCGGCCACCATCGTGGCGGCATTCCAGTAACCGAGGGAGGAACGGAAAATGCGTCTACGCGCTTTAGCGCTGCTCAGTTGCGCGTCCTGGTGGTTTGTCGCCATGCCGGCGGCGGCGAACACCGAGCTTATCGGCGCGCCGGTGCAGTTCCACGGCACCGTGGTGAGCCGGCCGTGCAATATCGAACCGCAGTCCACCGATCAGCTGGTGGAGATGGGCACGGTGATCGTCAAAACCCTGTATCGCTACGGCCACACCACGCCGGTGCCGTTCAGCATCAAGCTGACCGACTGCAAGACCACGGTGTTCAAATCCGTCAGCGTGACCTTCAGCGGCACCGAAGACGGTGAGCTGCCGGGCAAGCTGGCGATCAACAACGGCGCGAACGGCGCCGCCATCGCCCTGTTCGATCATCAGGGCGTAGACATCGATTTGAATAAGGCCACCAGCGCCGTCGCGCTGCAAAACGGCCCCAACAGCCTGAATTTCACCGCCTATGTGCAAGGGCGGCCCAGCGCGATTCAAAACCAAAGCATTACCGAAGGCGAATTCACGTCCATCGCCAATTTTGTGCTGGCATACCAATAAGCCCCGCACCGTCCCAGGGAAATCAGGAAAACGACCGGCGCGCGAACGCCGGCGATGGGCCGTCACCGTTTGCTCCGTCGCGGCGCCACGGCCTTTTAAGGAGTCACCCATGCCAGATATTCGCTTCACGCTGTTCGACAGCGATAACTTCTACCAGCAGGGGCTGCGTCTGCTGCTGCAGGACTATCTGCACTCCCTGAACGAATGCCACCGCCGGTACCCGCAGTTCTCGCCGCTGGCGCTGCAGGCGTTGGATAACATCGAAATCGTGTTCCGCACGCCGGAAGAGCGCTGGGGCTGCGCCTGTTGTTATCAAAGCCCTCACGGCGTTCCGCGCCAGCGGCAGCTGACCCTGCTGATCCTCGACGACGCGACCCAGCAACAGGTGAAAAACCTGCCGCCGCTGTTCAGCATCCATCGGCGCGATTCGGCCTACGCCATTCGCCTCAAGCTGCAGATGGCGTTGGAAAAGTTCATCCTGCATCCGTGGGTGGCGCTGCACGCCGCCGGCATGTGGAAATGCCAGGCCTGCCGCATCGCCGCGCTCAGCCACTGCGAGAAAAAGGTGCTGGGTTTGATGAGCAGCGGCATGTCCGCCTGCAGCATCGCCGGCCTGCTGCAGCGCAGCCAGAAAACCATCAGCGCCCACAAACGTTCGGCGATGCGCAAGCTGAACGTGCGCAAAAACAGCGAGTTGAATCGGGTGCTGCTGAATCAGCGGGGGCTGAATTAACCGCCCCGTGCCGGCTCAAAAGTAGTTGATATTGAAAGTGACGGTCGCGTCGGCGGTGCCCGGCGTCACCGTGGACTCGGTCTGAATATAACGGGCCCGCAGCGGGATGGTGAAAGCGCTGGGCGTCGTGACGGGCAGCGGAATTTTAATCGCCCGCGAGAACCGCACGCTCTGCGGCGAAGACGCCCCATACCCCAACTGAATGCCTACGCCACCGGCGCTGCCGCTGCCCTCTTTCACGCTCATGATGCCGTTGGCGTCATCGATCACCGCCGTATTGGGCGTCAATGAAAGCGTCAGGCTGTTGCCGGTTGTGCCGCTGATGCTGCCAGTGCCGTTATCGGAATACTGAGCCTCGACCGTGCCGTGAAATTTCGGGCAATTCAACAGGCGGATAGACGCATCTTTCCATTCGGTCACGCTGCCTTTGCCGGTGAAATAGCGGCCCATATCATACTTGCCCATGGCGACGAACACGTCCGGCGTGGTGCAGGTTTGCGCCTCCACGTTGATCGCACCGGTAAAGCACAGCCGCATCGCCGTAAAGGGCGCCGCGGTCGGCCCCACCCGTGTCATCAAGCAGGGCAGATCGGAGCCGGTGACCGCACCAGGCTGAATATTCCCTGTCTTGATTAAACGAATGCGATATTTGAACACGTTACTCGACCAACCGTTCTCCTCCACCACACGCGTACCGTTGGAAATATACGGCAGGAGGAACGTGTCCAACGCGTGGTTATCAATAAATACCCCCACACCGGGCAACCCGGTCTCATACACTTTGCCGAATGCCCCGGAGCTCCATGCCGATAGGGGATGAGGCGGCGTGTCATAATCCATGACCAGCGCGACGAACGTCTGCGGCGTATCGCATTTGACGAACACGTTTCTGAATGACGGATTGAAGTTTTGGGTATAGATGACCGTACCAACCGGCACGTCGGCGCCAATGGTGATATTGCCGGCACCAAAAGGCATATCGATATGCAGATCGTTTTTAATGTCGGACTTATCGCTGTAATAACAATCGGCCCAGGCCGAATGGGTCAGGAGCAGCGCCAGTACGACCAGGCTCCGCCAAATGACGTTGATATTTCGCTGTTTCACGCCGCTATCTCCTCTATTCCGGTTTACGATCATGTCAATTTTCCGTCCCATCGCCGCTGCGACAGGGCAGCCGAAAACGCTGCAACGCCTGGCGAGCTCCCGGCTGCTGCGGTATCAGCCGATAGCCCAAACGGCACTGATTGGCACCGCCGCTGCCCCAACGGAGCGTCAGGCGTCCCCGATCCTTGCTGACCCGCGCATACGCCAGCCCACCTTGCCCCACAGCACCAACCACGGCACCGCCCTCGTCGAGCACCTCGGCGCCGAACGGCGCCGGTGCACCGGCAACGGCGGTATCGATCAGAATCGGCGTGCCTTTACGGGCGTGATATTTCACTTTCACCAAGGCGCCAGCGTATGGCGCCACTTTCTGCGTGGTCTCATCCAGCTCGATATCGGACGCCGCCCCTTGAGGATCCAGATTGATTTCATTGAGCTGGTACGGATTCAGATAAGGCACCAGCGCGTAACCGCGCGCATCCACAAACACGCCGGGATAGTTCGAGACGCCCGCGCCTTCGGCCCCTTTCGCCTCCACCAAAGCAAAGGTCTCCGAGCCGTAAGAACTGAACACGATGCCGCCGGCATGGCCCACCACGGTGCCGCTGAGTCCGGCGGAAGCGCTGCGGTAGCGGCGGCCCGTGCTGTAAGCGCCGCTCAACAGCGCGGCCCGATCGCGATACTGGCCGTTCAGCGAACCGCTGGAACCACCGTGAGAGGTATTCATCGCGCTCAGGCCATAGCTGAATTGGCGATCGGCACCGGCGTTGCCCGACACGGTCGCCTGCTGGCTCGATGATCCGCTGCTGTCGCGAGCCAGTCCAAGGCGCAACTGGGGCGTTGTAGCATCACCGCGGCGGCCCAGCGGCAAACTGACGCTCAGCAGATAATTGTTTTGCGCGCGGCCGAAACTCGATTGGCTGCGCGTCATGCTCAGGCTATAGGCGATGGCGTCATAACTGTTGCTGTATCCCAACTGATACTGCTTATCGCGCCCCTCTCCGTTCCAGTAATCCTGCAGCGAACCGCTGACATAGAACTGCCCCCACCCCGACGTCAGCCCCTGCGAGATGGAAAACGTCACCCGATTACGGACGCGCAAAATATCGCCCTCTTCGCCGCCTTGCCTTATCCGATCGCGCGTTTGCATCGCGGTCATGAAATCCATGTAGCCGGAGGTGGAAAAGCGGTAGGCGGCCAGCGACAGGCTGCTGCCGGTTTCATTGACGGTTTTGCTGTAGCTGAGCCGATAGCTCTGCCCCCCCTGCCGCCGCTCGCGGCTCAGCCGGCTGTCGCTTTGGGTCACGTCAAGCCCGACTGCGCCTAACGAAGAGCCGACGGCCGCCCCCAGTTGCACAGCCTGATAATTCTCGGCCCCCTGCAACCCGCCGTAGGCGGTCAGCGCATTGGACAGGCCGCGCTGGTAGGTGGCCTGATACAGCCAGGGCTTATCCCGCAGGCTGTCATTGTCTGCCTTGCCAAGCACGACTTCGTAGCGATCGGCGCCCGGCCGCAGCAGCTGAGTGACCGCCGCATACGGCACGCTGAACACGCTCAGGGAACCGTCTGCTTCACGTACCGTCACCTCCAGATCACCGCCGTAGCCGGTGGGGTACAGATCGTCTATCAGGAATGCCCCCGGCGTTACCGCGGTCTGATAAATGACTTGCCCCCCTTGCCGCACGGTGACCTGCGCATTGGTTCTGGCGATGCCGCGGATTTCCGGCGCATAGCCGCGCTGCGACTCCGGCAGCATGCGTTCGTCACTGGCCAATTGCACGCCGTTGAACGCCAGCGTGTCAAACAGTTGGCCGGTGGTATTGGACTGGCCGATCACGCCCCGCCCCTGCCACGCGGGAATATCGCGCTGCAGGTAGGTGTTAATGCTGTCGTATTGAGACGGGCCGTTTTGCGTCCAACTATAGACGCCGTTATGGCGCAGATACCAGGCGCCGAGGTTCGCGCCGCCGGATAGGCCGGCGTAAAACGAGTTGTAGTCCCCGCCGCGCGACGAACTGGTATAGCCGTTCAGGTTGTAATTCATGAACAGGGCCGAAACGCCGCTGTCCCATTGCGCCGAATTGACGCTGCCGCGCGCGGCCTTGTGCATATACATTTGCGGGATCAGGATATCCAGCCGCTGCTCGCCGCTGTCGAAATTCACCTGCGCATCGGGTATCTGCCGAGACAAATCAAAGCAGGCTTCTCCTTGCGCCAGCGGCGCCAAGGCCCCCTTTGGCAACGTGGCGTCGTTAAACGCAATGCCCTGCACCAGAGCCGGCGTCAGGCACGGATACAGGCTGCTGTCGGCACGCGTCTTAAACTCGATCTCTTTATTGCCGATGCTGTCGCCGTTGAGATAAACCGCGACCCGGTGTTTACCGGCCAGCCCGGAGGCGCCGCGCACAAAGCGAGATAAATCCACCGCGTCACGTTGGCCTACATTAAGAAATGACGGATCGAATTCGACGCTTTCCGCCCCGGCATGGCCGCTGAACGCACCGATGGCGCACCACAATGCCGGCGTCAACCGCGCAACCATGGCCAGGCCGCCGCGCGCAACGCAAAAATAGTCGGTCATGTTCATTTCCCTGCAGAAGCGGCTACTGCCGGTGATGCATTAATGGCAACGCTGGCCGCTCATTTCACCCGCGTTTCAAACTGATGAATGGCGCCGTGATCGTTGACGAATTCGACACCAATATTTTTCCCCGCCACGGTGCCGAGACCTTTAAATTCCAGGGCGGATTGCGGGGCGATCATTTGCCCTTCGATCTCTTTGCCATTGGCCTTCAGGCTCACCAGCGAGACGAAATACGGCGTCGGGTTGAAAGCTTTGATTCCCCCCGCCGTCGCGGACCAGTTCAGTCTCTTCGCCGCTTCATTGGCGTTGCCGCTCAGCCCCGCAGGGCGGAAGAACAGTTTGATACGCGATCGAAAGGCCATTTGCAGCGCGCTTTCATCCGCCCGCAGCGCTTTTTTTGCCGGAATTTCCAGCACGTTCAGCCAGAACACGCTCTCTTTATCTGTCGGCAATGCCGTGCCGGTATAGCTGAGACGCAGCGTTTGCCCCTTGCCGGCATCAACGCGATTAATCGGCGGCGTCAAAATAAAGGGGACGTTGATATTTTCCGGTTTTGCCTGAGGATCGCCGTCATCGATCCAGCTCTGAATTAATACCGGTGATTTTCCGACGTTGCTTAATTTAACGGTGACGTCTTTTTCCTCAGCGGAATAAATAACCCGCGTCCCGCTAATCACCATGCTGGCATTAGAAGCAGCAGAAAAAAAAGTAACACATGCCAGAAAAATCGCACGCGAAATAGTACGAGCCTGACTGCCCATAATATGATTACCCCACTCTCGTGTAAGATATAGGGGGAAAGCTCCCCCCCTGAAATCGCCGTTATTTGTATTGCAGCGTATAGACGACGTTGCTGACCACCGTGCCGGCGGTCGCCGCACCCATGGCGTAATACTCAACCACGTACGGCAACGTGGCTATGCCGGTAGAAGGGATGGTGTAGTAAGTCGCGTTCGCTATCTGGCTTGGGCTACCCGCCACGATAGGGCTGTAAGAGCCGGACCCTTCTCGCAGCTGCAGCACGACGTTTTTGGCCGTACCTGAGAGGTTGCGCAAGCGGCCGGCGGAGTCCACGCTTGGACCAGCCTCGAAGAATGCGGCCGCGCTCTTCAGCGCTCCCTGACAGTTTTGCAGACTCAGCTGAAACGCCGTACGGCCTGCGGTCCAGCTCATCACGCTTAATTGGCTGTCGCTGACGGTAGGCAGCGTCACGATCCCACTATCACCATCAAGTTTCACATCGCATGTCGTGGCAGTCACGGTGCCGTTAAAATTGATCGTCCCGGCACTGGCGATATGGCTCTGACCCGCCAAACCCAATAGGGTAAACAATATCGCGGGGGATCTTTTCATATATGCTCCTGATTATTTTAACTATAACGCATTTATTTCCGTAGAGGGTATCCAGCGGGAACCGATCGTATTGCCCTGTGCGGCTTACGCCTGACACCAGTTAAATACGATCACTCATAGAACAAAGGCGTAACGATAGGGTTATTTAGGGTATAACCCGCCCCCTTCACATTAACAATGAAGTCATGCGGCAAACCGAGCGCATCCAGTCTGAGCCGCAGCTCTTTCACGGTTTGCCAGAGTTTTTGGCTGGATGATGAATAGCTGTTGTCATCCCAGACCTTTTTCAATATTTCCGTTTTAGTGAGCCTTTGCCCTTTGCCGTGTTGTTGCAGTAAAAACACCAGCAAACGCACCATAGCGTCGTTTAATGTGACGGCGCTAAAATGCACCCACTTTTCCGGCGACAGTGAATTGATTTTCACCAACCGTTTATTGGCGATATCCAGTTGAATATCGTTATCAATAATAAAACCGAAAAGATTGCGTTCCATCATTAGAATTCCCTGAAAAAATATAAAACACGTCATTTAGAATCATAATGGTGACGAGCCATTATAAATTCAGAAATCTCTTGGGCAATCCCCGCAAATTAATCAGTTATGGTCATCAAATAGCGATAATAACAGCGATTTCTATTAAATAAACACGCATGCACCCTATTTTCAACTCCGTAATTTCGTCACCAAGTCAATAATCATGATTCTCATCGCCATTAAACAGTGAGTTTTTAATCCTGCATTTAAAATAAAAGCAGTGGCAAATGCTAATGAAATAGCCAAGGCTCTGTCGCTTTCTCCCCTTATCCGCGCCGATATACATTTCAAAAACTGATGATATTGGCCAGTTAAATTCCATAGACCCATATTACACGAAAGCAATTGCACTCAGTCTTATATATCGATAATTACACAAAAAACAAGATATAAATCCGATAAAATAATATAAATAGGTTTTTATATATTAAAATTAGAAAAAAAATAGAACGCATAGAATATCAGACTTATACAATTATCTTATTTTAAGCCCATTTGTAGACTCTCGTGCCGTCAGTGTCTGCATTCGCTGCAGAAATAGCGTAAAAATCCCCTTAACGGCCGATAATAACGACGGTACGCGTTAAAAAATAACGTTGTCAATATATCGACAAGCAACGCCCCATAAGGGCCGGACAGGGATCGAATACCGTCATCGTCATGCCACAGCGCTGAGGAGTTTTACAGCAGGCGCGCGTTCTGTTTTCAATCATGCGCGGCGCATTAGCGAACAGGGCAACAGTGGTTTACTCTGAATATTCATTTTCGCACTGTAAAGCGAGCCGGAATGCATGTCCAGAACAGCCAAAGTTGTTGACGTCCCCGCCCTCGGCGAGATTGACCGCCAGGCGGGGCAGCTTAGCCACCAACTGGCGCAGGCCCTGCGCCGGGCCATCCACAAAGGCGATCTGAAAGCGGGCGATCTGCTGCCTTCGACGCGCCGGCTGTCGGCGGCGCTGAATCTGGCGCGCGGCACGGTATTGGAGGCGTTTGCTCAGCTGACGGCGGAAGGCTTTCTTGAACCGCAGCCCGGCTCCGGCACCCGGGTCGCCCACTATCAGGCGCCGCACCGCACGCCACACGCCACGGTGCAAACCGCTCCGGCCACAGCCGTGCCGCTTTCTTCACAGGCGCAGCATCTGGCGCGCTTTGCCGCCCAGGCGCGGGCGCTGCCGCCGGTGCCGTTCACCGTGTCGGTCCCGATCGGCGATACCGCGCCCGACGATGTCTGGCGGCGGCTCGGCAACCGCATCCGGGCGCGCGGCCCCGGCGCCCCGTCGGGCTATGGCGATCCGTTGGGCGCACTGCCGCTGCGCGAAGCCATCTGCGATTATGTGCGCCGTTCCCGCTCGGTAAACTGCACGCCGCAGCAAATCCTCATCACCGCCGGCACCCAGCAGGGACTGTATCTGGCCGCGCAGATCCTGTTGGACGCCGGCGACAGCGCCTGGGTCGAAGATCCCGCCTACGCCGGCATCACCGCCATTTTCGACAGCCTGTTTCGCGATCGGCACATGATTAGGGTACCCGTCGCCGACGACGGCATCGACGTTGCCGCCGGCGTGCGCCTGGCCGCCGACGCCCGCGCCGCCTTTGTCACGCCGTCGCATCAATATCCGCTGGGCATGCCGATGAGCATGGCGAAAAGAAGCGCCCTGCTGGCCTGGGCCAGAGAACGGCAGGCCTGGATCGTGGAAGACGATTACGACAGCGAGATGCGCTACGCCGGCCACCCGTTCCCTTCGCTGCAAGGGTTGGCGCCCGAGCGGACGCTCTATCTCGGCACCTTCAGCAAGGTGCTGTTCCCTTCGCTGCGGTTGGGTTACGCCATCGTGCCGCCGCCGCTGGTCGACGCCTTTTGCGGCGCCCGGATCCTGATGGATCGTCACCCTCCCAGCGCGGATCAACACGTACTGGCCGCCTTTATCGCCGAAGGGTATCTCGACCGGCATATCCGCAAAATGCGCGGCGTCTACGCCGAGAAACGCCGGGTGCTGATCGAGGCGATCAACGTGCGCATCCCGGCCGCGTTGGGGAGGGTGCAGCCCTGCGATCAGGGCATGCACATGGTGCTGTGGCTGAGGAAAGATCTCGACGACGTGCAGGTCGCCCAGCAGGCCAACGAAGCCGGATTGGCGCTGCGGGCGGTATCGCCGATGTATGCGCCCGGCCACGGTGAGCCGGGTCTGGTGCTGGGATTGGGCGGTTACGATGACCGCCAGGTGCAGCAGGCGGTGGAACGGCTCGGCGAGGTGATCCGCGCCTGCGCCCGCAACGGGGCCTAGCGGGAAAAGCGCTTGGCGCCGAACACGCAAACCACCACGCCGGCCATCACGGCGATCATCATCGGCTGGACGGTTTCCTGCAGCAGCCAGCCCGCCAGCGCCAGGCCGAAAAACGGCTGCAGCAGCTGCAATTGCCCGACGGCGGCGATGCCGCCCTGCGCCAGGCCGCGATACCAGAAGATAAAGCCGATCCACATGCTGAACACCGAGACGTAAGCCAGTGACAACCAGGCGGCACCGCTGACGACGGGCCAAGCGGCCGGCGCCGCCCACCATGCGGCCGCCAGCGTCAACGGCAACGCCGCCACCAGCGCCCAGGAGATCACCTGCCAGCCGCCGATCCGGCGCGACAGCACCGCGCCTTCGGCATAACCCAAACCGCACAGCAGCACCGCGCCGACCATCAGCGCATCTCCCTGCCAGGCGCCGCCGCTCCCCTGGCTCAGCGCGAACGCCCCCACCAGCGCGGCGCCAATGCCCGAAAAAGCCCAAAAAGCGGGCTTGGGGCGCTCACCGCCGCGCAAGACGCCAAAACCGGCGGTCGCCAGCGGCAGCAGGCCGATATACACCAGCGAATGCGCCGAGGTGGTGTGCTGCAGCGCCAGCGCCGTCAGCAGCGGAAAACCGATGACCACGCCGAGCGCTACAAACAGCAACGGCGGCAAATCGGCCCGCGTCGGCCGCGCCTGGCGAGTGATCCGCAGCGCGCACAGGGCCAGCAAAGCGGCGATCGCCGCCCTGATCGCCGTCAGAAACAGCGGATCGAGCTCCAGCACCGCCACCCGGGTGGCGGGCAACGAGCCGCTGAAGATAATCATGCCGAGGAAACCGTTCATCCAGCCCTGAGCCGAATGCCCGACGGCGGGATGAGCAGGGGTAACAACAAGCGTTTTTTCAGACTGACTGTCCATCATGCGAATGCTCCGCACGCCTGAGGCATACCGAAATCGGCAACCCGCGAGGCGAGGTCATAGTGAAAGAGAACATCGTTCCCCCGGCGTCGCTTGCCGGGGCTGCGTTCTATTTTTCAGATAAAGCGGTTCACAGACAGGTCCAGATAGCGAGATTTTCACTGTGCCGGTTGCCAAAGTGCGCCGCTAACGCCAAAGAAGGGCGTTTTTCGGGCTGTCCTTGGCCGTTTGGCGGCATCGCCGGCGGGGTACCATGGACTTTTATGCGTTTTTGCAGAACAGGACAAGGTGCGGCGCCGTGGTGAAACCCTTCTTACGCAGTGGCAGTTTGGATGATGTGCTGGCTTTAGGCGAAAACGGGCAACCGATCTACGCCTGCGCGCAGCAGCTGCGGGAAACCCTGCGTCTTCGCCGACAGCAGCAGGCCGCCGACTGTCTGGCGATCCCCCAGCCGAACGAAAGCGGCACGCGCATCGACTGGTATGCGCCCTTTCCGGGCAAGGTGACCTCCTGGCTGGCGGCAAGCGATGCCCAGCGCGCGCAGGCGGTGCGCCACCTGGAACACTGTCTGGCGACCTTCCGCAGCCTGACCGAACAGACCCGGGCGACCGATCACCCCAGCCACCGCCTGTTCGGCGCGCTGCTGGCCAAAGCGATGCACATTCCCGATCCCAACCACGTCTACCTGGTGGACG
>Ga0308158_10002608_pt1 | contig 16741 bp, 14 predicted proteins | sample PhyBR2_FD_201038 | JGI IMG/M metagenome (GOLD analysis project Ga0308158, IMG submission 201038) | Phyllosphere microbial communities from UC Gill Tract Community Farm, Albany, California, United States - DLSLB.R2 | ecosystem: Host-associated > Plants > Phyllosphere > Unclassified | place: USA... | reverse complement strand
TGCCCAGCACGGCCATGGTCGAAGCGAAGGAACCGTGGGTCACGCTCGACGGCGCGATCTCGGAAGGCCTGTTCGAATTCCACCACGTGCCGCTGCGCCTGGACAATCTGACGATCACGGGCCCGGATGGCGTGACGACCAAGGCCGAAGGCGCCGTGCTCGGCAAATTCCGCAGCACGATCGACATTCCCCTGCCAAAGAACGGTACCTATCGCATGGCCATCGTCAGCAACAACGTGATGGGCAGCTATAAGCTGGGCGGCGAGGTCAAGCGCTTCCGCGGCGTCGAAGGCACACCGGGCGCGCAAGTGCCGGCCGGCGCCACCGACGTGACCACCAGCACCACGCACACGCGCCTGGAAACCTTCGTGTCGGCCAATGACATGAACGACACGGCGCTCAAGCCAAGCGGCGTCGGTCTCGAAATGATCCCGGTCACCAATCCGTCCGACCTGCGCGCGGGCGAGCCGATCACCTTCCGCTTCCAGCTCGACGGCAAGCCACTGCCGAACTTCCCGTTCAGCATGGTGCCGGGCGCCGTCAAGTACCGCGGCACGCTGGGCGAGCTGCGCTTCACCACCGACGCCAAGGGCGAGGTCAAGTTCACGGTGCCGGAAGCGAATATGTACTGGCTTTCGGCCAAGTTCCCGCTCGAGACGCAGAAAGGTCCACCAGCGCCAGGCGCGAAGCGCTACAGCTACACGGCCACACTCGACGTTCTGCCGCAGTAAGGGCACACGGGCCCGATGCGCACCATTCTTGTTCCCCTGAGCGTCGACGCGGCCATGCCGCCCGGCGGCAGCACGCTGTTCACCACATCCGGCACGTCGATGGGCACGACCTGGTCGGCGCGGCTGATGCTGCCGCCGGGCGCCGATGGTGCCGTGCTCACCGCCGCGTTGCAAGGCGAGCTGGACGAGATCGTTGCGCAAATGAGTCATTGGGATGCCGACTCCCTGCTGTCGCGCTACAACCGCGCCCCGGCCGGCAGCTGGCACGCGCTGCCGCCGCAGTTTTTTGCGGTGGCCGAGTATGCGCTGCAGGTGGCGGCAGACAGCGGCGGCGCTTACGATCCGGCCGCCGGCGCGCTCGTCGATTTGTGGGGCTTTGGCGCCCGGGGGCGCTACGACCAGCCGGGGTTTCAGGCGCCGCAGGTTGAGCTGGTTGCTGATGTTATCGCGCGCCGGGTTGAACGCCAGCCGGTGCTCGACCATGCGGGGCGGCGCCTGCTGCAACCGGGCGGCGCGATGCTGGATTTTTCGTCGGTCGCTAAAGGATATGCGGTCGATCGCATGGCCGCCTGCCTCGAGGAGCGCAGCGTGCGCCATTTCGTCGTCGAAGCGGGCGGCGAATTGCGCGGCGCCGGGGTCAAGCCGGATGGCCAGCCGTGGTGGGTCGAGGTCGAGGGCGTGCCGGATTGCGAGGCTGTCGGGCAGACGATCGTTGCCCTGCACGGGCTGGCGATCGCCACCTCGGGCGACTACCGGCGCAGCTTTCAATACGGCATGCGGCGCATGGCGCACACGCTCGACCCGCGCAGCGGCTATCCGGTCGATCACGATCTGGCCTCGGTCACGGTGCTGGCATCAACCTGCATGGCCGCCGACGCGCTGTCCACTGCCCTGACCGTGCTCGGGCCTGATGACGGGCTGGCGTTTGCCGAACAACGCGGGATTGCGGCGCGCTTTCTCGCGCGCGCCGGAGCCGGCTTGGAAGAAACCACGACGGGCGCCTGGCGCCTCATGCTCCAATGATGATGCAATGATGTTGACAATCGAACCGCTGCGCTGGGGCAGCGCCTTGGCGCTGTCCGGCGCCTATCTTGCGATGTGCCTGGGACTGTGGCGCATGCATCTGGCCAAGGCGCGCCCCAGCGGCGTGGCTGCCGACTGGCTCGTGGTCTACGCGAGCCAGACCGGCAGCGCAGAATTTCTGGCCGAACGGACGGTCGCCACGCTGGCGCTCGGAGGCCTGGACGCGCGCGCGGCCTGCATCTCGACGCTCGACCTGGCGACGTTGTCGGGCGCCAGCCGCATCCTGTTCGTCTGCAGCACCTATGGCGAAGGCGACGCGCCCGATCCCGCCGCGCGCTTTGCCACGCAGACGATGGACGCGACGCCGGACCTGTCGCAGCTGCACTTCGGCATGCTGGCTCTGGGCGACATCACCTATACCAACTACTGCGGCTTCGGCCGCGCGCTCGATGCCTGGCTGCGCGAGCGCGGCGCAACGAGCCTGTTCGAGCGGATCGACGTCGACCGCGGCGCGCCCGACGCGCTGGCCGCATGGCAGCATCACCTGAGCCATCTGGCCGGCACGAGCGACGCACCGGACTGGGAAGCACCCGCCTACGGCGCGTGGCGCATCGCCGAACGCACGCTGCTCAATCCCGGCAGCGCCGGCGCGCCGCTGTATCGCCTCGCGTTGATGCCGCAGGATGGCGCGCTGCCGGCGTGGGAAGCGGGCGACCTGGCCCAGGTGAGCGCGCCGGCCGACCCGGCGCATCCGCGCGAGTATTCAATTGCCTCGGTACCGGCAGAAGGCCAGCTCACGTTGCTGGTGCGATTGCAGCAGCGTGCCGACGGGACGCCGGGCGCGGCGTCGGGCTGGCTCTGCACGGACGCGCTCGCGACGGACACGATCCGGCTCCGGGTGCGCGCGCATGCACGCTTCCGGCTGGGCGAGAATGCACTGCGGCCACTGATCGCGATCGGCAACGGCAGCGGTCTGGCGGGCCTGCGCGCGCTGCTCAAAGCACGCATCGATGCCGGCACCCACGACAACTGGCTGCTGTTCGGCGAGCGCAATGCGGCCCACGACTTCCTGTGCCGGGGCGAGCTGGAAGAATGGCGCGACAGCGGCGCCCTTGCGCGGCTTGATCTGGCGTTTTCGCGTGACGGGAGCACGGCGCGCTATGTGCAGCATCTGGTTGCCGCGCAGGCTGACCTCTTGCGCCAGTGGGTGCAGGATGGCGCGGCGATCTATGTCTGCGGCAGCCTGCAGGGGATGGCTGGTGGCGTGCATGATGCACTGATCGACGTGCTGGGCGCGGCTACGGTCGAGGCCATGATGGGCGATGGGCGCTACCGGCGCGACGTGTACTGATGCACTGATCAAGCTCCAGTTTTCTGTCAGCCGGCTTCTTTTCAATAGCACTTATTCAGCATACGGTGATTACGTGCAGTACGGACGAGCGATAAAGTCAGACACGAAACAACAATGTTTGACACAAGAGCCCGAGGCAAACATGCTCCCGGGAATTTCTGCTTTTGGCCAAAAGCGGACATTCGTGTAGGGTCTGCGCTACGTTAGTACCGTCTGTTATCTAGTGTTTGAGGAAACGAAAAAGTGGCGACATTAAGAAATCCATACTCCTTCTGATGTTCCTAGGCGTCGTGTGCTTAGAATCTGCAAACGGGAAAGCGCCTTCGGAACTTAGTGATGCCGACTGGATCTCTGCTGCCAAAGCCGCTCTAAACGAACGTAGTACTAATGAGCTCACCTTTGTCGTTGACCACAGACTGCCCCTTCGAGCACGAAACGCTTTAGAACGCATTGGCAAAGTAGTACGCCTTGCAGATGTGCCTGATAAATACGGAGAGTTCTCGGGCTCAAAATATATTTGTGTATTTAAGTTCCAGCAACAGGGTGATCGTATCGAATTTTTACAGGGGAGTGTCTATCCTAAAGCGTACCAAGCAGGGGACTGTCGCTTCACCGGGCACCTTTTTCTTGCTCGTACAGCTATGGAAGAATGGAAACAGGATGGACCATCGCGAGTGCAAATCTGTGCCAAATGATGAGCCTGCCAATGCTCGAGGCGAGACTTTAAAATGAGTTCCCTCGGTCCCGAAGGTCGTATATTTGGGTTGATCTTCACCTGTGCCGGCTACCGCTGGATGTTCAATTCTGGCAACGTACTATGCTGACCTGAACGGCCGAATTCGGCCAAGAGCAGACGATCACCTCTCGGCCCTAGCAGTTTTCGTGTCGTGCCCCCCGTCTGGTGATATAACAAAGTAACGATAGCGTCCGTCCCGAAGTTGAGCTTCTCTTGTCCCTGTGGTAGGCGGCCACCTTGAGGGCGAGTCCGGATCTTCGTGACAGTCCGTGAACTTTCCCGTCTAGCAACCTGATATGCTGAGTCGAAAAAACGCGCTCGGCCAAAGTGATCATTTACGACTAGACGATCGAATTAACGCATTGAGTTTTGGGCCGCAATAGCTATAACTATCAAAACAAAGGCTTTTGAAATGAAGGTACGGCTTCCACGGCTTTATGCAGTCAATAAGAAGGTCGAGAAAAATTGGATTCGCCAAATCGCATGCTTGGAGTTAGAAGCTGAAGGCGATGTTGTCCGGTTCGTCACGCAGGGGATTGAGGGCTTTAGAGTCTCGGTCGAGTCGCTTGTAGAACCTATCTGGGTTTTACGCGACGCTCCTCGCATCATGCCTGCTCCAAGCGAAGCGGCTGTGCTCAAGTGTTCGGCGATGCTGACTGATGATGGATTATTAGATGCGTGTAATGGCTCTTGGCTACAGCATCCATTGCAGCCGGATGCAACAGCATCCAGTAACGAAGTGAACGCGAAAAATGCTACCGAGTCGTGGCGCGGCGCATTCAAATATGTTCTTGAAGACAGGACGGCTGATATTGTTGGTCTGCGGCCTCCCAAGCCGGTGCACTCCACGCGATCCACGCACACTGGTCTATCAGCTACGAGGTTGCCTCGATAGTCTTGCCCACAGGCACCGGAAAGACCGAGACCATGCTTGGGGTTTTAACTTCAACTCCATGTGAGCGGGTCGTCGTCGTCGTTCCCACAGATGCGCTGCGTGCTCAAGTAGCGGAAAAGTTTTTGACGCTCGGACTGCTCAAGGCGCGTCGTAGCGCTATCCTCGCTGAGAGTGCGAACTTCCCCGTCGTCGGGGTCCTTGAACATAACATCCCCACCGTTGAGGGACTGACGGCTTTTTTCTCTGCGTGCAACGTAGTTATCACGACAAGTCAGATTGCGGCCAAACTCACGTCGGAATGCCAAGCTCACGTCGCGGAACTATGTTCGCATCTCTTCATCGACGAAGCTCACCATGCAGAGGCTCGGACCTGGAAGCAGTTCAAAGCTCAGTTTGAGAAGCGTCGTGTCCTCCAATTCACGGCTACTCCGTTCAGAGATGATGACCGATTGATCGACGGAAAGATCATCTATCGTTACCCACTACGACAAGCGCAGCAAGATGGGTACTTCCGCCCAATTACGTTCCGGTCTGTCTTCGAATTCAATGAAATGAAGGCTGACAGAGCAATCGCGGAAGCGGCTATCAGCGAACTAGACGTCGATGCCACTGGCCTGCATGTCGCAATGGCGCGAGCAATGGATATTCCGCGAGCAAAGAAAGTCTTCGAAATTTACAAAGGAATTGGTCTCTATAACCCAGTATTGCTGCATAGTAAGCTTACAGTATCAGAACGACGGGAATCTTTTATGAAGCTTAAGTCCGGCGAGTCGAGGATAGTGGTATGTGTCGACATGCTCGGGGAGGGGTTTGACATGCCAGAACTTAAGATTGCAGCGTTTCACGATACCCGAAAGAGCTTGCCGGTTACGCTCCAGCTCGCGGGACGATTCACCCGGGCTCGACCAGACCTAGGTAATGCTACTTTTATCGCGAACGTCGCAAGTCCTAATGTAAAGGGAGAGCTTGAAAAACTGTACAGCCAAGACCCAGACTGGAACAGGCTGCTTCCCGATCTAAGCGATGCTGAGATAGACAACCAGATTGATGCCAGGAAATTCCTTGAGGGATTTGAGCCGTTCTCAGGCGAAATTCCAATTCAAGATATCCGACCAGCCACAAGCATGGTCTTATACAGGACGCGTTGCATCGATTGGAAACCAAGGGACTTCGGAAAGGGTATTCAAGGCCTCAAGGAGACCGATAAGGTAAGCCACACGCTTAATCAGAATGAGAATATGCTCGTGGTTGTCGTTGGAAGCAGTAAAGACGTCGCCTGGACGGACATTGACGCGGTTCAAGATTGGCAATGGGAGCTACTCGTTGCGATTTGGGATAAAGAGCGTGAGCTGCTGTATGTGCACGGATCATCTAAAAGCGGTGAATACCGCACGCTTGCCAAAGCGTTGTGCGGCGAAGATGTCGAGTTAATCCGAGATCCCGAACTTTATCGTTGCTTCCACGGGGTGAAACGCCTTCTACTCACCAACTTAGGCATGAATGAGCAGTTTGGACGAAAGATAAGGTATATCTCGCGAATGGGCGCAGACGTCGCATCTCAATTGTCCGAAAAATCCAAGAAGACGGCGCGTCGCGCTGTCATTTCGGGCATCGGGTTCGAAGCAGGAGCGACAGCGACTATCGGAGCAACAAAGCGTGGCCGTGTTTGGTCCTTTCAGCGTCTGCGGCTCGAACGGTTTGCCCGGTGGTGTAAGAATGTAGGCGAGAAGGTCGTCGACAAGAGCATCAATCCGGAAGATGTCCTCAAGGGCACACTCATCCCAAAACTTGTGAAACAGCGTCCAGACGTTATGCCAATAGCGATTGAATGGCCCGATAGGATCTATCAGGATCATGAGAGCGCGTTTTCAGTGCAACTGAGTGAACTTGGTGCCGAAGCAGAATTTTGGGACCTCAGTCTAGAATTAGTCGCTCCGTCAAATAGGGGTGAAATAAAGTTTCGCGTTGTTAGCCAGTCGATTGAAATCGTCTTGCGTCTGGAAATCATGCCAGTCTCGGACGACTCTGTTTCCACTTATCGCTTCTTGCCAGAAGGTGATATTGGGATACTAAACCGCAGGCAAAAGAGTTGGACCTTGTCCGACTTCTTCGAAGAAAACCCGCCACAAATTTTCTTCGCGGACGGTTCGTATCTCGAAGGTAATCTACTAGTAACATTACCCGACACGTACGCGCCTTTCGATGCTGCAAAAATTGACGCCTGGAACTGGTCAACAGTGAATATCAAAAAAGAGGCACAGGGCGCAACTCGTGAACACGATTCGATCCAATATAAGGTCATCGAGGACCTGAAGGCGACTAATCAATACGACATCATTTATGACGATGACGGGGCGGGCGAATCTGCAGACGTCGTCGGTATCAAAGTGACGAAAGAGGACGCACGTGTCATAATCGCGGTTGACTTCTATCATCTCAAGTATTCCCAAGAAACCGACGCGGGTGCTCGTGTGGGTGATCTCTACGAGGTCTGTGGTCAAGCGCAGAAAAGCATTAGCTGGTTGCAGAATCAACTCCGGCAAACCGAACTCTTTGTTCACCTGCTGCGTCGCGACCCGAAGATTCGGAAAGGAGTTGCTTTGTCTAGATACCAAACAGGCGACAGAGAAATGATGGCCACCGTAAGAAATCAAAGCCGAACGGCAGCTCTAAAGCTCCGCGTGTTCATTGTGCAACCCGGACTGTCCAAAACAAAAGTTAGCTCAGAGCAACTTTCCTTGCTGAGCGTGACGGAAAACTTTCTCCTTGAAACGTATGGCGTGCCGTTCGGTGTCATCGGGAGCGCATGATGATTGGGACGTCGTCTTCTTATCGATAATCGAAATATGCAGCGATACCGCAGCATTACGTCTTTAAGCGGACTTACGTTTAAATTCGCACGATTGGTCATCGCCGAGATTGTTGGGAATAGAAAATGTGCACTGGCTGAGCGCTCGGAAGCAGACTGCGTGCTTAGGTGCGTCGATGGAGGAGTGCTTACTCATGAATTACTGACCAAATGGCTGCTTCCAACCAGGAGCAGTCGTAGTTCAGCGAGATAAATTCGTCTGGGTAGGGTGGTTTATTCAAAACCGGAAAACAAATGCTTTCAGAAAAACTTAAATCTCTTAAAACTCAAATTCAACGCCAGAACCATGTGGTTTTGCAGCTTCCTAAAGTGTTTGCATTTAAAGACCATGACGTTACGAATTTCGATAAGCTTCTTGCTTTCTTTAACTGGAATTTAACCAACTGCAAGGTGTCGATTGATTTGAGAACATGCTCGGCAGCAAATTTTCAAGCTCTCTCGTTGTTGGTTTTGTACAGCTGGAAATTGGGCTCTCAAGGTTGTAACGTCAGTTTTTCTTTTGCCCCTGCCGAAGAAAAACACGGGGTCAGCGAAATGTGGCGTCAAATGGGTGCGCCTGCTTTGTTCTGGGTTCTCGGAAACGAAGGGCAACAATTTCGTAGCTACGCGAAAAAGCCACTATTTGCGGTTCGTTCGAGTGAAGACTTCAAGAGTGTGGTCTCAGCTGCGGAAACATATACAAATGGTTTTAACGTAGAGTATGAAGAAACGCTGCGCTATGTTCTGAGTGAGCTTTTATACAATACTCTAGAGCATGGAAAGGCGTTCTATGCTCGTGGAAAAAAGAATATCCGAATACCTTCCTTGGTCCAATTCACATGGTACAAGACTAGAAATGAAATACAGTTTATTTTGGCTGACGTCGGAATAGGGGTTAAGAAACATCTCGAACAGGCTTATCCTGGGCAAGAATCTGATGAGGCGGCTATTAAGCTGGCAATAAAACCCAAGGTATCAGGCACATTTGGCAGAAACGATCCGTACACGAATAAAAACAATGCTGGGATGGGCTTATTTATATCGACAAACATCATCCGTAGACTCAAAGCTGATATGCATGTGGTAACCGGTAATGGCGTTGTGCATATCTCACCGAGAGATGTTACTGGCACAACTCTCGTGAATAACTGGCCTGGTACTTTTGTTCTCGTAACGCTCCGCATTGACGAAGATGACCCTAAGTTCGAACTTCATAAGCTTATGCAAGAATTTCGCGAAGCCGCGGCAATTGAGCAACAGGAAGCAGATAAGAGAGAACATTCTGATCGATTTTACATTGGCATCTTCAATTATTTTGGTCGCTATGCTGAAGATAAAGATGCTGCAATTCGATTTAGGGATAATCGAATTTTTGATGCAATTAAGGCGGAGAAGACAATTGTTGTTGATTTTGACGAAGTGGTAAGTAGTCCACATAGCTTCCTCAGCGCGCTGCTTGCCTCCCCCATTAAGACACTTGGAATGAAGGCGTATAAGCAGATAAAAATCGTAAATGCCACTCCCGAAATTCGCGAAACCATTGATTTCATTCTCGATGACAATACCTAAGGAAGCGCCGAATCATTCTCCGAATCTTCCGCCGCAGTATATCAGAACAGCATTATATTTCATTTGACTTTAGATCTATATGATAATTTATTTGGCTTTCCAAATTGTAGTCGCCAGCATAAAGATCGACGCTATATGGGCGATTCCTGACCGAGATCGAACCTAGCTGCAAAGTGCAATAGTACGCAAGGCATAGGGACGGGCTATGACCAACTCCTGTAGCGCACTTGCGCACCTCTCTGACCAGATGCACGTTCGAGCATATCAGCGACTAGATCCCATTCGACATCGCCCCAGGTTAGGTCTGTGGAAAGGAACATGTGCGCATCAGCATTGACACTGACCTCGGGTGTACGGCACTGGGCAATGCGCTTGTGCTGATGCTGGCTTGAGTCGCCAACATTCGAAGTAAAGCAGACTCGGCTAGTGCGCGCGATATCTACCGCAACGCCGTGCATTGACATTGGTTCATGTACGACATAGAACGTCTGCTCTGGGTCGACAGCGGCCTATCGTGACAGTCCGCGACTTTTTCCATGTTAGCGACCTGCTATGCTGAGTCGAACGGCCGGGTTCGGCCAGAAGCGGACTTTTGCTATGAACATTGAAAGAACGAAATGGGTACAGCCAACAAGAAGTATGAAAAGCTGTTTGCCATGTATGAAGACCTCATTACAGCAATCGCTGACATACACGACCCAGTTATTTCGTCCCTTTGTACGTCATGGAAGTCCTCGAAGAGCGCCTATGAACAAGCCTTAAAAGCAGGGGTACGTAAGTCTCAAATAGCGTCCGGTTTGGAGCAAGGGTTACGCGAACTGCCGATGCTTCTGCGCGAGGTTGAGAATGGCAAACGTGCCCAAGTCTCAAAGATTCTGCACAGTTCAGTAGCCAGGAACTTCCCCGAATTCTTCAGGCAGGACGCATCGCTGCTCGCCGCAATTATCGAACGATCAAAAATCAGAAACGCGCGCGAATACTATGCAGTACGTCATCGAATTGATGAGTTGGAAGGCGACACAGGTGCACTCGATGAGTGCAATTTGCTGTACAAGCTCGTGGATCAGTTCGACTCGTAAGCGCCGCTTCAGGTCAGTACCGGCCTTTGAGGCCACCGCTGGATTATCAGTCTGGCCATCTGCTATGCCGCGCAGGCACGACCGGCTTTGGCCAAGAGCAGCCGGTCAAAAATCTGGTTTTCTTAACCATGCATGCAATCGATCTAGAAAAATCTCTACGGCAGCTTCTGCGCTCAAGCTGATCACAATTGAAATCTATCACAGCAATCCATGTTCTTCATTTCGCTATAGAGCACTGGTTTTCCACCTAAATTGATGGGCCAAGGCCGACGCAAGGTGATGGCTTAGTTGCAAACTTTGATCTCATCAACAGGGGCCGTGGCACGCTTTTCGAATTTGGCGTAAATCTGATCCTTCGCATGACACCTCAAGACGAAGCAAAATTTTGGGAATGGACTCCCGGCTTTAAACTTCGCTTCTCAGCGCTAGCCAGGGTCAGGTCTGACATTTGGACACGAACACTTCCTTGGCACCTTCACTAAAGCATGCATCAACACGCTTCTTGTCAAGCTCGTGTCTGAATATCAGACCCGACCTTGCTCTTGCTGGAGTCGCACGGACACTTTTGGGAAGCGAATGCTACTTCCAACATTGCTATGATTGGCATCGCTGTCGACAACGGCGACGATTCACGTCGAAGGTTTATCGGGAATTTTTTGGATGTTATCGACGTGATCGCTCTCATAACAGAAAGAGCTCACGCCAGCCAGCCATGGATCGCTTGAAGAAGCTTTACTTTCTGCTGAGATTCAAACATCGGAACTTACGCTAAGCGCTACCAGCCGCGCAACGAGCGGACGCACTACCAGGATGCAGACAAAGGCTGCTGGCATTGCCACGCGGTAGGCGGACATTACATTCATCAAATAATTACTATCGTATCCGAATTCCGTTAATGTAATTACAATCGACATCAGAAACGACATGACTATCGCCATATAAAGTGCAAATACGTAGGGTGCAAGAAATTTTGGCAACCTGCGTTGTGTAATTTTTCGATTTAAATGATCCATTGGTATTGACCTATCTGAGATGTAAGAGATAAGACAGGTTATCATCCAGCGCTGGCCGAAAGAAGAGGCCGGCAGCTTGCGTCTTTACCAAGAAAAATTTATGAATGCTATTAGGAAATTCCGTGAATATTATAGGCGCAATCACCAACTTCACTTGCGTAGTCGAATCCGGAACGCTTGCCTCAGCCGCCCGTTCTCTCGGCGTCAGCGCGGCATCCGTTAGCCAAAACATCGCACGCCTTGAAGAGCATTTTGGCGTCCGCTTACTGGCGCGTACGACTCGGCAGATGGCGCTGACGGAGGCCGGTCGCGTCTATTACGACAAAGTTCGTCATATCCCGCGCGAACTCGATCTGGCAAGGCAGGCTGTCGATAAAGGACTGGACCTGCAGGAGCATCTGACTATCGCAACCCTATCGTCGGTTGGGCGCCATCTTCTGGCACCCTTGCTACCGGCATTCGGCCGCCGCTATCCACGGCTGACAATCGAGCTGATAAGCGCTAATCACCGTGCCGACCATCTACGGGAAAAAATCGATGTCAGTATACGTATTGCTGCGCAAATCGACGACCGACTTGTGGCGCGGGTTATTGCGTCGCGCCCATTTCTGATATGTGCTTCGCCCGAATATCTGAAACATGCCGGTACGCCGACTTCACCTGAAGAGCTGCGATCTCACTCGTGCCTCGTATTGCGCTACCCTACCAACGGCCGCTTCCTCCCTTGGGAATTCGTACGCGATGGAGTGCACTTCGATGCGCCAGTTAATCCATCCATGATCAGTGACGACATCGATATGCTGGCACAGATGGCGGTCAATGGCGGCGGGATCACGCGCTTGGCATGCTTCGTCGCCCAGCCATTGATAGAACGCGGCCTGCTGGTAACATTATTTGACCAGCACCTGCAGACCGCTGGTCAAGCCATGCCCGAGCCAATGCAGATATTTGCCTGTGTAACCGACCACACGTCGCTCACGCCCAAGGTACGAGCCCTGATCGATTATCTCAGGGATGCTTTGAACCAGTTCTGAGCTAGCTCGCCGCATTCCCATAATGGCCGTTTTATAAAAAACGAGAGATTTCGCGAATGTCCGGACTTTGGCGTACATCTCACCGACCCGACGATAGTCAGTCAGGTCCTTTTTTTCACGGGCTGCATTGGGAGTAGCAGAGAGTTCAATTGGTAATCCAATATGCCTAGCGCTTTCGATCCCGAGCATTACCGGATTGAAACGGTCATTCACTTGCAAGCCTGACAGCCGTGTCGACGATTGATCGTGACAATCCGAGGAATTTTCCGCTCAGGAAGCTGCTATCGTGCTTCGATAGACCGGTTTCGGGCAAGAGCTTTGGTCGATGAGCGCGGACTGGTGCGGGTATCCGGTACCGCTAATGCTGCCGGGTTGGCTCATTGTGGGCTTTGATGCACAGGACGGTGGGACTGCGTGAAAATCGATATCAAAAATATCGCTCTATTGTCGGCATCCATCTGCCTTGCACTTGCGCTGATCTGGCTGCTAATACCGAAGCTTTTACTGTCTCTCTGGGGCGTTAAATTTTCCGAGCCTGCCGGGCTTGTCAGCAGACGGGCTGCGCCAATTTTTGCTGGCATGGGCCTGATGTTATTCAAGTTGAGGCACGTCGGGCCATGCCCTGCCCGCACGGCTGTATCGTCGGGTTTCATGGTCACCTGTCTCATGCTTGCCCTATTGGGCACCATTGAACTTGTTACTGGTCATGCTGGCCCGGGCATTCTGCTGGCAGTGGTCGTTGAGATTGCCCTTGCTCTTGGGTTCTACTTGGCAAACTGAACTCCAAGCTCTCTCGCCACCGATATTTCAATCATCTCCAAACCAGAGCTTTATGCGCCTCATTTACCTCGCCCTCTTTTCATTGATATTGGCCAGCCCCGCTCATGCCGATAGCCTCGACGACGCTGTGATGAAGGAAATGAAACGGCGCCATGTGCCCGGCCTGAGTGTGTTGGTACTCAAGGATGGCAAAGTCATCAAGGAAAAAGGCTATGGCACGGCGAATATCGAACACCACGTTCCGGTCACGCCGCAGACAGTGTTCCAGTCTGGCTCGATCGGCAAGACCTTCACTGCGGCGCTGATCCTGTTGCTCGAACAAGATGGCAAGCTGAAGCTCGACGACCCGATCTCGCGCCACCTGCCCGATACGCCGGCAGCCTGGGCCCTGATCACCATCCGTCACCTGCTCAGTCACACCTCCGGGCTGGGCGACCCGTACGAGATCATCGACTTCCGCAAGGACTACACCGACGAGGAATTGATCGCGCTCGAAGCAACGGTGCCGATCCGCTTCGCCCCCGGAGAGAAGTGGGCTTACAGCAACATGAGCCATCTGCTGGGCTTCATCGCCAACCAGGCCGGCGGCAAATTCTACGGCGACCAGCTGCGCGAACGTATTTTTACGCCTCTTGGCATGAGCACGCGCGTGATCAGCGAAGCCGACATCGTCCCGCACCGCGCTGCCGGCTATGAATGGAAAAAAGACGCTTACAAAAACCAGTCCTGGGTGGCGCCAAGGCTCAATACAACGGCGGATGGCAGTCTCTACCTGACCGCGCGCGACCTGGCCACCTGGGACCAGGCCCTGTACGGCGACAAGATCCTGGATGCGCGCTTGCGTACGGCCAGCTTCACGCCGGTCAAGCTGAACGATGGCGCCGACGCACCCTATGGGCTGGGCTGGTTCGTCGATACGGTCAAAGGGCGCCGGCACATCTCCCATGGCGGCGCCTGGCAAGGCTTTCGCACACAGCTGTGTCGCTATGTCGATGACAAGCTGACGGTGGTCGTGCTGGCCAATTCGACGACTGCCCTCCCCGCCAGGTTTGCCGACATGATCGCGGCGCACTACGTGCCCGCATTGTTCGACGCCCCGCCAAAAGCCATCGCGGACCCGAACCCTGGTCTGACGGGGCAAGTGCGCGCCTTGATGGCGAGCCTTGCAGCGGGCAAGCCGCCAGCCGGGCTGACGCCTGACCTGGGCGCGCGGTTCACGCCAGCCCACCTGGCCTACCTGAAAGAGCGATCCGATGATAAAGGGCCGCTTCAAACGGTCGAACTCTTGTCCAGCGAAACGAAGGAAGGGGGCCGCAGCCTGCGCTACCGCTTCACGCACGCCAACGAGACCATGCTGGTATCGGTGCTTGTCGACCAGGCCGGGCTGTTCAGCCAACTGGGTTCGTGGCCCGAGTAAGGGGGACGTGGCCGGCAAGTGCGCCAGGTAGGCGCCAAACCTCGTGCGGGACCCTGATGGCTTACCATGCACCATCACCATTTCCTTGCCCGCCCCGTGAAAATCGCCATCGGCCACCGCCTCTTTGCCTCCGTGCTCCTTGCCATGCTGACGGTGGCCGCCGCCGCCGTGCTGCTGCTGCGGCAGAATGTACTGGGCAGTTTCGGCGACTATGCGGTGGCGATCGAACTGGATCGCCTCGATGAACTCTCGGGCGCGGTCGCGCGCCAATATAGCCAGCATGGTGACTGGACCTTCCTGCCGTCCGGTGAAGACAGGCGAGACTGGATCGGCGGCGAGCTGACGCGCCTGCAGTCCGTGCGCGGGAAGCCGACACCACCGGTCGGGCCGGTCGGGCCGGTAGTGCCAGTGGACCCTGTCGCCCCTGTGGCACCTGCAGCGCCGGCGTCGCACGCCGCTCTCCTGCACAAGCGAGCAGGCCCGCCGATGCCACCGCTACCACCGCCCCCACCCGCCCCACCCGGCGTGATCGCCGACCTGCACACACGCATTACCCTGCTCGATGCGAATGGCGGCTATCTCGCCGGCCGCCCGCCGGGCAACCTGCCACTGGCCCGGCGCGCGATCACCGTTGATGACCGCACGATCGGCTATCTCGGCGTCGCGCGCAGTGCGCGCCCCAGCGACGCGATGGCGTACGCATTCCTCGACCAGTTGCAGCGCAGCCTGTGGCTGATCGGCGGACTCGCCCTCGTGCTCAGCGCACTGGCCGCAATCGGCCTGGCGCACCACTTCCGGCGCCCGATCGACCGCCTCGCACGCGGTGCCGGCGCACTGGCCGCAGGCGACTACGCCGTGCGCCTGCCGGTCCAGCGCAGCGACGAACTGGGCGACCTGGCGCGCCATTTCAATGCGCTGGCCGAGCGGCTCGATCAGGCCGAGGCGGCGCGCCGTCAATGGGTGGCCGACACCTCGCACGAACTGCGCACGCCGCTGGCCGTGCTGCGCGCGCAGCTCGAAGCGATTCAGGATGGCGTGCGCCAGGCCACACCAGCCACCGTCGATGCGATGGTGCTGCAGGTGCATGCGCTGACGAAGCTGATCGACGAACTGTATGCGCTGGCGCGGGCCGACGTCGGCGAACTGGCGTGCCAGCGCGTGCCGCTCGATCTGTGGCAACTGGCGATCGCTGAAGCGCAGGCATTCAGCGCACGCTTCCAGGCCGCTGGCCTGGCGTTCGAGGCCGGCGCCGCACCGGCACGATCACAGGTGCTGGGCGACCCGGACCGCCTGCGCCAGGTACTGGCCAACCTGTTCGAGAACAGCCTGCGCTACACGACGCCCGGCGGCGGAGTGCGGCTAAGCGCGCAGGTGCACGACGGCCAGTTGCACCTGACGCTCGACGACAGCGAGCCCGGTGTGCCGGATGCGGCATTGGCGCGGCTGGCCGAGCGCTTCTACCGCGTCGATGCATCGCGCAGCCGCGCGCATGGCGGCGCCGGCCTGGGCCTGGCCTTGAGCCGGCGTCTGCTTGCCGCGCAAGGCGGCGCGCTGACGTTCGCCCATTCACCAATGGGCGGCCTGCGCGTGACCGTGTCGCTGCCTCTGATTAAACAGGACACGCCATGAGCAGCAAGATCATGATCGTCGAGGACGAACCGGAACTGGCCGCCGTGATCGCCGACTACGCACGCGCAGCCGGCTATGTCCCGACCGTGCATGGCGACGGCGCGCAAGCCCTGGCCGCGATCCGCGCGGCGCCGCCGGATCTGATCTTGCTCGACCTGATGCTGCCGGGCCTGGATGGCCTGGCGCTGTGCCGCGCGGTGCGCGCATTTTCGGAGGTGCCGATCGTGATGGTGACGGCGCGCGTCGAAGAAATCGACCGCTTGCTGGGACTGGAACTGGGCGCCGACGATTACCTGTGCAAGCCATTCAGCCCGCGCGAACTGATGGCGCGCATCAAGGCGATCCTGCGCCGCACCGGAAGCAGCGACGTCGCGCCGGCGGCGCTGCTGCTCGACGAGGCCGCGCGCAGCGTCAAAGTCCACGGCCGCGCCCTCGACCTGACGCCGAGCGAGTACGCGATCCTGGCCGCGCTGGCGCGCCGCCCGGGCCACGTGCTGTCGCGCGCCCAACTGCTCGACGCGGCCCGCGCCGACAATCTCGACGCCACCGACCGCGCGATCGACAGCCACGTCAAGAACCTGCGGCGCAAGATCGACGGGGCGGCGCCGGGGCTGGAGCCGATCCGCTCGATCTACG
>Ga0308158_10002607_pt1 | contig 16746 bp, 15 predicted proteins | sample PhyBR2_FD_201038 | JGI IMG/M metagenome (GOLD analysis project Ga0308158, IMG submission 201038) | Phyllosphere microbial communities from UC Gill Tract Community Farm, Albany, California, United States - DLSLB.R2 | ecosystem: Host-associated > Plants > Phyllosphere > Unclassified | place: USA... | reverse complement strand
CTCCAACACGCGTCCTGACTTCTGCACGTTGGCACCTGGCTGCCATCACTGCCTGAAACGCCCCTCCAACTCCCGCACCTGCCACCGGCACCGCAGCAACCGCCACCTGCTGCCGCCCGTACTACCAAACCGCCGTCAACGCAAAGGAGAGTGTGATGCAAGCACGTAGTGCCCGCTGGTATGGCGTGATCACCCTGCTGGTGATCGTTGCCATTTCCTTTATCGATCGCATGAACATCGCGTTGATGGTTACCGATGCGCATTTCCTGCAGCACTTTGGCATGGCCGCCGGGGACCGGGCCAGCCAGGCCGCGCTCAGCACCGCGTTCATGGTCGGCTACGGCCTGTCAGCCTTTGTACTGACGCCATTCTGCGCCGCGCTGCTGGGCGTGCGCCGCAGTCTGCTACTCGGGTTGATCCTCTGGGGCGGCGTCACCTTTGTCTCGCCAGCCTTCGACAGCTATGCCCTGCTATTGCTCTCGCGGGTATTGCTCGGTGTCTCCGAAGGCCCGCTGTTTGGTCTGGCATCGTCCTATATCAAGGCTTACTTCGAAGGTCACGAGAACGGCAAGCCCAATTCACTGGTCAACATGGGCACCGGGCTGGGCCTGGCCATCGGCATGCCGCTGATCAGCAGCCTGATTGCCACACTCGACTGGCAAGGGGCATTCCATGTGTTGGGCCTGATCAACCTGCTGATCGGCTTGCCGCTGGTACTGGCCTATATCCACATGCCGCAGCTGGCGGTATACCAGCAGCGCCCCGCGTCGGTACGCGAGATGGCCGCGCGGGTCCGGCAGATATTCAGCGGTGCGTTGCAGACGCGCTACCTGCTGATGATCACCGTACTGACTGCCGCCTATCTTGCCTATCTCTGGGGCAGCGTCAGCTGGCTGCCCACCTACCTCAAGGAAGCGCGCGGCTTCGCATTGCGCGAGATGGGTTGGCTGGGTTCGCTGCCACAATACGCAATGATCATCGGCGTACTGATCAGTGGTTTCGTCATCGACCGCATCCCGCGCCGCCAGGTGCCCCTGATTTTCGTGGTCGGCAGCATCTGCGTTGCCATCGCCGTGCTGACTGCCCTGAATGTCAGCAACAATTACATGGCGGTGCTCAGCCTGATCGTCGCCGGCATTTTCTGCGGCATCCAGACACCGCCGCTGCCCAGTACCGTGCAGTACTACGCACAACCACAGAATGTCGCCAGCGCCATGAGCATCACCAATGGCACCGGCGCATTGGTCTCGGCATTCATGCCCCTGCTGATGGGCAAGGTGATGATGCTGGCGTCCGCAGGCGGTGCATCGCCATACGCCAGCCTGAGCGCCGGCTTTGCAGTACTGATAGGCACGCAGCTGCTCATCCTGGTCTGCGGCTGGATGCTGTGGCTGCGCGAACGCGCCCAGCTGCCGGACAGCGCCACGTCGCCGTTGCAGCCGCGTGATTGCAGGCGCTGAGACCATCATCCGGCGTAGTCATCGCCGCCCCCGACGCTGCAGGCCGCCCACCAACGGCGCTGCCCCCGTATCGACCGCAAGGAGCACAATCATGCAACAACGCATCTGCCTGTATGTTCTATCGGCCGCCATTGGCGCGTCCACAGCACCGGCACAGGCCTTGGATCTCGCCCTGCCGGGGATGAACACCGGCGCGACCAGCTTCGAGGATGGTGGTGGCGGCGTCGGCCATATGTTCCAGACCAGCAACAGTCGCTTCGATGCCAACCGCAACTATGACGCCAAGGGTGAAAAACGGCCGATGCGCTATGACCGTGCGCTGTGGATCGCGCGGCTGCACTATGCCTACACCAGTTCCAGGCAGGCATTTGGTGGCCACCTTGGCGGCGAGCTCATCGTGCCCCTGCTCGACCTGGAACTCGACCTGGGGCCTGCGCATGTCAGCGGCAGCGGCCTCGGCAACCCCAGCCTTGGCGGCTATGTGCAATGGCGCGACAAACGGCTGTTTGGCAAGCGCTTGGACGCACGCCTGGCGTTGGCAGCATCGCTACCGCTTGGCGACTACGATCGCAATGCCAAGCTCAATCCGGGCACCGACTACTACAGCATCAATCCCTATTACGCCTTTACCTGGCATCACAGCGACGCGTGGGAGATCAGTGGTCGCCTCATGTACCTGTGGAATGGCAGCAGCGATGATCCCGAGACACGCCTGCATGCTGCGTTCGGCCAACCAGTACACAGGATTCAACCCGGGCAGGCACTGCACTACAACCTCAGCGCATCGCATGCACTGAATGCACGTTGGCGGCTGGGCCTGGCAATGTATCACCTGCAACAGACGAGTGCCGACCGCATCAATGGGCACGCGCAGGCCGCGTCAAAGGAGCGCCTGTTCGGCATCGGCCCGGGCGTGCAGTGGCGCGCTGGGGCGCATCGCTTCATCGGCAATGTCTACGCCGAAGGCGCGGCGAAGAATCGCGCCGCCGGTTCTCAGCTGGTGGCGCGCTATCTGTACGTGTGGCGCTGACGTCCACGACGCGCGGCGTGCGGGGGACCGAGCCCCCGTAGACGCCGCGTGCATCGTCCTCTGTGAAGTGTCAGCAACGTGGCGACGACAGTCGTCATCGCTTCCTTTTCTGCAGGCGTACACCCATCGGGCCCTGCAGTGACCCATCCTCACCGATGGTGAAGTCCACTGTCTCCGCCTCGGTGCCCGGTACCACAACCTGCAAGCTGTCGCCCTCGCGGACATAGCGGGTCTGCTGAACCTTGCCCAGCATTTCGACGCTGGCCCTGCCATCAGCTGCGAAGGTATAGCTCACCATTCCCATGCCATCGTCCCAGGTACCGTCAAGGCCCTGGCTGCAGGCAACCAGCAAGGTTGCCAACGCAACGATCAGCAGCTTCTTCATCCACAACCCCCAGTAACAGCGCAGACCGACACGACGGTGTATCGACCAACATTCTGGCACACGCCCAATCAGGCTAGGCTAGTGGCTTCTGCCAGGGAGCCGGATGCAATGGGTCGCATCGTGATGTCGCTATGTCTGCTGGGCCTGCTGCTGGGCTGCAGCAGCCTGTCCTCAACCACCACTACCGTGCCTGCCAAGGGACAGTTCGTGGCACGCCAACTCGAATTCGAGGGCCACCAGTTCCGTTACCAGGTATTCGTCCCGGCCGCTGCCGCCACGCCGCCGGGCGCACGTCCGCTGGTGCTGTTCCTGCACGGCTCGGGCGAGCGCGGCGATGATGGACACAAGCCCACCCTGGCCGGGGTAGGCCCCTGGCTGACCCAGAACATGGATACCTTCCCCGCACTGGTCGTATTCCCACAGGTTCCGGAGAACGAAGAATGGCGAGGACGCAACGCGCGCATGGCGTTGGCGGTTCTGGATGCGGCCAGCAAGGAGTTTGGCGCCGATCCGCAACGCATCTATCTGACCGGTATCTCGATGGGCGGCTATGGCAGCTGGGAGCTGGCCCTGACCCGGCCTACGCAGTTCGCCGCGCTGGTGCCGATATGCGGGGCACTGCGCGCGCCGCGACCCGACCGCCCCGGTTTGATGGTCGACCAGGTGGCAGACGTTGCCGATCCCTACCAGGCAACCGTCAACCGCCTGCGCGATGTGCCGACCTGGATCTTCCACGGCGCGCTCGATGCGCTGGTGCCCACCACCGACGACCGCGCCATTGCCGCCGCCAGCCAGCGGTTGGGCGCCGGCTTCCGCTACACCGAGTATCCGGGCGTGGAACACAACGCCTGGGACGCCACGTATCGCAACCCTGCGATGTGGCAGTGGATGTTCAGTCAGCGACGCCAATGAAGGCAATAGCCACCATCTGCGCCAGCACGACGCGCTTTCCTCGCGCCGGGCGCTGACCGCAATGGTGCCTGAAAGCGCCATTGCGAGCGGGTCGATGCCATAGCGTGATTGCAGTCACGCATCCACTGGCGTCACCTACACGTGCCCTGCACGGCCGGGATTGGACAGTGCAGGTGCGTGCCGCCGCTTCCAACCGCGCAGGGTTCGTGCCATAACAGCGCCTCGCCGCTTTCGACAGCAACAAGGGGTTGGCGGCCCATCGCGCTACGCCGCAACGGCAACCGGAGACTCAGGCTTGGCAACTACCGCAACGGCAACGCATGAAAGGTTGCCGCGTACCCGAGGCCTCCATTCCCGGCTGCATCTGCTGATACTTGCCACGCTGCTGCCCTTGTTGGTGATTGGTGCCATTGCCGTCTGGAATGCCGCCCAGGATTACCGTCACAGCTCCGAGCAACGCCTGCAGGAAACCGCCACCGCCCTGGCCCGTGGCGTTGACCAAGGCATCGAGGACAATGTCAACCAGCTACGCCTGTTGTCGTTGCTGGCACCGCAGCTGAGTGAAGCCGCGCCTGAGCTGCAGGCCTGGGCACGTGAAAATCCGGACATTCGCCTGATCCAGGACGACAGCGAACAAGCCCGGACATTACCCTCAGGTCTGCTGTACGACGCACGCCGCGAAGGCAAGGTGCAGGTCTCGGACCTGTTTACCAACGCCATCACCCACACCCCGGAGGTGGCGATCGCCCTGCCCTACGACGATGCCGGTGGCAGCCGCGTCCTGACCATGGTGCAGCCCTCCAATCGACTGATCGCCAGCATCATGGGGACCGGCAACAACCAGCAATTGTTGACGGCGGTCGTCGACAACAACGGCGTCATTGCGGCGCGATCACTGTCGCCGGAACGCTACATCGGCAAGCAGGTGCCCGACTGGCGGGTACTGCAGCGCAGTGGTGGCAAGCACGGGCTGTTCGATGCCAGCAGCAACGAGGGCCTGCCCGTCATCTTCGCCTTCCACCGGCTGCAGGCCGCACCCGGCTGGACCTTGGTGGTGGGAGAGCCGCAACAGAGCTTCCAGGCACGCTGGCAGCAGCCCTTGCTCGGGATCATTTTCGGCGGCATCGTCGCCGCCGTGATCGCCCTGCTCTGGGCCAACGCCATCGCCCGCAGCATCCTGCTGCCCATCCGCGCCCTGGTGCAACGCAGCCACGGCGTGGTCGACAACCTCACCCACCTGCCCGACCCGCAGCCCTCCAACATCCGTGAGGTGCGCAGCCTGCAGAGCAGCCTCAGTGGCACCGTCGATGCATTGAAGCGAAGTGCCGATGAAGCGCGCGAACTGGCCCGCGACCTGAAGGACAGCGAACAGCGCTATCGCGCCGTTGCCGAAGCCGGTGCATTGGTGCTCTGGCAATCTGATCGCAACGGGCAGGTGCTTGCCGCCACCGGCTGGCGCGAACTCACCGGGCAGTCGGACGAACACGCACTCGGCAAAGGCTGGCTGCGACGGGTCAATGAAGACGACCTGCCACAGATCGAGATCGCGCTTGAGCAGAGTTTCACTGCCAGCAAGACCGGCTCGCTCGATGTGGAGTTCCGCGTCCTCGACCTGCATGGCAAGTGGCGCTGGTTGCGCGCCCGGGGTGCCCGCATCGGTCACAGCCTGAGCAAATGGGCCGGCGTGCTCGAGGATGTGGATGCACGCCGACAGGCGCAGGCGCGTATCGCCTACCTGGCGTTGCATGACGCACTGACCTCGCTGCCCAATCGCAGCATGCTGTTCGAGAAGCTCGACCAGGCCTTGATCGCCGCCCAGCGAGGCCATCACAGCGCCTTGCTGCTGCTGGACCTGGATCGCTTCAAGGAGGTCAATGACAGCCTGGGCCACCCCACCGGCGACCGTTTGCTGCAGGAAGTGGCCCAACGCATCCTCGCCTGTGTACGCGGCAATGACCTGGTTGCACGGCTGGGCGGCGACGAGTTCGCCATCCTGATGGCATCGGAAAACCGCATGCCCGAAGCCGCCGCCGCACTGGCCGCGCGGCTGGTGGACGAACTGGGCCGTAGCATCGAACTGGAGAACCACCAGTTCGCCATCAGCACCAGCATCGGCATCGTCCTGATCGACAACCAGGCCCGCGCCGCCGATACCTTGATGCGCAACGCTGATCTTGCGTTGTACCGGGCCAAGGATGAAGGCCGTGGCTGCTACCGCTTCTTCGAGGCGGAGATGGACACCCGCATGCAGCGCCGCCGACAGCTGGAAACCGAGTTGCGCACGGCCCTGCAACAGCAGCAGTTTGAACTGCATTACCAGCCGCTGGTGGATCTGCGCCTGCGCCAGGTCACCGGGTTTGAAGCCCTGCTGCGCTGGAACCACCCGCAACGCGGCCTGCTCGAACCCAGCCAGTTCCTGGGCCTGGCCGAAGACATCGGGATGATGCTGCCACTCGGCGCCTGGGTGCTGCGGCAGGCCGCGCACGACGCCAGCCAGTGGCCGGAACAGATGAAAATTGCGGTGAACCTGTCGGTCTCGCAACTGGCCCAGCCCACCCTGGCCGACGGCGTCGAGCAGGTGTTGGCCGCCACCGGGCTGGCCCCGGCCCGGCTGGAACTGGAAATCACCGAGAACGCGCTGATCGCCAACATCGAAGCGGCCTCCGCGCAGCTGCTGCGCCTGAAGCAGGCCGGTGTATCGATCGTGATGGACGATTTCGGCACCGGCTATTCGTCGCTGGGTTACCTGCGCGCGTTCCCGTTCGACAAGGTCAAGATCGACAAATCCTTCATCCGCGACCTGGGCGAGCAAAGCCAGGGCAGCGCGATCATCGGCGCGGTATCACACCTGTGCGAGAAGCTGGGCATCACCACCACCATCGAAGGTGTGGAGACCCAGGCGCAATTGGCACAACTGCAGGAGGAGCACTGCGCCGAGGGACAGGGCTATGTATTCGGGCGACCGATGCCGCTGGCAGAAGTGGAGGACTTCATCCTTCAATGGCCGGCACGCTGGAACCCGGCCACCTAGCGGCGAAGACAAAGCCGCACCCCGGGTAAGCGCGACGCACCGGGGCTGCTGTTTCACAGGCAGGAAGAACGACAGATCTCTGCTCCCGGGTGCGCTGCGCTTACCCGGGCTACGTTGCTGCGTTCATCCTGACGGATCAAGCCTGACCTCAGTTGACCCCACGGATGGCCAGGGTCAAGGCCAGCACGCTGAGGATCACGGCGATGGTGCCGTCCAGAATGCGCCAGGTGGAGGGCTTGGTGAACAACGGCGCCAACATGCGAGCGCCCAGCCCCTGCACCGTCAGCCACACGCCGCTGGCGGTCACCACGCCAATCGCAAAGGCCATGCGCGACTCACCGAAGTTGTCGGCGATCGAACCAATGACCATCATGTCCAGCCAGAAATGCGGGTTGATGATCGAGAAACCGGCCGCTGCCATCAGGGCTGCGCGCAACGACTGCTCGCCGTTGTCATCCAGCTTCATGCCACCGCCACCGGCCACCGCACGCCGCGCCGACTGCGCCGCATACCAGGTCAGGAAGGCAACACCACCCCACAGCAGGACGGTGGTCAGCCACGGCAACTGCGCGGTCAGCTGACGCAGGCCGGCCACGCTGGCCATGATGAACACCGCGTCGATGGCGAAGCAGGTGGCAATGATCGGAATCACGTGCTGGCGCATGATCCCCTGACGCAGGATGAACGCACTCTGCGCGCCGACGATGGCGAACAGACCGATACCGATACCGGCACCACTGAGCCAGGCACTGCCGGCGGCTTGGGCGGAAATAACCGAAAACATGAGGAAAAACCTTGCTACTGGGGGGAAGGACGCAGCGGGAGAACCCACCGGCACGTCCGGACGCGGCAATTGTCGCAATGCAGCAAGGAAAAGTAGAGCTAAACTTCATTAACCATCATTAGCAGAACTTAATATGCGCATTGATCATGCCCAGTTGCGGGCGCTGGCCGCGGTCATCCGCGAAGGCAGCTTCGAGCGCGCGGCGCTGTCGTTGAACGTCACCGCCTCGGCGGTATCGCAGCGGATCAAGGCACTGGAGGACAGGGTCGGCAAACTGCTGATCAAGCGCACCATCCCCACCGAGGCAACACCGGAGGGCCAGGTGCTGGTACAGCTGGCCGAGCAGACCGCCCTGCTCGAGCGCGATGCCTTCGAGCGCATCGGCCTCAGCGATGCCGAACTGCCCAGGGCCAGCATTCCGGTGGCGGTCAACCACGACAGCATGGAAACCTGGTTCCCGGAGGCGGTGCAGACCTTCTCCCACAGCACCTCCACCACCCTGGACCTGCATACCGAAGACCAGGACCACACCGTTGCCCTGCTGCGCCAGGGCGCGGTGATGGGTGCGGTAACCACCTTGTCCGAGCCGGTGCAGGGCTGCCAGATCCATGCGCTGGGCAGCATGCGCTACGCCGCCACCTGTACCCCCGAATTCCATGCCAGGCATTTCGCCAAGGGCGTGACCGCACAGGCGCTGGCACAGGCACCGGTGTTGGTATTCAACCGCAAGGACGACATGCAGGCCCGCTATGCACGCCGTCTGGCCGGGGTCGAACAGCCGCACAATGCGCCAACCTGGTGGATCCCCTCCACCCGCGCCTTCGTCCACGCCAACCTCGGCGGACTGGGCTGGACCATGAACCCGTTGCCATTGGTACGCCGGCACCTGGAGAGCGGGCGCCTGGTTTACGTCAAGGCGCGCGCCTGGGAGGACGTGCCGTTGTACTGGCAGCACTGGAAGGGCGAGGTCAAGACCATGGCCTTGCTGACCCGCGCCATCCTGCAGGCCTCGGCCATGCTGATACGCAAGCGCAGATAGCGCGGGGCCTGTGCTGCACTGCAAGTTTCCCTAAAGGACACTGCCTGCCCCGGCGGCCCGGGCGGATGCTGCAGGAATTGATCCACACACCTACCGGAGCCGCCAGATGTCGAGCAAACGATCTGCCCCCGTCATTTCCTCGTGGCTGCTCAGCGCCTTGGCCGCGCCGTTGGCGGGCGCCATGCTGATGCTGGCACCCACCAGCGCCAAGGCCCTGGAGTGCGGCAGCAACAACGGTTACACCTGCACAGGAACGGCGAACCAATACGCTGGCGGGTTCAATCCCGGTGTCGGCCAGGGCGGTTTTGGCGGCGGCAGCTGTACCGCCAGCAAGACCCCGGTGGTATTCATTCCCGGCAATGGCGACAGCGCCATCAGCTTCGACATGCCAGCCGGCGCGGTGGCCGGCTACAGCACCCCGCCGCGCTCGATCTATGCCGAACTGAAGGCTGCCGGCTACAACGACTGCGAACTGTTCGGCATCACCTACCTCAGCGCCAGCGAGCGCGCGGCACCGCAGTACAACTACCACGCACCGGCCACCTATCAGACGCTCAAGACCTTCATCGACAAGGTCAAGGCCTATACCGGCAAGAGCCAGGTCGACATCGTCACCCACTCGCTGGGCGCGACCATGGCCCTGGCCTCGATCAAGTACAACGCCAATCAAGGCAGTGTGCGCCGCTTCATCAATATCGCCGGTGGCCTGCGCGGCCTGCAGACCTGCCGCAGCACCGGTTATCAATCGACCCTGGCGCCCACCTGCAACGCCGAGGCCTATGTCTTCCCGTACAACTACTACACCTTCGGCCTGTACCCGAGCACCGGCGTAGCCTATTACGGCTACAACCGCTGGACCGGCAGTGGCAGCGGCAGCCTGCGCACGTTCCCGGCCACGTACACCGGCATCCGCTTCTACACCATCACCGCCGGCTCGCGTGACCAGGTGCATTGCTTCACCACCAGCTACAGCGCCGGCTGCGCCGATGGCGCATTGTTCAACAGCGCTACCAATGTCTACGCGCAGGTCGACATCGGCGCAGGCAGCAGCGCCTACAGCTTCGACTGGGATTGGAGCGACGGCAGCCCGTACAACTTCGGTGGCGGCGACACCAGCAGCGGCGTCGGCCATTTCCGCTCGAAGAACAATGCCGGCCTGATCGTGCGCAACATGCTCACCAGCGACTGCACCAGCAATTGCGCAGCCGGCTACAGCGGCGTGTACGGCCCTGCGGTCAATCGCTGAACCGCGTTCTCAATCGAAGGACATCGATACGCCGACGCCGCCTTGCCAATCGGTGGTGTCGGCATCCAACCCGCGCAGGAACGATGCATCCAGTTGCACGCGCGGGCCCACCATCCACGTCACACCGGCACCGGCCGCACGCATGTACTGCGCGCCGGTGCCATAGCCGCCCTCGACATAGGCCGACAACTGCGGCCGCAAGGCGAAGCCATAGCTGGGCGAGAACAACCAGCCGCTGCCACCGTCGCCCCATTGCCGGTCGATGTAGAACGCCAGGCTGCTGTCGCGCGGCAGCGCCCATGCCGCCGTCACGCCAAGGTCGTAGTCATGCCCCGCATCACCCAGCGGTGCCCTGCCCCAAGGCAGGCTGGCCCCTGCTTTGAATGCCACTGACAGCTGCTCGTTGGCCAACGGCGGTGCCCACTTGAGTGCGGCGCTGCCGTCGCCGCCGCCGCTGTCCTGCACACGGATACCAGGGCCGCGCAGCCGCAGCCTGCTCCAGCTGTCCGCGCCAAGTTGCAACTCCAGCGTATCGGCAAGCCCGACGCGCAACAGCGTGTCTGCGGTCCAGGTGGTGGTGGTCAGGCCATCGCTGCGATCACGGCTGGCATCGGGCAAGCCCTGCTCCCAGACAATTACGTGCTTGCCGACCGTACTGGTGGAAAAGCCGATGCCTGGACGATCGAACTCCGGCGCGTCATCGGCCTGGGCGGGGCCACTTGCCAAGGCGAGCACTGCCAGCAGCAGAGACGAGGTTTTCATGCCCGCCATGTTCCATACGTGGCTGGGTGGCGATGTGAAAGATCATGGGCACTACCGGCATGCGCAGGGGGCGCCACGCTGCGCGATGGCCCGTTCCGGCTGTTGCAGCGTGCTTCCCGGGTGCGCTTCGCTTACCCGGGCTACGGATGCTCCGGGGAAGTCCTTCTGGTCGGTGGCGAGGCCACAAATGAAAAACCCACCCGCTTGCGCCGGGTGGGCCTTCAGCAAACCTGCGGATCCAGAGACCTCAGCGATGCGCCAGCGCGTAATCCAGCGCGCCGATCACCGCCGCCACCTGGGCGTCGTTGCACTGCTGCGGGGTCGCCTTGGCGCTGTCCGGATACACCTCGGTGGTGGTCGTGTAGCGCGCACCGCTGACGCTGGCGCATAGGCCAAGGGCCTTGAGCGGGTATTCGATCACGCCTTCGGCCACCACCTTGGAACCGATGATCTCGCCGCGTTCGTCGGCCGGTGCCAGATGGGTCACCTTGGCCACTTCGGCATTCACCGCCTGCTGGAACAGCGGCTGGCGATTCTCGGTGTCATCCACCAGATAGAAACCGTCGGGAATCTCGCCCGGCTCGAACGGCTTGCCATCGCGCGCGGCCAGCGCCGGACGGAATTCGGTTTCGTCGGTGTCGGTGGTTTCGTGCAGGTCGATATGCATCAGCACGCCCCCCCGCAGCGGCGCAACCAGGGCCATCAATGCCGCCGATTCCTGCGCCGGGCTGTTGTCCACGAACGAACGGTTCGGGTCCAGTGCCAGCGCATTCCAACGCTGGATGCGCTCATAACCCCACGGACTGACGCAGGGGGCGACCAGCAGGTTGCAGCGGCCGGCGTAACTCTCCGCGTGCTGGTCGACGAACTGCAACGCGCCCTGCACGCCGCTGGTCTCATAGCCGTGTACGCCACCGGTGACCAGCATCACCGGCAAGGCCTCGTTCCAGTTCCGGCTGCGGATGGCAAACAGTGGATAGCGACCCGACGGGTAGTCCAGTTCACCGTATTGGGTGACATCGAAGCGCTCACGCAGCACATCTATTTTTTCCACCACCTCACCTGCATAGCTGCGCTGCACCTGCTGCTGTTCCAGCCACTGCGCGCGCTCCTGCTCGCCCCACGGCTTACCGGGGGTGCCAATCGGATAGAAAGCGGCATCAATGCTCATGCGCAGGTCTCTTCAATACGGAGGATGGCGCGCACTTTACACCCAAGCCGAGGAAGCTTCAGGCTGCACGGCACATTGGATGAACGCAGGTTCAATTGCGCCGCTCGCTTTTCACCTCGAATTTCATTGCGTGGGCGCAGGCTGGACGCACATTGGCGCAAAGCTGCGCTGCCAATAACAGGAGTATCGACATGGGCAAGCTTCCTATCACCCTGGCCTCGACCATTGCCGCGAGTGCAATGCTTCTCTCCGTCGGCGTCAACGCACAAACCTATGGCCCACGCGATGAAGGCCGCCGTTTCAACGACGGCAGCCGCGTGGTCTGCCACGAGGTGGAGGTAGCCAACAACGCACGTGACCAGAATCGCGTAGCCGGCACCGCCACAGGTGCTGTGGTCGGCGGCCTGCTGGGCAACCAGGTCGGCAAGGGCAATGGCCGCAAGTTGGCCACGGTGGGCGGCGCGGTGGCGGGCGGTCTGGTGGGCCGCAATGTGCAGGGCCGCAACCAGGAGCGCAATGGCCAGCGCGTGGTCGAGACCCGCTGCGAACGGGTTCATCGCTGACGAATCCAGCGCCATGCAAAGCAACAAAGGCCCTGTCAAGGGCCTTTGTTTTCAACGATGGTGGTGATCAGGCCTTGCTTTCGAGCAGACGCGCGATGTCCTCATCCTTCTGCTGCCACAGGCCATTCATCCACTGCTGGAACTGGGCACGGAAGTTGCGATCTTCCTGGTAGTTGCGGCCGATGAACTCGGTGGGGATCGGCAGCTTGCGCACCAGCACCTTCACTTCCGGCAGGCGATTGGCCATCAGGTCCATCATCGAGGGAATGCCCTTGGGATAGACGATGGTCACATCCAGCAAGGCATGCAGGCCCTTGCCCATCGCATCCAGCACGAACGCCACGCCGCCGGACTTGGGTTTGAGCAGGTGTTTGAATGGCGAGGCCTGCGCTGCGTGTTTGGCGGCCGTGAAGCGGGTGCCTTCGACGAAGTTCATCACCGCCACCGGAATGCTGGCGAATTTCTCGCAGGCCTTGCGGGTCACTTCCATGTCGCGCCGGCCCAGCTCGGGGTTCTTGGCAATCTGCTTGCGGTTGTAGCGGCCCATGAAGGGAAAATCCAGGGCCCACCAGGCCAGGCCCAGCACCGGCACCCAGAACAGCGAGCGCTTCAGGAAGAAACGCAGCAAAGGAATCCGGCGGTTGAACACCTTCTGCAGCACCAGGATATCGACCCAGCTCTGGTGGTTGGCCAGCACCAGATAATGCCCATCGCGCTCAAGCCCCTCGGTGCCACTGACCGTAAAGCGGGTAGCGGTAAAGGCATGGATCATCGCGCTGTTCACCGCGATCCAGCTTTCCGCCAAGCCAGTCAGCAGCGGATTGCAGGCCCGACGCACCGACTTCAGCGGCAGTACCGCCTTGAACAGCGCCACCACGAACAACGGCAGGCAGTGTGCCAGCGTATTGATCACGATCAAGGGGAAAATCAGAGCCACGCGCAACCACACCATGGAAATAACCGCGGGGAGCAACCCCAGAACCCAAAGAAGCACAGGGTAGCAAAACCGGCGCTTCAGGTTTTATCCGAAACCGTCCGCACGCCCGACAAACGTCGGCCAACGCACCGGGATCCCCCAACCCTCACGGGCCAGGACAACCCCTGTGCAGCGGGGCACCGCCCCACTCGTTGCCGCCCCGCGGAGATCACTGCAGGCTGGTCTGTATCACCTCGACCCGGATGCCCGCCTCGGCCATGGCCTGGTTGGCGGCCGCCAGCTTCAGCCGCATGTCCTTGCGGAAACACTGGTCGATGGCATGTTCGATCTCGGGTTCACGGGCCATCAGCTGTCGCAGCGCATGCCGCTCCAGTGCCAGGTAGCGGGTCGGCTTGGCGGTGATCACGGTCGCGGTGGCCGGCATGTCGGTCAGTACGCTGATCTCCCCCGACAAGGCACCCGCCCCGCACCACCCCACAACGGCTTCATCCACCATGACCGCGACTTCACCGCTGGCAATGAACAGCATGTGGCTGGCCTGTTCGCCATGGCGGATCAGCACCTCACCTGCCCCGGCCTCGCACCATTGCCCCAGATCCAGCACCCGTCGCGCCTGCGCCGGCTCCACCAATGGCAATACGGCTTCCCTGAAGCGGCGTTCCTCGGCGCTGAAATGGGTGATGCGGTTGCGGTAGGCCTGCAGCGACAGCTGGCCCACGTTGACTGCCACGAAGATGATCTCCCAGGTGGCGCTGACGTAATCGGAGATCATCACCGAATAGGTGATGCTGAGCAGTCCCGACGCTACCGCCAGCGCACGCAGCCACATCATGCGTGTCATCAACATCGACAGGATCAACAGCAGGTAGCTGGCATGGCCAACCATCCCGTCTACCGAAAGTGCAGATTGCAGGAAGCTGTTCAGGTCCATGCCGCGAGCATGGGACAAGCCCTTGCAGACCGCAATTGGCAATGCCTGCCCTCCCCCGCCAGCAGCGCTCCTGCACGCCGACGACGGCCGCAAGGGTGCCCGTTCAGGCCGGCGGAACCGGGGGCCGGTAATCGGCCGCGCCATCGGTCCCGCAACCGATGTTCGCCGCAGGGAGCCTCACCCGACATACGCTGACATCTGGAAACGGCATAATCCCAGCCTTCGTATTTGTCGTGTCTGCACATGCCTTTCAAGTTGCCGCCGCTCGGTGAAGTCCTGGACCTGCTACCCGACGCGGTGTGCATGGTTGCCCCCGATGGCGAACTGCTGATGGTCAATGCCGCATTCGAGACCATCTTCGGCTACACCCCCGCCGAGGCCAAAGGCCGGCAGATCATGGATCTGGTACATCCAGAGGACCGCGCCGCCACCAAACAGTCGGCGCTGGACGTGATGGCAGGCCGGCCACGTTCCAACTTCCGCAACCGCTACATCCGCAAGGACGGCAGCGTGGTCGACATCCAATGGTCGGCCAAATGGCTGCCGGAATACGGCATCCGCATCGGCGTCGGCCATGAGGTAACCGCCCTGCGTGGAATCGAACGACAGCTGGAGCACCTGGCCAGCCACGATGCCTTGACCGGCCTGCCCAATCGTTATCACCTGCGCCGTGAACTGGAAGCGGCGCTGGAGCGCGCGGGGCGTGACGGCAGTGGGCTGGCACTGCTCTACATCGATCTGGATGGCTTCAAGGCCGCCAACGACCACTACGGGCATGAAGCCGGTGACCGCCTGCTGCGTGACGCCGCCCGCCAACTGCGCGATGGCCTGCGACAGAACGACCTGATCGCCCGCGTCGGTGGCGACGAGTTCGTTGCCGTGCTGCCAGCCTGCGCCAGCCCCGGTGATGCGCTGAATATCGCTACCGCCCTGCGTGCACGGCTGGCGTTGCTGCAGAGCCTTGGCAGCGACACCCCGCAGATCGACGCCAGCGTGGGCGTAGCCTGCTTCCCCGCCGACGGCAGTGACGTCGACGCACTGCTGCGCCATGCCGATGCCGCCATGTATGCCGCCAAGGCGAAGAAGCGCCTTGCCAACTCCGCCGCGGATCGCGCCTCCAACCCGATTTCCTGATCCAGGCCGCTCTTCCAGGGTTGGGACGGTGTGCGTGGCGCACGCCATGACACCGACATCCCAACGGCCACCGGCCCGGGATCGCGAAGCGACTTGCCGCGTGAACGCAACGTCCCCAGAACCCACCCTATCGACAGAATGGGTTCTGCCTGCATACGTGAGTGGGCGCTATTGGACCGACTGGATCCGGATCTCGGCGCCGGAGGTCCGACTGCCCAACTCGATGATCTCATCAGCATCCAGGCCGGCGACCCTGTCCTTCACCCTCGCAATGCCAAAACCCTGCAACTCCGGATTGCCCATCACCTCATAGGCAGAGTTCACACCGTCCAGATTGATCTGAAGCATGGCCAGCAGAAGCTTCTGCTTTTTCTCAGCACTGACGGATTCGATCATTTGTTTCCAACTGGACTCCGCTGCCGCATCGGAAGATGCGTCCAATCGGATCGGCTCCTTGGCCAAGGCGCTACCTGCAGCCAGGACGCCGATGATGAGAACAGCAAAAAATCGAGCTTTCATAATGATCCTCCTTGAAGTCTGATACCGGCGCCTTTCTGCATCAGGCCGCTACTTCCAGGGCAATTCGCCCTTGGCCACCTTGGCACTGAGCTCCAACGATGCCTCACCTGGCAGGCCCGGATAGCGCTGCTTCATCGCCGCAATCAGCGCACCCGAATCCTTGGCCTTTGCCGCTTCCTCGTCGAAAGCCCGGATGTAGTTGGCGGTGAATTCAACCGCAGCCAGATCCTGTGGTGCGCCTTCCGCATAGTGGCCGGGAATCACCCGTACCGGCGCAAGGTCCTTGATCTGCTGCAGTGCGGCCAGCCAATCCTGATGTGACTGCGGCGTCTGCGTATCAGCCATGAATACGTGAGAACCTGCATCCACCAACACCCCGCCCATCACCGTCCTGATCGACGGCACCCACAGGGCCGTGCGCTGCGGGCTGGCGCCATCCAGCCCGATCACCTGCAACTCCTGCCCCTCCAACTGCAGGCTGTTGCCCTGCAATGGTGCAGGCACCAGCAACTGTCTGGGTGCATTGGCACCCAGTTGCGGCCCCCATATCTTCAGCTTTTCATCCTTGCTGGCCTGTATATGCGCGATGGTCTGCGGCGTAGCCAGGATCTGCGCATCGGGGAATGCGGCGTGCAGGGTCTCCAGGCCGAAGTAGAAATCCGGGTCGCCATGGCTGATATAGATCGTGGTCAGCTTCTTGCCTGACGCCTTGATCTTCTCCACCAGCTTGGCCGCGTCGGCGGTGGAGAACTGCGCATCGACCAGCACGGCATCGCTGGTCCCGGTCAACAGTTCCGAGGACACCGCAAAGATGGCGTCCGCACCAGGATTGAACACTTCCA
>Ga0308158_10002606_pt1 | contig 16747 bp, 18 predicted proteins | sample PhyBR2_FD_201038 | JGI IMG/M metagenome (GOLD analysis project Ga0308158, IMG submission 201038) | Phyllosphere microbial communities from UC Gill Tract Community Farm, Albany, California, United States - DLSLB.R2 | ecosystem: Host-associated > Plants > Phyllosphere > Unclassified | place: USA... | reverse complement strand
ACCGACGACCTGGAAGGACCCATCGCGCCGGTTACCCGGATCCGCATTCCCAAATCCTTCAATGCCAAGGTGCCCAAGTCCCGGCGGGACCTTGCCTCCAGCGCACGGAACGCCCTGCGCGAGAACCGGCCGCCTGCTCCCGGGCAGAACCGCAACCACGATTTCGGCCGCGGAGCCGCCTTTCCCAACCAGGAGCGGCGCATCGCCGAACTGCGCCGGGCCCTCAAGGCACACCCCTGCCACGGATGCAGCGAACGCGAAGACCATGCCCGGTGGTCGGAGCGGTGGTGGAAACTGCGGCGGGAAACGGATGGCCTGGTTCGCCAAATCCAGGGCCGCACCAACACGATCGCCAAAACCTTCGACCGGGTGTGCGACGTCCTGTCCGCCTACGGATACCTCGAAGACACCGGCGACGGCCGCCTGAACATCAGCCCGGACGGCCAGCGGCTGCGCCGGATCTACGGCGAGAAGGACCTGCTGATCTCACAGTCGCTGCGGCTCGGCGCGTTCGATGACCTGGACGCCGCCGAAGTCGCTGCCCTGGCCAGCGTGCTGGTCTACCAGGCCAAACGCGAAGACCGGGGCCTGCGGCCGCGCATGCCCAGCGTCTCCTTGGAGACCTCCGTGGACATCGTGGTCAAGGAATGGTCCGTCCTTGAAGACGTGGAGGAGGAGAACAAGCTTCCGCTGACCGGCGAACCTGAACTCGGACTTGTCTGGCCCCTGTACAAGTGGGCCCGCGGACGCCACCTCCAGGACGTCCTGAGCGGCACCGACCTTGCCGCCGGTGACTTTGTCCGCTGGGTGAAGCAGGTGGTGGACCTGCTGGACCAGCTCGCCAAGATCCCCGGCCTCGATCCGCGCCTGGCACGGCTCTGCGCCGAAGCGATCAACCTCATCCGCCGCGGCGTCGTGGCCTACTCGTCCGTCCTCTAGTCACACCTCACCCCTTGCCGGCTGCAACCGGCCTGCACTATCCCAGGAGTCCTGCCTTTATGCCCCGCCCTGATCCCGCACCCCGCAACGCCGACCGTCCCACCCCGGTGCTGTACCGCAACGGATCCGTGTACACCGCCGCTGACCCGTTCGCCACGGCAATGCTTGTGGATGGGGACACTGTTGCATGGGTCGGATCGGAGCAGGCGGCCTCGTCCATTGCCGACAGCTCCATGGAAGTCATCGACCTCCGCGGCGCCCTGGTTGCGCCGGGCTTCGTTGACTCACACATGCACCTGACCGAAACCGGAATCGCCCTGGAGTCACTCCAGCTGGGAACGCTCAAGTCGGCCCGGGAAGTGCTGGACGCAGTCGCAGGGGCCGCCGGGAATGGACCGGTGCTCGGCCACGGCTGGGACGAGGCCACCTGGGCGGACCCGGCCCTGCCCAGTGCAGAAGAACTCGACCGGGCCGCGGGAGGCAGGCCGGTCTATCTCTCCCGTGTGGACGTGCACTCGGCGCTGGTGTCGACGTCGCTGGCACAGTCCGCGGACCTTCAGAACCGGGACGGGTACGACGGCGGCGCCCGGGTGACGCGGGCCGCCCACGAGGCAGCACGGCTGGCGACCCGGCAGCTGCCGCAGGATGAGCTGAAGCGGCTCCAGGCCCGGGCCCTGGCGGAAGCGGCCGCCAACGGCTACGTCGCCCTGGCCGAAATGGGTGCACCGCACATCGGCGGCGCCGAAGACCTGAGGCTGGCCGCAGGATGGAACGACGCCGGAACCGTGGAGCCCCGTCTTCCCGAAGTCATGCCGTACTGGGCCGGGCTGGTCTCCTCCGAGGAACAGGCCCGCGCGCTGGTGGCAGAGCTGGGGGCGGGAGTCCGGGGCCTTGCAGGAGACCTGAACATCGATGGTTCCCTGGGCTCGCGCACCGCCGCCCTGCGCGCCGCTTACAGCGATGCCGGACAGGAGCGCGGGACCTTGTACCTGAGCGTGGACCAGGCAGCAGCCCACCTTGCCGCCTGCTCCGTTGCCGGGATCCAGGGCGGGTTCCACGTGATTGGTGACGCTGGACTGGATGCTGCGCTGGAAGCGCTGGACCTTGCCGCCAGGGAAGTGGGGGAGCAGCGGGTGCGCGCCGCAGGCCACCGGTTTGAGCACGTGGAGATGGCCGATGCCGAAGCCGTGGCCAGATTGGCGCACTACTCCGTGACCGTCAGCGCACAGCCCTCCTTCGACGCTGCCTGGGGCGGCCCCGGTGGCCTCTACGAGCAGCGGCTGGGGGACCGAAGCCGGTCGATGAATCCGTTCGCCGCGTTCTACTCGGCCGGAGTTCCCGTCTGTTTCGGCAGCGACAGCCCCGTCACGCCCCTGCGTCCCTGGTCCAGCGTGCGCGCCTGCGTGGAACACCATAACCCGGACCAGCGTATTTCTGCGCGGGCAGCCTTCCTGGGCCACACCCGGGCCGGCTGGCGGGCCGCGCGGCACCCGAACCCCATGGCCGGGCAACTGGTGCCCGGGGCTCCCGCGAGCTTTGCCGTGTGGGAGGTAGAGGAACTGATGGTCCAGGTGGCTGACGGGCGCGTTCAGTCCTGGAGCACCGATCCGCGCGCCAGGACCCCCTTGCTGCCGGCACTGGACACGGGCTCAGACCCGGCATGCCTGCAAACCGTAAAAGACGGTGCCGAACTGTTCGCCAGCCCGGCCCTGCGTTCCTGACCCGGGAATCCTCCGCCCTATAATGGGGAGTTGCGCCTGCGGCCGGCATGCCCGGCACCAGGTGCACCGACCACTTCCACCAGGAAAGGCCCTCTGTGCGCGTCCTTACGATCATTCCCACCTACAACGAACTGGAATCGCTGCCCAAGACGCTCCAGCGCCTGCGGAAGGCCGTTCCGGCGTCGGACGTGCTGGTGGTCGATGACAACAGCCCTGACGGCACCGGCCAACTTGCCGACGGCTTCGCTGCCGAGGACCCCCAGGTCCACGTCCTGCACCGCAAGGGCAAGGAAGGCCTGGGCGCTGCCTACATCGCCGGTTTCAAGTGGGGCCTGGATGCCGGCTACGACGTCCTGGTGGAAATGGATGCAGACGGTTCCCACAAGCCGGAACAGCTTCCCCAACTGCTTGAAGCCGTTGAACAGGGCGCAGACCTGGCCATGGGCTCCCGCTGGGTCCCCGGCGGCAGCGTGGTCAACTGGCCGCTGTACCGCCAGGCGATTTCCCGGGTGGGCAGCACCTACGCCCGGTTGATGCTGGGCCTGCCGATCCGGGACGTGACCGGCGGATACCGCGCGTTCCGCAGGACCACCCTGGAAAAGCTCAACCTGGACCAGGTGGACTCCGTGGGCTACGGCTTCCAGGTGGACCTGGCCTGGCGCGTGGCCAAACTGGGCCTGCGCATCGAGGAACGCCCCATCACTTTCGTCGAACGGGAGCTCGGCGCATCCAAGATGAGCGGCAACATCGTGGTCGAAGCCATGGTCAACGTCACCAAATGGGGTCTGGCCGCGCGTTGGAACACGCTGGCCGGAAAGCTGAAGAACAAGCAGGCATAGCCTCGCGGTACTGCTGCCGCTGACGATGTCCGGGCGGTGTCAAAAAAAGGGGGCGGCCCCGCACCTTCGTGCGGGGCCGCCCCCCCTTTTTTGGCGGCTGGCCTTATGCCGAGCGGCGCTCTCCGCGGCGTTCGCGCAGGATGGTCAGGCGGTCCTCGAGGATCTGTTCGAGTTCAGGCAGGGAGCGGCGTTCCAGCAGCATGTCCCAGTGGGTGCGGACTGCCTTGTCGTTGCTGGTGTCCGGCTTTTCGCCGTCAACCAGGAGCGCTTCCTTACCGGTCTTGGAGACCCACACCGGGGGAATTTCCGCCTCGGAGGAGAACGTGACGAAGACCTGCTCGCCATCCGCGCAACGGTATTCGACCCGCTGGCGCGGAGCCGGCTCAACTCCGGACTCGGTCTCCATGCTCTGCGCACCAAGGCGCATGCCCCGCAGGCTGCGATCGCTCATGATTTCTCCCTCTGGTCGGTTCGCGGATGAAATCTCCGCGCTAGCCGGTGGCGCCGTGACACCGCCGGACTACTTTGTGCACTGTGCTGCATCATAGGATTCAACGCATTGCGAAGCTTGGTTGTTCCAGCTGGTAGTCTCCTGCCGGACAAATACCCAATTATACGTTGGTTATCACTGTTGGAACAAAACGGGGAGGGTTTGGCGTCAACCGCCAAGCCCTCCCCGTTTTCCCGTTCAGCTTATGGCTGGGCGCGTTCGGTGGGTGCGTCCTGGAAGAGCGGCCCGCCGGCTGTGCCTTCCGCATTGGTGCCTCCGAGGGCGTTGCCAATGCCCTTCAGGGCTTCCCCGACTTCGCTCGGGATGATCCAGAGCTTGTTGGCGGAGCCTTCTGCGAGCTTGGGCAGCGTCTGCAGGTACTGGTAGGCCAGCAGTTTCTGGTCCGGGTTTCCTTTGTGGATGGCGTCGAACACCTTCTGGATGGCCTGCGATTCGCCGTCCGCCCGGAGGATGGCAGCCTTGGCTTCGCCCTCTGCGGCCAGGATGGACGCCTGGCGCTGCCCCTCGGCGGTGAGGATGGCCGACTGCTTGGTACCTTCGGCCGTGAGGATTGCTGCGCGCCGGTCGCGTTCGGCACGCATCTGCTTCTCCATGGAATCCTGGATGGAGTGGGGCGGATCAATGGCCTTCAGTTCCACCCGTGAAACGCGGATGCCCCAGCGGCCAGTGGCCTCGTCCAGGACGCCACGCAGCTGTCCGTTGATCTGGTCCCGCGACGTGAGGGCTTCCTCCAGGTTGAGGCCACCCACCACGTTGCGCAGGGTGGTGGTGGTGAGCTGTTCCACGGCCTGGATGTAGTTGGCGATTTCATACGTGGCCGCCCGCGGGTCCGTCACCTGGAAGTAGACCACCGTGTCGATGGACACCACCAGGTTGTCCTCGGTGATGACCGGCTGCGGCGGAAATGACACCACTTGTTCACGCAGGTCCAGGAGCGGCAGGAGCCGGTCCACAAAAGGAATCAGGATGGTCAGGCCCGGATTGAGTGTCCGCTGGTACTTGCCGAGCCGTTCAACAACACCGGCGCGGGCCTGCGGAATGATCCGGACGGACCGGACCAAAACTATGATGACAAAGACGATCAGAACCACCAGCACGATGGCCAGTGCGGTTCCGCCTGCGTTTTCCATACAACTCCTTGTTCCCCAATTGTCAGGCTGTATCAGGCCCGGTGGCCGCCGTGGGCGGTACCGAAACCACTGCTGTTGCGCCGTCGATGGCCGCTACGACCACCGTCTGTCCTGCGGGAAGCACTCCCGCAGCGGAGCGCGCACTCCATATATCGCCGCCGATTTTCACCAGGCCGCCGTCGGACGTCACGGCCTCCATCACCACGGCCGGCTCACCGATCAGACGGTCCACGTTGGTTCGCTGCTCGGAGGGGCCCTTCTTCAGGTGGGACAGTGCCACGGGCCGGACAAAGGCCACCATGAGCAGCGACACGATGCAGAAGATGACTACCTGGAGCCAGGGCTCGGCGCCGGCAAAATCGGCTACCAGTGCGGTAAGCGATCCGCCGCCAAGCATGATGAAAAACAGGTCAAGGGTGATCATCTCGATCACTGCAAACGCCAGGAAAGCCGTGAGCCACAACGCCCACCAGTTTTCCCCAAGCCATTCGAACATTCCTGCTTCCCCCTTCGTCACGGGGGAGCCGCGTCCGCGGACCCGCCAGCAACTGTCTTTTCATCGTAGTCCGCGGACCTGGCCTGTGGGCCGGTTCACAGCGGGCGCCGGGGGATAGTGGCCAAGTCGTTACGGGGCGACGTGGGCAGTAGGCCGAAACACGTACAGCCTGAATTTTGCGTCGGCTTCCACCGGTTCCGTGGAGTCTTCGAGGCGGGCGGCGATCTTGTCCCGGTCAAGGTGGTGGCCCGCCGGTCCCATGAACGCCAGGTCCGCGGCGGCTGCGCGGCCCAACTTGAGCGGTATGTCCACGTCCACGGCCTTTTCGGGCTCGAAGTGCCCGGCCATCGCCTCTGCCAGCCGCTCATCCTTGCCCTCTTCAATGCCAAGCATTCCGGTCACGGCCGCGATGCCCGCCAGGTGTCCGGGCCGCGGTGTCACCACCGCCAGCACCCCCTCCGGGCGCAGGACCCGGGCGAACTCGGCTGGGTTCCGCGGTGCGAAGACCACGGTGACCGCGTCCACCGACTTGTCCGCCACCGGCAGCGGCCGCCAGATGTCCCAGACCAGGTTCACGGCTTCCGGGTTGAGGCGGGCAGCCCGCCTGAGGGCGAATTTCGAGATGTCCAGGCCAATGGCGGACGCCTTCCGCCCCCCGGCAGCTGCAGTATCGAGGATTGCCCGCAGATAGTGTCCGGTCCCCGTTCCCGAGTCAAGCACCACCGCGCCTTCCGGCCGCAGGACGGGTACGACGGCGGAGGCCAGGGCCTGCTGCAGCGGCCCGTAGTGCCCGTTCCCCAGGAAGGCGTACCGTGACGCCACCATAGCGGCACTGTCCGGTTCGAAAGGTGTGCCTTTGCCCACCAGCAGGTTGAAGTAGCCCTGCCGCGCGGCATCGAAGCTGTGCCCGGACGGGCACAGAAGGCGCGGCTGGCGCGTGGCCTCCGCTTCCAGGTACTCCAGCGGACGTGAGCAGACGGGGCACAGGAGGGGAAGGTCCGCGGAAGGCATGGGAACCAGTTTAGGGCGGGCGGGTATTCAGCCCTGCCCGCCCTGCATGCGGAGGGAAGCGGTGACCGTCAGCCGAGGGAGATCCCCGCAGGGCCGTCGTCGAAACCCAGCCCTTCCCGTGCCTTGTCAATGCCCGCTTCTGCCCAGTGCGCTGCGTATTCGGCATTGCTGCTCAAAGAGCGAAGCTGGGCGCGGTCTATGTACAGGATGCCGTCGAGGTGGTCCGTCTCGTGCTGCACGATGCGCGCCTGCCAGCCGGAGAACTCACGCCGCTCCGCCGCGCCGTCGGGTGTTACGTACTCCAGCAGCACGGCCTCCGGACGCGCCACCACCGCCTGCAGCCCATTGAGGGAAAGACAGCCCTCATAGAACGACGCGTGCTCCTCCCCAAGCGGCGTGTAATGGGGGTTGAGGATGGCCAGGAAATCCAGCGGACTCCGGTTGCGCAGGGCAGCGGCAGCGGGATCGATGTCGAACTGGTCCTCCAGGACGGCGAGCCGCAGGGGGATGCCCAGCTGCGGCGCGGCAAGGCCCACGCCGGGCGCTTCGTGCATGACCTGCCGCATGATCCCGATCAGGCGGTCCAGCTGGTCCGCTGACAGCTGGCCGTCGAAGTCCGCGGCACGCTGGCGGAGCGCCGGGTGTCCGGCCTGGACGATGGGCGGGAGGGATCCGGCGGCCAGGATCCGCTCGACAATCTCACGGATCTGGCCGGCGCCGGCGGTGGTCGGGGGAACAGTCTGGGTCATGGGGACAGCCTACTGGCGGAGGGCGGGCGGGGACGTTGGGTAGGGTCTACTCCATGGCTGAAGATCCGCTCCCTGCAGCGTCCCCGCTGGAACACGTCCTTGAATTCATCCGCGTCCTTGAATCGGGTGGCGGGGCGGCGGACATCCGGCCGTTCCTCTCTGCAGAGTTCGTGCTGACGGAAGCACCGCACCTGTTGGCCCCGGAAGGCTCCACGCGGACGCTGGCGGCGGTGCTGGCCGGTGCCGACCAGAGCCGCGACGTGGTGGAGGACCAGCAGTTCACTGTCCGTCGGACCACATGTGAAGGCGGCCGGGTGGTGGTGGAGGCGGATTGGTCTGCCACGGTGCTGATGGATCTGCGGTATTGGGACCGCGGAGAGACAATCCGGGCCAGGACCTCGTCCGTCTTTGAGGTCAGCAACGGCGTGATCGTGAGCCAGGACAGCTACGACTGCTACTTCCGGTAACCCGGCAAACCGGTCGGTGGTGCGGCCGCTAGTTCATGGTGAAACGCCTGGCGGCCCACTGGTTCACTGCCGGAATTGCGGCGGCCGCGGCAACACCGGCGGTACGCATCCGCAGGAGCGGGCCCGGCAGCGGCCTGCCCAGCATCATGTTGATTTCGGCCTGCCGGCGGGCCAGGACGGCAGCCCGCCGACGGCTCTGCTCGAATTGCCTGAGTTGAGGGCCCGGATCTTCACCGGCCAGTGCCGCGCAGGCCACCGGCACCAGGTCCCGGGCGCCCAACCAACCGAGGTTCATGCCCTGGCCACCAATGGGGCTGATTTCATGGGCGGCATCGCCGAGCAGCACCGTCTGTCCGGCGACGGTCCGTTGGGCGATTCCGGACTGCACGTTAAAGGCACTGAGCATGGAGTTCGTGGCCGGATCCGGGCGAATCCCGGTCCTCCGGTGCACCAGCTCCGCAAGGTGGCCGGACCCTGCCGCCGGTCCGGCGGGCGCGCCCAGCCGCACCACCCAGCGCCGGACGCCACCGGGCAGCGGGAAGGACTCAACGATTCCGTCCGGTTCAAGGAACAGGACAGCTTTGTCCCCGTAGTCCGTGCCGTCGTCGAAATCCCCCATGAGGTAGTGGTCGGGATACGTCTTCCGGACCATCGGGACCCCGAGCGCATCCCGCAGCCGTGACCGGGCACCGTCGGCCAGGACCAGCAAAGCCCCCGTCGCACTGCGGCCGGGACCCGTGGCACCCGCGCCGGCATCCACCGCGATGGTGACCGTGCCGGCATCGTCGCTGACACCGGTGACTTTCGCACCCCTGACAATTGCCCCGGGGTCCAGGGCGAGGACGCGCTCTTCCAGGAGCTGCTCCGTCCGGTACTGCGGGAGTGCCAGCACGAACGGAAAGTCCTTTGAGACGTCGTCGAACGCCATGGTGCCCACCGTCTTCCCGCGGCTCACCGCCATGCCGGACCGGATGCGGACACCCTCCTGCACCATGGCAGAGGCCACGCGCACGGCGGCCAGGGCCTCCAGGGCCGGCGGGTGGATGCCGATGGCCCGGGTATGCCGGTTCCGCTGCTGCCGTTGCTCAAAGACCCTCACCGAAACGCCTTCCTGCAGCAGCGCGGCCGCCAGGTACAGGCCCACGGGACCGCCGCCGGCGATCAGGACATCGGCATCCATCTCAGCCCTTCCGGTAGGCCAGGACCTGGTGGAAGACCGATGAGTGCTCCACGGACCAGCCCGGGGGAGCGGCTGCGGCAAGCTCGGCACGCGTGTAGCTGCGGCGGATGGACGTCAGCCCGTCTTCCCGGATGAAGGATTTCCGGAACGGCAGGGCGGCCACACCGAAGAGGGAGAATGCGATGGTGCTGCGGATGAGATCGTTGTGCAGCGCCTTGTGGCCGGCGAGGGTTTCCGAGTCTGCCAGCAGTTGCTTGACCTCCCCGGACTGGAGGTGGTGCAGCACGTGGTTGGAGATCACGACGTCGAACCTGGCACCTTCGCGGACCAGGTCACCGCTGTGCGCCTGGCGGAATTCGACGCCGGGCATGGGGGCGCGCCGACTGGCGAAGGCGGCGGCGCGGGGATCCGGATCGATGCCGGTCACGTGCATGGACGTGCCGTCCCTGTGTGCCCAGCGGGCCAGCATGATGGCGAGGTCGCCGCCGCCCGACCCGATGTCCAGCACGGTCACGGGGCTTTGGTCCGGTTTGACGATGGTGCGCAGCTCCCTGTTGTACAGGCCCCGCCAGCCGGACAACACCCGGTTGATGACCCAAAACTGCCGGTAGGTATTGTCCAGGAGCTTTTCATCGCAGTCCGGGCGGTCCATCTGCTCAATGTCCCCGGCGCGCGTTCGCAGCAGAATCCCCATGCCCTGGTGTCCTTGTCAGGCCACGGGTGCTTCAGCGGGCGTCCGGTCCTGGCGGGGCTCCGGGGCGAACCCGGCAGCGTGGTCCTGCAGCACGGGGTCCTGGTTTGCGGGAATGGACTGCCGAAGCTTGGTGAACAGCCCCGTTTCCACGGTCAATCCCGGGCCGAAAGCCATGGAACAGATACGCCCGCCACCGTTGGAATCCCCGGGCAGCAGCGGCTGTTCCAGGATGTATTTGAGGACGAAGAGCACCGTGGCACTGCTCATGTTGCCGTAGTTCCGGAGGATGTTCCGGGCCGGAACCAGTTGCGCGTCGCTGAGGCCAAGCCGGGACTGGACCTTGTCAAGGATGCTGCGGCCACCGGGGTGGATGGCCCAGTGGGGGATCGCGGTGTAGGGGAGTGCCGCCAATTCCGGGTCCTTTGCCAGCAGTGGCTGCAGGGCACCCACGATGTGGTCATCGATGATGTGGGGCACATAGGTGCCCAGGACCATCTCGAACCCATGGTCGCCGATGTTCCATGCCATGGAGTCCTCACCGACCGGGGTCAGGACTGTTTCGAAGTGGTCCAGCTTCAGCAGCGCGGCTTCTTCCGCGCCCGGCCGTGCGGTCACGACGGCGGCGGCGGCACCATCGGCGAAAAGGGCCGAACCCATGATGGTGTCCGGATCATTGGACGTGCGTACGTGCAGGGAACAGAGTTCGGCGCAGACCACCAGGACCACCGCGTCCGGGTCGGATTCACAGAACAACTTCGCTGCGCGGAGCGCCGGAAACGCCGCGTAGCAGCCCATGAAGCCCAGGTGATACCGCTGGACGGAAGGACTAAGCCCGAGTTCGCGCACCACCTTGTAGTCCGGACCTGGATTGAAAAAGCCCGTGCACGACACCGTCACGAGGTGAGTTATGTCAAGTAAATCCAGTTCGGGAGCCGCCTGCAGGGCAGCGCGGGCAGCCTCAACGAACAGCTTGGTGGCTTCCCGGGCGAAGATGTCGTTGCGGACCTTGGTGCTGGGATTCAGCAGGAGCCCGGTGTCCGGGTCATAGAACTGAGGATTGTCCGAGCGTGAGGTGTTGGTGAGTTCGCTGACTGCCGTGAATCTCGTGTCTATGGCTGCACCGTCAAAGCAGGTGGTGACCAGGCGTGAACCAAGCCGGGAAAGACCCGGCTGCGCGGCGAATACATCACGGGCTTCGGACTGGATCAGCTTTGTCGTCGGAACTGCAGTTTCAAGTGAACGCACGTAGACCGTCATCACGTCATTCTTGACGTGCGCTTTGATTATGACAATGGTCCCGGCGGAATTGAACAGCGGTTTCGCCATGCAATTGTCCCGGGAAGCAGGCGCAAGTGTCCTGGATGCAGGGCCTGGATTGCTTCGCATCCTGCCCCGCTCCGAGCCTCGTCCCATTGCGCCGATAATCTACATTATGTCAAGTAGTGTTTCGAGCGTCCCTGGTAGAAGCCATTCCGGCGTGATCTCCCGCAGTGGTGGTCAATGACGCCTTTGCATCGAGGCCCCGACCACAGCTCCAACTCCGAGCCCCAGCGCAAAGCCCCAGAACGGCGTGTGGAAAATCGCCAGCCCCAGGCTGATTCCCAAGGCTGCGCCCACCAGGCTGCAAATCCATAAGGCTTTGTTCACGATCTCTCCGTTATGGGCGGGTGGGCTCAACTACTGCAGCGACCTTACTTCATCCCTATCCGGTACGTGCCTAAAAACGGGGAGATCCTCATCGAAATTGGGTAGCTCCCACCCATGCGCCAACGGCCTTGGGCGTCCTAACCTTTTGGACATGGCGGCAGGCCCACCCGGCCCGCCGCGGGCGCGCGATGGGGCGGTCCCTGGATCCTCCTTTGGTCATGCAGACGGCGGCGGCGCCCGGTACTCCTTTTACTCCCCAGGACGCCCCCATGCGCGAACTCCCCCGCCCCCACACCTGCCCGCATTCCACGGCCACTTGCCCGGCTTGCCGTTCCGAGATGCGCGACGAAGCCCTGCGGCAGGCTCCCGGCAGACCCATTATTCTGCTGCGCGCCGCACCCGTCACGGTGCGTTCCATGCCGGCAAACGCCTTGGCCTACACCGTGACCGATGTCCTCATTGAGTGGGACGGGGACATGGATTACCACCTGCGGTGGGAGGCAAGCTGGCTTGTCCACCGGGTACAGGCAGCACACAAAGACCGCCACCTCCAGGAAGCGGTCTGACCGCCCGCTCCCCCACCCCGGGCACCGGGACGTCCCAACACGGCAGCCTCCCGTCGGCGGCTAAGCTCGAAACCATGAGTTCGTTGAAAACCAAGCCTCCACAGACATCACCGGCACGGGCAGCAGTGGTGGCGGCAGCGGTGGATATGGTGCTGATCCTCGTTTTCGCCGCGATTGGCCGCGATGCACACCACCGTGAGGAGCCCATCCTCGGTGTGCTGTTGACTGCCTGGCCGTTCCTCGCCGGCGCGGCCGCCGGATGGATGATCGCCCGCGTATGGCGGAGCCCCTTCTCCATCACCCGGGCAGGGATTCCAGTCTGGCTCGGAAGCCTGGTGGGCGGCATGCTCCTGCGGGCATTGACCGGGCAGACAGTTGTCCTGCCCTTCATCATCGTTGCCACGATTGCCCTGGCAGTGTTCCTTGTGGGCTACCGCCTCCTGCTGGCAGGCGCCTCACGCCTCCGCCGCAGGCCGGGCAGGTAGCGGGCACCAGAAGTTGGGCGGCAGGGTGGCGGCAGGGGAAACGGCACCCGTGTAATAGGCTGGCCGGAGAGAAAAGCCTGCCGTTCCCCAGTGCGGCGGCACCGATTGAAGGGGTACAAACGTGGTTACCGCATTTGTTCTGATCAAGACCGACGCCGCCCGCATTCCGGAGACGGCGGAAGAAATTTCGGCCATCGAAGGCATCAGCGAAGTGTATTCCGTCACCGGCGAATGGGACCTCATTGCGGTAGCCAGGGTCCGCAGGCATGAAGACCTCGCGGACGTCATTGCGGACAGACTCTCGAAAGTTCCCGCCGTGGTCCACACCACCACCCACATCGCCTTCCGGGCGTACTCACAGCACGACCTCGACGCCGCCTTTTCGCTGGGTTTCGAACAGTAATCCGGCAACCCGGCCGTTAGGCGCGGGAGAGGGACACCCAGCGGTCCAGGACGGCAGCGGCAGCACCGGAGTCGATCGAATGCGCGGCACGCGCGAAAGCCTCCTGCATCCGTGTCAGGAACGGGCCCTGTGCTTCAAGGTCGAACGCAACAAGGCCGGCCGCGGCGTTTAACAGGACCGCATCCCGCGCCGGACCCTGGCTGCCGGCAAGGACGTCGCGGACAACTCCCGCGTTGGCCGCCGCATTGCCGCCGCGAAGCTGTTCAACAGTAGCCAGGCTGATGCCGAGGTCCTGCGGCGAGAAGTGCAGTTCATTGACGGCCCCGTGCCGGATTTCCCACACGGTTGATGGGCCCGTGGTGGTCAGCTCGTCCAGGCCGTCGTTGCCACGGAAGACCAGTCCCCTGCTCCCGCGGCGGGCCAGGACGCCCGCCACCAGCGGCGCCATCCGCGCGTTCGCAACGCCCACCGCCGAAGCCTGGACATTGGCGGGGTTGGTCAGCGGTCCCAGGAAATTGAACGCAGTGGGCACTGCCAGCTCCCGCCGGGGCACGGCGGTGTGGCGGAATGACGGGTGGAACACCTGCGCGAAGCAGAACGTGATTCCCGCCTCCTCAGCGTTCCGGGCCACCCGGGCGATAGGCAGGTCAAGCCGGACACCAAGCGCTTCAAGAACGTCAGCAGACCCGGAGGACGACGACGACGCCCGGTTGCCGTGTTTAACCACCTTCGCGCCGGCGCCGGCAGCGACCAGGGCGGCCATGGTGGAGATGTTGATGGTGTTAAGTTGGTCACCACCCGTGCCGACGATGTCCAGTTTTTCCCCGCTGATTGTCACCGGGTTGGCGTGGGCGAGCATTGCCTCAACCAGGCCGGAAAGCTCGTCCACCGTCTCGCCTTTGGCGCTGAGGGCCACAAGGAATCCGGCAATCTGTGCAGGCGTGGCTTCACCGGACATGATGGTGTCCATGGCCCAGGAGGTGTTCTCCGCAGTGAGGTCATTGCCCTTGATCAGGGCCGAGATCAACCGGGGCCAGGTGTTGCCGGACGCTGTAGTTGCCTGAGAAGTCACGTGCTGATGCTATCGACCGACGGCGGCCACTGACCAATGTGAACGGTTGCGGGAACTTTTCCCGGCGATTTCGCGTCTTTGTAGAAAAAGTCCCCCCAAAAGGCGGTTTGCGTTGGGCAGCACGGACTTTTACAGACATAATGTCTATGTGACATCTGCGACCCATGCCCCCAGTACCCCGGCGCACCCCACGCTGAACCGCCCCAATATGGTTTCTGTTGGAACCGTTGTGTGGCTGTCCAGCGAGTTGATGTTCTTCGCCGGTCTCTTCGCCATGTACTTCACTCTGCGCTCCACCAGTGGGCAGATGTGGGCGGAAGAGACAGCCAAGCTCAACTTCCCCTTTGCGCTCGTAAACACGATCGTCCTCGTGGCCAGTTCCTTCACTTGCCAGATGGGCGTCTTCGCCGCAGAGCGGCTGCAGCCGCGGCGCACCGGAGGTGCACTGCAGTTCGCCCGCTGGGGAATGAACGAATGGTTCACCCTGACGTTCCTCATGGGCGCGTTCTTCGTTGCCGGCCAGACCACCGAGTACGCAATGCTGGTTTCCGAACACGTCTCGCTCTCCTCCAACGCTTATGGCTCGGCCTTCTACATGACCACCGGGTTCCACGGCCTCCACGTCATCGGCGGCCTGATTGCCTTCCTGCTCATCATGGGCCGGTCCTTCGCGGCGAAGAAGTTCGGGCATTTCGAAGCAACGTCCGCGATCGTCACCTCTTACTACTGGCACTTCGTTGACGTCGTGTGGATTGGCCTCTTCCTGGTCATCTACGTACTCAAGTAGCCAGCTTTGATTCTTTTTCTACAAGAGGCAGAATTTCAGGTAGCGGCTCCCGGAGCCGGCGCAGGATCGAATAAAGGAACCACCACGTGAAGGCACTCTCACAAAAGCGGCGTCACCCACTTGCAGCAATAGCGCTGCTTCTGATGGGGCTCCTCATCACGGGTGGGCTGTACGCCGTGGCAACCACCGTCAACCAGGCCAAGGCTTCGACCACCACGTTCAGCGCAAGCGACACAGAGGAGGGCGGGAAGCTCTTCGCCGCCAACTGCGCCACCTGCCACGGCATGGGCGCCAGTGGTTCCAAGGACGGCCCCTCGCTGGTGGGTGTCGGTGCAGCCGCTGTTGATTTCCAGGTGGGCACCGGCCGCATGCCGATGCAGATGAACGGGCCCCAGGCCATGAAGAAGCCCGTCCAGTTCAATGACGAGCAGACCCACCAGCTTGCAGCCTACGTCGCCTCCCTGGGAGCCGGCCCGGCAGTTCCTGCAGAGGACCTGACAAACGGCGGCGGCGATGCAGCTGCCGGCGGTGAGCTCTTCCGGACCAACTGCGCCATGTGCCACAACGCCGCCGCTGCCGGTGGCGCGCTGACCCGCGGCAAGTTCGCACCCGCCCTTGCCGATGTATCCGGCAAGCACATCTACGAGGCCATGGTCACGGGCCCGCAGAACATGCCGGTCTTCAACGACGCGAACATCACTCCTGAAGGCAAGAAGGACATCATCACCTTCCTGAAGCAGATCGAAACCACCGGTTCACCGGGCGGTGCCGACCTCGGCTCGCTGGGTCCGGTTGCTGAAGGCCTGTTCGTTTGGGTTGCCGGTCTTGGCGTCATCATCGCCTTCACCATCTGGCTCACCTCCAGGACGTCCTGACGTTCCGCAGGAACACACAACTTCTGCTGCCCTGTCAGCAGCTTGAAATTAGAAACTAACCCGGCAAATGCCGGGACGAGAGAAGGATGAGGCGAATTATGGGCAACCATAGTGACGGCAGTCCGAACCACTCGGGCACCGTAGCTACGGCTGGTCAGAATGAGGTGGAGAAGTTCCAGGATCCTGGAATTCCCCCGCATCGTTTGCGCCTGGCTGACACGGACCCGAAGGCCGCAAAGCGGGCAGAACGGCAGGTCGCCTTACTATTTGGCATTTCTGTTGTTGGAACCCTGATCTTCCTGGTGGCGTACTTCGCCATTGATCTGGGTGATGACTCCAGCATCGCCACCATCCGGCTCCAGAACGCCCTGCTCGGCGTTGGCACTGCCTTCGCAATGCTGGGTATCGGTACCGGTATCGTGCACTGGGCCAAGGCCCTGATGCCCGACCACGAAGTCTCCGAGGAACGCCACGCCATCCGTTACGAAGAGGACCGCCAGGCTGCGGTGCGCATCGTTGACGACATCGTGGAAGAGACCGGCATCAAGCGCCGCCCGCTGATCCGCAACACCCTCCTGGGTGCGGTCGCACTGGCCCCGCTTCCCGCCGTCGCCATCTTCGGTGACCTCGGACCCCGCCCTGACGACAAGCTCGCGCACACCATGTGGGCTCCCCAGGACGGAAAGCGCAAGCGCCTTACCCGCGACCCCGATGGAACCCCCATCAAGGCCTCGGACGTCACCATCGGTTCCGCCTTCCACGTCATTCCCGAGGGCCTGAACGAACTGCAGGAGGGCAAGCTCAACGAGAAGGCAAAGTCCGTTGTGCTCCTCATGCGCCTCGATCCCGCGTCGCTGAACCCCTCCAAGGGCCGCGAAGAATGGGGTTACAACGGAATCGTTGCCTACTCCAAGATCTGCACCCACGTTGGCTGCCCCGTTGCTCTGTACGAGCAGCAGACGCACCACCTGCTGTGCCCGTGCCACCAGTCCACCTTCGACCTCACGCAAGAGTGCAAGGTGATCTTCGGCCCCGCCAGCCGTCCTCTCCCCCAGCTGCCCATCGCAGTTGATGACGAGGGCTACCTCGTCGCTACCAGCGACTTCCATGAACCCGTAGGACCAAGTTACTGGGAGCGTGATTCGCATGAGCGCAGCATCAACAGCTGAGCCGGC